>Ga0209636_10006396_pt1 | contig 12034 bp, 12 predicted proteins | sample DeeMarSWOR152_54_FD_187464 | JGI IMG/M metagenome (GOLD analysis project Ga0209636, IMG submission 187464) | Marine sediment microbial communities from White Oak River estuary, North Carolina - WOR-1-52-54 (SPAdes) (version 2) | ecosystem: Environmental > Aquatic > Marine > Intertidal zone >...
TCTCACACACTTGAAATAATCCTAAGAGAAAAACCACAAACAATAATGATAGGCGGCCCGCCACTCTATTTGGCTGGATTCAGAGTTAAAGAAGAACACATCCAAAAGGGATTAAAAAATCTGGAAAAAATCGTTCAAACTGTGCCTTCCACAATTTTAGAACATCACCTTCTGAGAGACAAAGATTGGCGAGAAAAAACAAAAAACATCTTCGAGAAATCACATGAATATGGACATAAGGTTTCGACGGCAGCCGAATTCTTAGGAAAGAAAAATGTTTTCTTAGAAGCTGAGAGAAAACGGCTTTTTATCGAGAAACCGCCGTCAACCGAGTTTGAAAAATGGATGCAGAAAACCAGACCAACGAAAAAGCATGTTAAGCCTCCAATTTAGTCTTTAAGTAGTTTTTCTATCTCAACCAAATCGTTGGGCAAGCGTTCATATCGTATTCCATGAAAAGGTATTGAAATTTTCCTTTCTTTCAATGCGAAACGCAGTTCCTCTATTAGAATTCCGGATCCTTTTACTCTCTCATGCTTTGATATATTTTCGCATGGGTTTCCCTTCAAAACTTCATTCACACCGCAGCTTGGGCTTCCATCGACACCTATGACTATTTCTGCATTTATTCCACATTTTGCATATTTTTGTATTTGATCAACAATTTCTTCAGCGATTTCTCTGCAATGACCTCTAAACATGACAGTGTCATACTGATCTTTACTTTGGCTTCTTCTTAATATGCCAGCAAATGATAGTTCAGGACACGGCATTTGGATTATACCTATCTTGTTACGCATCAAAAACTCTACAATTTCAGTTATCACGCTTGATCTTACTGCTAACCCTAAAACACGAGAATTCTGATTTATGATGCAATGGGCGACTATGGCTATTCTTCCACTTCTCTTGTCCTTAAACAATTTTGTTCACATTATCTTCAGAAGTCTTTTGCAATTATGTCTTACCTGATAACTGTTCATGAAATATTCTCCTCTGATCTTCTCTTAACCTTTCAATCATGTTTTCAACCATGTCGGCTCTTGTTGTTAATCTACCAATAGAGTGGTGGCTTCCATTTGTAATTGAAGCTATGATTTCTGTAACAAGAAGACCATATGTTTCACGACCATACATGTGAGGATTTGTGTTCACAACAATTGTGTTTATTCTCTCACGCTTGATCATTTTAGAAACGAACATTACATCCTTCACAGCCATATCCTCATATTCTCTAACAATTATCCGAACTTCTTCTATTCGTCGAACCTCACCAGTTTCAAGGCTTCTCTTCAGAGGCACATTTGCACTCCCATCAGTTATTATCACCATGACAGGCACGGTTGAGGGATCTCTCCTTTGTGCCTCCCTTAGAACTTCCCTTGCCTTAAGCATTCCAGCTGCAAGGGGAGTGAAACCACTTACACGTAAGTTTAAAAGCTTGTTGGCTACAACCCTTAAATTAGTTATGGGATGTTGAACGACAACAGCGCCTGTATCTTTAAGGGCAACTATTCCTACACGATCCCTATACCTATAAGCATCGCCGTGAAGCCTTAAGAGCGCCTCCTTCACAGCATCCATGTTTAGAAGCATTGAACCGCTTAAATCAACCACGAAAACCATGGTTAAAGGAGCTTTGTACAATCTTAATTTTTCACGTATATCTTCAAGACAGATTTTTAGGGCAGTTTGTGAAGATTTTTCATGATTTTTCTGTTTTCTAGCTGCTTCGCGAATAGTTGCTGGTAGATGAATGTCCCTGGGTTTTCCATGCGGAAACTTCCATCTGTAAGGCTTACCCTTATGAAGAGTCGTTACTGCTCTGGCGTGTCTTCCAGCATAAACTCCCCGTTTCCTAGTTTTAATTTTCCCCATCTTTAGAAAAAATTTGGATGGAGAGCGGATTTTCTTTTCTAAACTGCTAATAATTGGAAAGCCTTGAAAAACTTCCAGAGATCTTACAGCATCACTCACCGTGGGAATTCCTTTCAGCTTGCTTTTTTTCTTTTCAACTTTTTCTTCATAAGTTTCTCCACGAAGCTTCTTAGAGCCTACTTGAAGACCATCTGTGGCAGGTGCATTCTTTGGGTTTCTTTTCAACTTTTTTCCAATTCCGAAAAGAACGCCGCCCAATAACCTATTGAAGAGAGAGAGCAATTCAAACTGTTTTCTTCGAATTTTTTTCAAAAGATTCTCTTTTCTTGCTTTTTCCTCTTCCTCTTTTGTAGCGTCTTTCCTAGCCCAGAAAATGGCTTTTCCTTTCAAGAATTTTCTTTTTTTCATTTCCTTTTTTGTTGTTTCTCCTGTTTTTTCGAATTCAAAAACTTTCTTGACTGTCGCTTTGAAAGCTTCCACTATTTCCTGCGAAGTTGCTGGTTCAAGGAATCCCCCCTCTCTCGTTCTGTGGCTTAACGCAAGCTCAGCCGCGACTAAAACATCATTCAACGTTACTTCTTTTCTGTTTTCGAACGCTGCTAATGTCGAGGCTGCTTTTGCAATGACTATGTCTGGACGTAACCCGTCAACTTTCAACTCTGAACATGTCTTGCAGATGGCTTCAAGGAGATTTTCTGAAATAATGACTTCGTCTAACATTTTTCTTGCTTGCACTATTCTGTTTCGCAATTCTTCTTGTAAATGTTCGTGTTTTTCATAGAATTTTTCAGGATCAGCTTCAAACTCCATGTTTCTTCTAACTACTTCCATTCTATCTTTTACGGATGTTATTCTCTTGACGGTGACTGATAGTGGGAAACGGTCAAGAAGTTGAGGCCTTAATTCCCCTTCTTCCGGGTTCATTGTTCCGACAAATATGAAGCGGGAAGGATGGCTAACCGATATTCCTTCTCTTTCAACGATGTTCCACCCTGTGGCTGCAGCGTCCAGTAAGTCGTCTGCTATGTGATCTGACAGCAAATTAACCTCGTCTACGTACAGAATATTCTGATTTGCCTCGGCGAGAATTCCTGGTTCTAATGCTTCTATGCCATACTTTATTGCCTTTTCTACATCAAGGCTTCCGACGACTCTGTCTTCTGTTGCGCCGAGCGGTAAGTCAACAACAGCCATTTCTTTTTCTTCTGTTGGCAGCATTTTCTTTTTCTTATAGCTTTCACTACATTTAGGGCACATGTTAGATGGATCGTGAGGGTTGCAGTTAAACGGGCAATTTCTGAAAATTTTTATTTTAGGAAGGATGTCAGCCAAGGCGCGGACGATGGTACTTTTTCCAGAGCCTTTCGCACCTCTTATCAGTAACCCGCCGATTTTCGGATTGATTGCATTAATTAATATAGCTAATTTAAGCTTGTCTAAGTCCACAATTGCGGAGAAAGAGAAAACCAGCCTTTTTCTTTGCATTTTATTGATAGCCTCTTCCATTTTAGTAAAAGCAAGTTTTAACCTATTAGTTTTTAGTTGATTGATGGCGGTTCGAGACTGGGATTTGAACCCGGGTGTCTTATCATAATTAGTTAATAGAAGATTAATCCATAAGATATATGTGGGTGAATTCTTTTCAGAAGTTCATGAGGAGAACGGTAGAAAATCCTACGAAGGGAGAAAGGAGAAAAGAGAATGTTATATTGTTCTTTCTACGTTCTCCTCATACATCCTCCTATTAATCCTTGCCTTAATGGAAGATTTAACCTTTAACCTTCCTTTATTCTGGACTTAACCTTTAACTCTTCCAAAAATACAATACCAAGAGGTTAGCTAAAATCTTGTTAGCCTTTGAAACATTTAGACTCATGGCTATTCTTAGCATACTAACCATTTAGGAAACGAAAACACCGAAAGCTCAGATTTTCTCGGTGAAGCTTCTGTTCTTAAAAGAACGTTTTGAGGGCCGAAGCCGGGATTTGAACCCGGGCGCCGGGCTCCACAGGCCCGTAGGCTACCAAGCTACCTCACCTCGGCCACTTTTTATGAACTTTTCCCTGACCCCGACCATTTTTAGGCGGGTGTTTCTATTTACGTTTGCGGAAGATTTTGCCGCCATCAGTATATTCGCCGGTGACGTATTCAAAGCCAGTCTCGATTAATGCTATAGCTTCGCCAACGTTGTGGGCGACTTTGCAGACAAAGTTGTCATCGTCTGCTTTGAAGAGCCTTTCCTCTAGCTGGACGTAAAGTAGGGTGCTGTCCAATTTCTTGTGTCCTAGAAACTGCATGACATGTAAGGGATCCTTTGTGCGATGATATTCCATTGTTGCTTTCCAGTGTCTCAAGGTGTGGAAGTGTATCTGAAATAGTCGTGGATTTTGAAGTTTTGCTGCAAGTCTGCGCCTAGCTTTAATGAAAGTGGTCTTTATAGAGTTGATTGGGCCATCTCCGAAAATCCTTAGATTTTTCCGTGGTAGAGCATCAAGCATTTTCAGAAGTTTGGAACTGGCATTCTATACTCTTGGAAGGCCATTCTTCTCTGGCTGGTTTAATATTATCACCTTTCTCTCAAAGTCTATGTCGGTCCATAGAATCCTTTTGGCCTCGCCTGAGCGCATAGCTGTCTCTTTGATGAGTTGAAGGAAGGTTGATACTTTTCTAGAGGAGCCAGCTATTAAATCGTCTATCTCTTGCTCGGTAGGGATGAATGGAATTTTCCGTGTGACGTTGCAACGTGGTTTTTCCCATGTTAGTCCATTAGATTTTAAGAATAGAGTGTAGGCGTTTATGACGTTTCTTCGTCTGTTCTGACTCCACTTTTTCTCCCTGGCTAAGACTTCTTTTATTGACTCTGGATCTAACAGGTTTCCATTTCTGGCTAGCAGTGCACGTAAGCAGCTGGAATTGCCGCGGATGGTTTCTCTTGCATAGCCCTGCTTTTGCATCCACCATGCGAACGATATAATTTTGCCTTTGACGTCTGCTGCATCCCCTGTGGCCCCCGCAGCCCTTTCTTCTCGGGTTTCCACTCTGACCAAATTTATCGCTCCCTTCGTCTTGGACGCGCATATTTGGCAATTAGAACGTATGGCGGGGCTGCTTTTTAATAACTTCGTATCAACTCTCTGATGACGTCTAGACATGCCTGAACCATTGAAGGCTCTCTGAATCTGTTTAAAGCTGGGGTCAGAAAACCGATATCCACAATTGCGGCAGATATAGCGTTGCACAGGACCCAAGGATGTACTCCGTATGCCGTCCTTCCAGACTCTTTGTGATCCACACTCTGGGCATAGGGGGCTAGTGCCGGCGGACCTTGAGTCACAGTCCGACTTCTCGCTGCTTGAACCGGCTTTGCCAAACATGCGCCTTGGAACAGAAATCTTGTCGCTGTGGAAGCTAGCCATTTCCCACCCACAGTTCAAACATTTCTTAATCTATGTGAAAATCCTCTTCCTCTTCGAGCTGTTCAAGTCTCTCTTTCCGTTTCCACGTGCGGCGCCGTCTGTCTAGGGGCTCGTTGAAAACACCTAGGTCTCTGTATAACACTGCTTTGGCGTATTGGCTGGGTTTCATGTCAAAGAGATCTGCTGCCCTTTCTAGCCGCTCCTGGGCTATTGGGCCTATGCGAAAGGTGATTTGACGTCGTTTTCCACGTTTGTTGAAAACACTCATTTTTTCGGCACTTCCATGTTTCGCAGTTTTTCAATATTGCATTTTCAAGGATTTTCCGAGAAAAGCTGCTTTGCCTGCTTTAGGATGTACTCTGCTACAGCCCTGTTTTGGGGATTCTCTTCGTGAAAGTAGCGAATGACTTGGTGTAGCGTTACTCGCTGGGGTAGCTTGTTTGAGGGTTAAGTTTGCACTTGTTCTCTCCAGGCTCCCTGCTTTCATTATTATGAGAAAGTAAGAAGAAGAGAGAGAAAATATACGCATGCACACACATACACACCTCAGCTTGGTTCTGGCTCTGGCAGGGTGTCAAGCAGTTTTTCGTAGAGTTTTAGGGCTTTGTTTCGTGCTTTGTTGTCTTTTATTTTGTTGATGCGATGGAGAAGTGGGTGTAGGAGTTTTTCTTTTTGTTCTTGGGCGATCATTGTTTTGAATGCAGCTTGTTGCTTTTCTGTTATGTGGTAGAAGGCGTGGCCATCAGGTTTGATTGTACCGGCTAGGGTTAGTTCTCTGACCATCTCGGTTGTTGTTTTGAATTTTAAGCCAAAGACTGTTAGCATGTGGGATTGAATTTGTGTTATGGTTACTCCTCTGGGCTCGTGTAGGTTTATGAAAGTTAAGAGTTCCATCATGCGGCTGTGTCTTTGTGTTGCTCCATCTGGCACTTCAGTGCTTAGACCCATGGTTTAGGTCTCCTGTAAGAACTTGTTGTATAGATCTGGAGCTTCGTTCTGCAGTTTGTGTCTTATGGCGTCCCGGATAAAGTCTGCTGGGTTAAGATGAGCGTTTTTGCAGATTTTCTCAATCAGCCTAGCTAATCGTAACGTAATCCTTGTGGACACAACTTTTGTTTCGTCTTTCATTTTTCCATATTCCTCCAAAAATACACGCGTAAACAGTTTTAGACAAGAGTCAATAAAAAGTGAATGTTAGAAGTTCCACCAGTGTAAAAACTTATACTAGAAATCTCGGCAGCACTTTTTTACGTTTCCACAAATGTTAACCACTAGAGGGCAAAAAACTATTCAGACCTCATTGAAAACTCAAGCTGCGCGCCCGAATGGGAAAATAACATTTATTCTACAATACTTATATATTGTAAAATGACCTGAGAAGTTTTACGCCTAAAAAGCATAGAAGAATCTTCCATAAATGTAAATATGTTAGCCAATCACAGTCTTCATTATGTCATTTCGAGATAAAGAGCGAGATAGACAATTCCAATTAGAAGTTCTTAGTGTTCAACTCAAACATGAGCGATTGGTTGGCTTTTACAATGCTGCAATGAGTATGGGAACAGCATTCGTAGTTTTGGCAACAACAATTATACTAACTGCACATTTGATATCGGAAAAACCAATTTCAATTCTATGGAATTGGATATTAACAGCATATGTAATCTTAGGTGGAGTGCTTGTGATTGTTTGTGCATGGCTACTCACTCGTCTTGAGTTTTCTACAAAAAGAGAAATGGAAAGAATCAAGAAGAAATACTTGCAATGGTAGGATAAATCTCTCCATTGCGTCTTAACGTAACCTTTACATTAGTTGAATAACGTAAAACGTTTTAAGAAGAAATTTAGTTAGATGTCCAAGAGGTTGCACACAATGATTTTCTTAGGTGCAGGCGCATCAAAACCTTTTGAGATTAAAACTCTGGAAGAGATGAGTGGTGATTTAATCAAAATAATGAAAAACAAAGGATATGGAGAGATAGTTGAAAAGATAACGAATGGCCTAAGAAAATTTGGTATGACTCCAGATTTTGAAGCTGTTTATACAATTGTGGAAGGGCTCACGAAGCCAAGACAAACAGTAAAGAACAATGGGCCATTCACAGCTTATGTCTGCAAGGAATTGGAAAAAATTAAGCCCAAGCAAAACTTGATGGAATTACCACAAGTCTTTAGGAACTTCTTATACGATGAATGCAAGTTCAAGTCTGATCATCATAATAAAATCAAAGAGATTTATGATAAGCTATTTTCAATATGTGGGCAAATAGGTGCAGTTGAGAGTCGTCAGGTAGAAGGAGTAGAAGCTGACAAAAAGCCCTCAGTTAAGGTGGGCTATACGATCGCAACTACAAACTATGATATGATTCTTGAATCTTATTTGATGATGATGGGAGAGAACTATGCGGATGGATTTAGGCCAACTTTAGAACGTCCTCTGATAAAAGAATTAGATTTGACAACTTATTCATATGCACGCCAAAGATGGCTGATTAAACTGCATGGTTCGATCTGGCAATTCAGATATAGAAATAGCATATTTAAAACGGTTGAGGATCCGAAAGTCATCTCCTCCATTCCCGTAAGAATCGAGGAACAAATGATGATTTACCCCACAGGGGAAAAGCCTATTCTGCACTATCCTTATTATGACTTCTATCATGTTTTCAAAACCCAGAAGTGGAACAATCTAATCGCCATAGGTTACTCGTTTAGAGATGATCCTGTGAATATAGCAATTCTTGAAAACCTCGAGAGAGTCAAGGGGAGTAAATTAATTGTAGTGAATCCTAAACCAGCAAAAGTTATTCAAAACTTGGGAATTCCAGCTACCTCCAAATTTGATGAACGCATAATTCCAGTTAAGGGTGAATTTGGATTTGAAGATACATTTGAAAAATTGAAGATAGCACTCAAGGTAGATAACAAGCCTCGATACTTTGCACGCCTCCCTCAACACCTAAAAGACAATATTTCTTAATCTTGAGGTTTTCCTAGTAATTTGTCCTTGAAGTCCCTCCATTGAGTTTTCACATAAGGCCCTAAGCTTTCAATATCTGAAACTCCTACAAAATCTCTCAAGGCGAATGGTGTTGTGAAGACGTATTTTCCATAGTAGCTTTCAGCTTGGCTGGAGTCAAATATGACAAAAAATAAACGAGATTGATTAATTAATAAGAGAAGGAGAATCATGAAAACAAATCTTAGAATGAAATGCCCTTATTGTGAGCATTGGAATAGGATTCCAGTAAACAAGATTTTCATTAAACAACCTAGTTCAGAGCCTAAAGTTAAAGTTTTAATTCCAATTTATGAGCCGTTACGGTTTTCTGAATGTAGGAAGTGCGGAAAAGTTACAGCTAAACCAAAAGAAGCGATTAGAATTCATCCCTGAGGTTCCAGTCCCTAGTTTTTGAACTTTTTCGATTTCTTTCTTTTGTTTAGCAATAGAAGCGGTCTGTCACGGAATTTTCGCGCAAGGTGCCGAAAAAGACTCCTATAGTTTTCTGAATTTCGGATTCTGATTCTGACTTCACACGTTTTTTATTTTCGCCGACAATATAGCGTTTTTTTCACCAAAAGCAAAAGGAGGTGAAAATACTATGATATCTAAAATTGTTAAGCTCCTATTCCTTTCCGCATTAGTCTGCTCAGCGGTTCTACCAATAACAATGACTTCCATCACTCTTCACGAAAACAAAACAACGATTGGGGCTCTTGCCGGTGACTCTGCAGAATGTGTACCTCCAAACTTGATGCTAATCGGCGATCCGGTACCAGGCGGCGGGACTCCATCGGGCACAAACCAAACAGGAAATCACACTGCGTAAAGCAAAAACCCTAAAAACTGCAAAACATAAAACATAAACGATGACCAATTGACTAAACCAACGAAATCACGCAAAGAAAGCAAACTGCGTAACGTCGATATAAGAGTCCTGGAAGGGCTAGCCCTATACGACCCAAGAAATCAAACAAAACTTGCAGCTCAACTCAAAATGCCCAGAGAAACTTTACGGCATAGAATCAAACGTTTACTTTCCCATTTTTCTTTGTATCTTCAAGGAAATTTATACCACACCAACATTGGACTTAGAAAGGTCATCGTTATCGCAGAATCAAAGCCGGGATACGAAGAACTCCTTTATCAATCCCTAAAATCCAATGATTATTGGTTATATGTGAGCCAATGCATTGGAGCCCCTAAATGTGTTGCGACATACGGAATACCAGCTGAAAAAGAAAAAGAGTTCGAAGAATTCATAAACAAGCTTGGAGAATTAAACCAGATACACAACATCAACTTCTTTTGGTGCACATGCATTCATAATGTAAACACCACAAGCACATGGTTTGACAAGACATCTGAGGAATGGACCTTTCCGTGGGACTTATGGGTGAAAGAAGTACAGATTAGTCAGGGCGAACTTCCTTACACACTGAAAGAACCAGAGGCATACGTGCAAAAGGCAGACTGGATAGACATCATGATACTGAAAGAATTGGAAAAGGACTGCACAATCAAGCTAGAAGAAATAGCCAAGATGCTTAACATAAGCTCGCAAAGAGTAAGGTACCACTTTGAAAATCACGTCATCAAGGAACAAATGTTCGAAGGACCCCAAATACTAGCAGATCATTACAGAGGGCTGTCCCCAGACACGTACTTTTTCATATTCACTTTCAAGAATCACGAGAACTTCGCCAGATTTGCCCATTCACTCTTGAACAAGCCTTTCGCAAGAGCCATGGGAAAAACATACGGCAAGAACCAGCTGTTTGTCCGAATCTATTTACCGAGGCAACAACTCAGAAACTTCATCAAGGCACTTTCAAAACTTGTTAGAATAGGATTCCTAGAAACCTACGAGTACGTGATCGAAGACTTGGCCAGGACACAAAGGCAGACTATCTCTTATGAATTTTTCAAAGATAACAACTGGAAATATGACCACAAAGAATACTTAGAGAAACTGCAGTTCACTGTCAAGCAATTCGCAATGACTAACTAGCTTTTCTTTTTGGCTATTGCTGTTGATTTTATTGACCAAAAAGCAAATAAACACAACAAACTTATAGACTAGTTCCATTCCGAATCGGAGCAAGGACAATGTGATACCAGAAAAGAAAAGAAAAATTTCATCTACAGGAATCCTAACCTGCAACGTCATTGTAATGAATGATGATTCTATTGAATGGATAGATTTCCAAGATACTAGCCTGGCAGCCTTAGCAAAGGTGATAGGAATTGACGTAGATCACAAAGCGAAAGCGAACATAACCATTGAAATTGTAGAACAACCATGCGAACAATGCGGGAAAATGGCAACCGGCGACCAAATCTGTCAAAAATGCGGGAAACTCGTATGCGACAGGTGTGCAGTCACAGACGCTACAGGTAGATACTGTTCAACTTGCTTTGACCGAATAAAGTCCTTGCAAGACTTGTGTGAATAGCTATCTTTGACTGCTTGTAACCATCACTTTTTCTTTTTTTGCAGCCCAAGGAATCACGTGCAGATTCTTGGAAAGCTCCTCAAAAATCTCCTCCTCAATCTCCTCGTCTAACCTTTCAACAGTTTCATCAACAAGCAAAACCTCAACCACAGCCTTCCTAACCATACTTACTGAACTCCTGGAATGCCATATTGTATGCAGCAAAAGAAAAGTTTTTGGGCGTTCCAGAAAAAGGGGGAACTTGCGGGGGATATCTCCACTTTGGCCGAAACTACCTCACCTCGACCACTTTTTTACTGATTTAGGTTACTTTGAAATATGTTTTTGTCAGTGTTTATTTACGTTTTTCCGCAACTTTAACGTGTGACTCGTTGTTTTGCCTGTTAGAGGTGCTTGCAGGTTCTTCGCTAAAGTGTGTGGATTCCACACCCCTGGTTTCTCAGGTATTACCGTTATCAGATTTTAAATAGGTCAACCTGGCTGTTTTTGTCTGTACCATAAGATAAACTTTTAAACATGCATGAAAAGTTAAGGTGAAGTCTCTGGGCTTCATTAAAAAGGGTTTAAGCCTTCAATTTGGGGGAAACAATTTGGCTGATGAACTGTGTTTAACCGTTTTGATTGAGGATTCCTTGAAAACTACAGATGAATCTAAAAGGCGTTTGATTGCTAAGCATGGACTGTCTATTCTTGTTGAAGCCAAAGTTGAGGACGTAGAAGTTTGCATTTTAATGGACACTGGTCCCTCTTCAGAAGCTTTGCTGAATAATGTTGATATAATGGGCGTTAATCTGCGCAAGATAGACGCTGTCGTGCTTAGCCATGGACACTACGACCATACAGATGGCTTAATTGGTGTGTTGCGAAGCATAGGTAAACATGTTCCAGTGTTGGCGCATCCTAAGGTTTTTAATCCGAAATTTGAAGTAAAACCAAAATTGAGGTTCACCGGTGCTGCTTTTACATCATCTACTGTGGAAAAGGCTGGTGGAGTTCTGCTTTTAGCAAGCGATCCCTTGGAAATTGCTGATGGCATGGCAACAACAGGTGAGATACAACGCACAACAATCTATGAAAAGGTAAGCGGATTTTTTACCGTGGAAGACAGCCGTTTCATTGAAGATTTCGTTCTAGATGATCAAGCCTTAGTGATTAATTTGAAAAACAAGGGACTTGTCGTCATAACTGGATGTGCACACGCTGGAGTAGTAAACACTATATTGCATGCACAAAAAATAATGAAAACAAACAAAATATACGCGGTTCTAGGAGGGTTCCACCTA
>Ga0209636_10006397_pt1 | contig 12033 bp, 10 predicted proteins | sample DeeMarSWOR152_54_FD_187464 | JGI IMG/M metagenome (GOLD analysis project Ga0209636, IMG submission 187464) | Marine sediment microbial communities from White Oak River estuary, North Carolina - WOR-1-52-54 (SPAdes) (version 2) | ecosystem: Environmental > Aquatic > Marine > Intertidal zone >...
CGGGGAATACCTGCCCCTTCCCCGCTCTAAAGGCGGGGTTTTCCCCTTCCTGCTCACCTCGATGGGTACCCCACTGCTCCCAGCCGATTTTCGCTCAGAAATAATGGGTTTTCCTTGCGGGATCTGAGTTTTCAGAGAAATTCAATAGGTTCATTAAGGCAAATCAGAATTATTAGGAAAGCTCCAGAATAGTCATTGCAAAATATGACATTATGGCATTTGGGCACCTTACTTTACAAAATGGTTTTCTAATGATTTAATACGGCATTCTTGCTGCTGACTGACTAATAAGAATTATTCCAAAGGAAGCTCATGGAACAAAAACTCAAAGGGGCCTTGAACATAGCGGGTATTGTTGTTTTCCTCTATCTCTTTCTGGTAAGTATCAAACTCATGGGCGTATCTTTCCAGTTGTTTGGCAGAGGTTTTGCCGAGCAGCTTATCACTTCATATTCTAATCCCTTTGTGGGATTGTTTACCGGGATTCTGGCCACGGGCCTGGTGCAGAGTTCGTCAACTACCACTTCCCTTGTTGTAGGGCTGGTAGGCGGCGGAGTTCTTCCCCTAGAGTATGCTATCCCTATTATCATGGGAGCCAATCTAGGGACCACTATCACCAACATCCTTGTTTCTTTGACCTTTATTACCAGAAAGGAAGACTTCAGGCGGGCATTTGCCGGTGCCACGGTTCATGATTTTTTTAACATGTGGACGATCATAGTCTTCTTCCCACTGGAGCTGAAATTCCACCTTATCCAGAAATCAGCCTTTATCCTGACAAGAGCCTTTGAAGGTGCAGGTGGGGTAACATTTACCAGCCCGTTAAAGCTTGCAATAAACCCAGCCGTCCATGGTGTTAAGTCTTTCCTGATGAAAGTACTGTCTCTTCCTGAGATAGTGGCCGGGGTCACCATGCTCATTGCGGCCGTGATGGTGCTGATAATTTCTCTTATCTATCTGGTCAAGACCCTGCGGTCTTTGACAATCACCCGGGCCGGGGTCTTTATTGACCGGTTTTTGTTCAGGAATGACTTAACGGCTTTTCTCTTGGGTCTGTGTCTGACCGCGGTGGTTCAGAGCAGTTCCGTTACTACCTCTTCTGTTGTCCCCCTCGTTGGTGCAGGAATAATCAGTGTGAGACGTTGTTACCCTGTCACGTTAGGTGCAAATCTAGGAACAACCGTTACGGCCATTCTGGCTTCCCTGGCTACGGTGAGTATGGCTAGTGGGCAGACTGTAAATACAGCGGGAGTGAGTGCTGCCTTTGCCCATCTTATGTTTAACATTTATGGCATTGCAGTGTTTTATCCTTTGAGGCGCCTTCCCATATTCTGTGCCAGCCGGCTGGCTGATCTGGCTGCGAAGTCAAGAAAGTGGGCACCCATATTTGTTTTTGTGGTATTCTTTATGGTGCCTTTAGTACTGATCCTGGTGGCACGGTAGATTGCCGCCAGTTCAAAAAAAGGAGGTGATAGAGATGCTGAGGCAAATTGTAGCCCTGTGGAAGGGTGAAAGACATATGAAAAAGGTTGTGGGGGAATTCGGAGAAATGCTCAGTGATACCGAGTACCTCTTTATCAACGCCTGGGAGGCCCTGACAGGACCGGCACCTATTGACAAGATACCGCAGCCCTTTTATGACAGAGATATCGCTGTGAACAGCCGCGAGCGCGAGATACGCCGGATGCTGGTTCAACATCTGTCAATCTACTCCAAGCCCGATATTTCGGGCTGTCTGGCCATGATGAGCCTGGTTAAGGATGCAGAGAGGATAGGGGACTATTCAAAGAATATCTTCGAGCTGGCAGTTATGCTCCAGGGAGTAGTCGAAGGAATGAAATACCTTGAGCGCCTTTCTTCAACTCAGGGAAAGATAGCCGACCGGTTTCCTCTGTTGAAAATGGCTTTCCTGGAGTCGGATGAAAAGGCAGCCAAGAAGATATTGAAGGACTACGCACCTATCAAAGGTGAATGCAATACGATACTCAGTGATTTACTTTCAGAAGAATTGTCTACACGCGAGGCCGTGGCCACCTCACTCCTTTCAAGGTACCTGAAGCGTATTAACTCTCATATGAGCAACATCGCCTCAGGTATTATCTATCCACTTGATCAGATTGATTTTGTTAGGGGGGGTTTATTGGAGTAGAGTCCACCCGCCTCACCCTCCAGCAAGCGTGAGGAAGAACTTGATCTCATCTCCCTCTTTAAGGGGGGCCTTCATCTCCATGGGGGCGAGATGTCTTTCGTCTCTGGTGGCCAGGACGGACGCCTTGAAGGTGTTTTGTTCTCTATTCCATATCTTGTCAGGCATGTTCCGGCTGAAGCTCTGACCGATTTCGCTCAGGAGGTCGGCATAAGTGGCCCCTGCTGGAAGATCGAGCTCGGCCCTTTCCGTGCCGATAAAGTCGGCCAGTATGCCGTTAAAGACTACGGTGATCTTCATTTTTCAGGATACATGTCTCGGGCAACCTGGTCTAACCCCAGTTCGATGAGTTTGTCTCTGGACGGTTTACCTGTCTCCCAGTCCCACCCGCGATAGCCATAATACTCCTTGAGCATCAGGTCCATATTCGGCGTCTGGCCGGCGACATTGCCGTCCGAAAGGGCCTCAAGACATATTTTGGGAAGCCGGTCCCCATCCCTCGTAAGACCAAGCTTATTGCTGATGGCCCTCTTGATGTTGATGGATCTGTCACCTGCGGCCAGGAGGTCCTCCGGAGCGTATTGCCACCCGGTAAGAGCGGTGAGAATCTGGCAGATTTGGGTCACGGTAAGGGATGCGAATTTGCAGAGGGTCAGGGCGTCAAAAAGGTCCTTGAGGCTCTGATACTTGGCAGCTGGTTCAGCCTTGCCCGCTGAGTCCAGCCTGTCGCCAGGCAGGATGTTCAATTCGGCTACAAAACCGCCCAGATCCACACTGTAGTAATCACCCTTCAGGTGGCAGGCGCCCCTCGGTCCGGTGGCATAGGAGATGGCCACCCCATGAAAGGCCCGGCCATCGTGCATCGGCACCTCCAGGCCTTTGACCTGGGCCGCTTCGTCCTCGTCACAACCAAATTCCCGGGCCATGGCAAGGGTTCCCTTGGAAAGGAGCTCGCCGATGCCCTCCTGATTGATGATCATCTCAAGGAGCTTGAGCACGGCCTGCCCGTCGCCCCACTTGAGCTCCAGGCCGGCCTTTTCCTTGGTCAGCACGCCTTTTTCGTAGAGATACATGGCGTAGGCGATGGAGACCCCGGCTGAAATCGTGTCCAGGCCGTGGAGGTTGCAGAGATGGTTGGCGATGATGATGGAGTTCAGGTCATGGTTCATGCACAAGGGCCCAAAGGCGCTGACCGTCTCATATTCCGGACCGTCAATTGACTGCAGATCCGGCCCAAAATTCTTCACTACTCGGCCGCACCCGATGGGGCAGCCCCTGCAGGCATAATTCTCCACTGCGTAGGCCTGGCGCAAGGCCTGGCCGCTTACCTTCTCCACCGAAAAGACACTCTTGGTGTAATACTTTGCCGGGACATCTCCCAGGGTCATACCCATATCCATATAGAAGAGGGTGCCGTATTCCCGGAACGCCACCGAGGTAAAATTTCCCCTGATGGTAGCCACGGCCTCTTTGGAAAGCTCGCTTACCTTACCTCTGTCGGCAGGGTCAGGCCTCATTTTGCCCGCGGCCACGACAGCCTTCAGGTTCTTTGATCCCATAAGGGCGCCCAGGCCGCAGCGGCCAGCGGCACGGCCCTCGTCGTTCATGATGCCGGCGTACCTGATCTGCCTCTCCCCTGCCGACCCGATACAGGCAACACTAACCGAGCTCTGTCCAAGCCTATCCTTGATCAACTTCTGCGTCTCGTAGATATCCTTGCCCCAAAGGTGTGAGGCGTCCTCTATCTTGGGCGACCCGTTATCAATGTACAGGTAGACTGGGTTATCCGCCCGACCGGTGATGAAGATGCCATCATAGCCGGAGCCTTTGAGCCGAAAAGGGAAGACCCCACCGCTGGTGGCCTCGCCCCAGTAACCGGTCAGGGGCGAGATGCCGCAGACCGCGTACCGGCTAACCATGGGAATCGACGTCCCGGTAAAGGGCCCGGTGGAAAAGACCAATGGAGTTTCAGGGGCTAAGGGATCCATGCCTTTTTCCACATGGTCATAGATTAATCCCGCTGCCAGTGTGGCCCCGCCGATGTATCTCTTGAAGAAATCCTCAGAAAGGGACATGTCCTCAGTCTTCCTCGCCCCTAAATCCACCTTAAGAAAACGTCCGTGATATCCGTACATTTCTGCCTCCCTTAGAAATCAACATCCTTGCCTTCATAGGCGTACCTGAAAACTTGTTCAACCTGGGCCTTGGTTATGGGCCTGGGGGTGAAGAACGTGTCTATATCCTCATGGGCATAGAGCACCAGTTTCTCCATTCTCTCTTCAAACTTGTCCGGCGCAAGTCCTAGGTCTTTCAGGCTAAGGGGAACATCCAATTCCTTAAACAAGGCCCTCACCTTTGAAACCAGGTTAACCAGGCTTTCCTCCCTGGTTTTGCTTTCCACCCTGAGGGCTCGGGCTATAGCCAGGTATCTGTCGGAAGTCCTGCTGTAGAACTGAAGCAGATAAGGGATGAAGATTGCCACGGCCAGGCCGTGATGGATATTAAACAGAGAGCCCAGGGAGTGGCCGAAGCTGTGGGGCAGGCACGCGCCGGCATTACCAAAGGATATCCCCGCGGTGGTTGCGGCCACGAGCATCCTGTGCCTGGCTTCTCGATCTTGACCGTTCACATAGGCCCGGGGAAGATACTTGAAAACCATCTCTATCGCCGCCAGGCCCAACGAGTCAGTCAGTTCATTGCCAGATGGGGTGGTCACGGAGTCAACGGCGTGAGTCAGTGCGTCCAGTCCCGTGCCCACAGTCAGTTTGGGCGGCATGGTCATGGTGAACTCGGGGCATAGTATGGCAAAATCAGGCAGGAGTTCACCGTGAGCGATGGGTATCTTTCGATGGGCCTCAGGGTCGTGAAGCACGGAAACACCGGTGACTTCCGAACCCGTGCCGCTGGTGGTGGGCACGGCTGCTAAGATGGCCTTCTTCCTCAAACCAATGGGCCCCAGGGGAGAGAGTGTGAACAGATCGGTTATGTCCGGTCTTTCGTAGAGTATCCAGGCTGCCTTGGCCTCGTCCATCACCGAACCCCCACCCACAGCCACGATCAGACCGGGCCCGAACCCGCTCATGACCCTGGCGCACTCCTTTACGTTATCCACTGGTGCCTCTGGCAAGGCCTTGCTCCAGATCTGGCACTCAAAGCCTGCGGCCGAAAGACACTGAACCACGCGCTTTGCAAACCTCTCAGCAAACTCATCAGTTACCACAAAGGTGGGCTTACTCGAGCACCTGGCATTCAAAAAGTCCACTGTCGAGAGCCCAATAACCGGTCCTTCCGGAAAGACGTTGCTGCCCATAATAATCTGGGGTGTGTTGAACACGGTCTGAAGGCCCTGGATGGAAGAGGAGAGGGCCAAGGGGAGAAGACCTTTTAGGAACGGGTCTGTGAACCAGTAGCTCATGACTTCCACCTCACTTTCCTCTAAAGAGTTATGGTCTCTAATGAATCAATGCTCATTCTAAATAGTTTTGACACACAGGTGGCACAGGTGTCAACAGTAAGTTTTAGGTCTCGGAAATTACACAGGTTATCGAAATCATGCTCGTTTTTTGGTAGCACACTATAGACCTTAGGGGCTTCGCCCCAATTGGGATGTTGGAATACTGGAATAATGGGTTTTGAAACAATGGCCTCCGGCTCGGAGAGCCTACGCCTCGGAGAGGATGATGGGATATTGATATTTCTTTGTTGAAAATCAAAGTATTAAATGAAATAATTCCCTTAAGAATCAATATTCCAATCTTCCATCATTCCATTAATCCCCGCCTGCGGCAGGCAGGCATGTGCGAGGCAAAATCTCAGGCCTCCATAAATCCCTCTAAATTCAATTAGTTGTAGAAATTCCGAGACCTACAATTACCTGTTCGGTTCCCTTCCCAACGCACGCCCTTATCTCATGCAATATATTTTTGAGGTATGGGTATTCTCTTTTATCTTCCCTTCACTCTTCAACTTCTGTAAATGGCTTTCCAGAATGGGGGCGCCGGGAAAAAATTGTATTGAAGGGGTATCAAAAAATATCTTGATGAGTTCCTCAAAGGTCTTTGGCCCGGTTTGAAGAGCTTCCATGATAGCCCTGTCCTTTTCTAAAATCTTATCCATAGTTTTTTGAACGGCTTTTTTTGAATCTGTGATGATATCGCCATGAGAAGGAAGGATAAGATCCATATCCAAAGTGTCAGTCTTCTCTAAGCTTCCAAGGTATCCTGCTGCACCTCCGGAAGATGGCGTGTACCAGGCCACCACATCTCCCAGGATGTCACCGGCCAACAGAATCCTCTTCTGAGGATCATACAAGGATATGTGCCCGGGAGAATGCCCCGGGGTATGAAAGACCTCGAAATGGTAATCGCCAACCTGGATAGAATCTCCTTCTGTTACCGTCTTGTCTGGCTCTACGTGGCACATGGAGCAACCATAAGCCCGAAAAAAGGCACTCAGGTCAAAATCTGGTCCTTTTCCACCTTCCAGGTCCTGACCGCTTACAGCAGTGAGACGTTTCTCACACAGAGGTATATCAAAAGAGAACACAAGCCTTTCTGGATTAAGTGCGTAGGGCAGCTCACGTTCATGCAGGATAACAGATTCAGGCGAGGCCTCGGACAATAGAATTTCAATTGCACCCATGTGGTCAGGATGGGCATGTGAAAGGATGATCTTCTTGATCGATTTTGATTTCCATCCCAGGACTCTCAGGGCACTGAAAAGGCGATCAGCGGAAGCCATGCTTCCGCATCCCACGTCAAAAAGACTTATTCCATCTTCATCTTCGAAGACATAGACATTTGCCGGTTCAGGCCAATAAGGTGATGGAGGCTTAATCATTTTCAGGTCATGGAAGATAGAAATAGGGTTCTCATATCTATTCATCTTAGTTCATCCTCAATCTTTACCCATTATTTTTGCCTTCCTTCTTGTACTGCGAACCTTTCGAGGGGCAGCCAACCAGACAAATAGGCACGATGCTAAGGTCATGAAGGCAGCGAGACCAAAGGCCCATTGGTAGCTCTGTGTCTTGTCAAAGATGAATCCCGGCACCCAGGCCCCTAAGGCCCCTCCAATCCCTATGACCCCCTCTAAAATGCCGTAGATGAGGCCGAAGCCCCTCCCTTGAAAGAGGTCGGCGGCTGCGGACATGAACATAGGAGCCGTGACACCCCATCCAGCGCCGAAGAAGATTATGAAGGGATAGACAAGTTGTCTGTCTCCGAAGATTTCTAGCACAATAAGGGAACATATCCCCAAAAAGATTGACATCGCCCCAAGGGTGTAGGTCTTCTCCCGTCCAATGAGATCAGAGAGCCATCCCCAGAAGATGCGAAAGGCCACGGAGATGATTCCTGCTAAGCTGAAGATCAAGGCTGCTGTGGTTTTGTCAATCCCTTGATCGACCAAAAACCGCACATGGTGGACGAGGATGGTATATATAACGATGACGGCGAGAAAGCAGAAGATCATGAGATACCAAAACCTGCCTGTCCTCAGTGCCGATTTAAAGGTCCAGTCAGTTTCCGACCAAGCGAGGTCCATTGCCTCCAGTTCTTCCTCTTTGGGCTGTTCCCCTTCCTTTATCCCATCGGGATAGAGACCGAGTTCTTGAGGTTTATGGCGTAGGAGCAAGGTGTTAACGGAGAGCAAGATAACAAGAACAAGCCCCCCGAGGATCACAAAGGTGTGACGCCACCCCCACACAGAGATACAATACTGAGACAGGGGAACAAAAATGAAGGTTCCCAATCCGATCCCGGACACAGCAATGCCGTTCGCTAACCCCCTCTTTCTTTCAAACCAATGGGCAAGGATGGCTGTGTAGGAAACAATGGCAATAGAGGTGACCCCAGTTCCCATGAGCACTCCATAGAGGAGATAAAATTGACCGAGGGTCTTTATCGAGGAACAGAGGCTCAGCCCCGAGGCCAGAAGCAAGATACCGGGAACGATGATACGGCGGGGACCGAAGCGATCAATCAACCCACCCACGATAGGCGCCATGATAGTGTAAGTAATGAGGGCCATGGACTGGACCCCTGCCGTGTCGCCTCGGCTCCAAGAAAACTCCTCCAGCAGAGCTACGTAAAAGACGGAGAAGCTAGCCCGAATGCCAAACCAAAAGGCCATGGAGACCATGGCAACTCCCACAATGATCCAGCCGTAATAGAAATGCCAGAGGCGAACCTCTCTTTTGCTCAAGCTCATTAAGATAAAATCCTACCTCTCTCAGTGACAAACCGGGCCTCGATATTTGGCAAAAAAGGCAGAGCCATAATGACTCTGCCTTTGAGGTGCAACGGTCTTCTTAGAAATCCCCAAGTCCCCTCGCTTTTCTAAGATTCTTCCAGAACGGCTTATAGAGAAAACTCCTTTCGTCCAATTCGCACAGCTGTTTGAACATGGGCCTGGTAACAGTGAATGCGAGAATGTCCGGTGGCAGACTCTGGCGCATGGCGATATCAGTGGCGCCGATCATGGCCTGCGGAATGTTCAAGTCCTCGAACAGCGGAACCAGCTCCATGCATCCTGATCCGAAGGGGGCAATGACAGGTGGGGGATCACCCGGCGCGCTCTTGTACTGGGCGCCCAGCATGAGCACGCTGAGCTGGTCAGGGTTAACATAGAAGGTGATGGTCTTGAGATATTCATACTGATCTTCCCGGAGCGGGCCAATCAGGATGTTGGGGTGTTCCTGCCTGAAGGCTCTATGGTGATCCAGCCATTGATTCATGAGATCATGGGATGATTTCAATCCCTCGTCATCCACGAGGAATCTGACATAGTCCGCACGCGACCTTGCCATGGTGCCGCAAAGCCAGTGTCCGGCTCCGCCACAACCGAAATTGTCCTTGGTGATATGGAGGGTTTCGCCCTTGAGCCATTTCTTGTAGAACATGAAGATGCAGGCATGCCTGCCTGGCTCAGGTTTAACCAAAGGCTCAAACGGTGACGTATCGGGCGCGTCGTAGAACCCGATAAGGGGAATAGTGAGATCGATTCTCTTAAGCAGGTTTGTGGGGTCTGGCTGCATGGTTGCTTCCTCTTTTGAATGATAGCACTATCTATAACCGGCATGTCATAAGAAATCAAATCAAAAATGGGAACATTGGTTTTGTCAAATCCCCAGCCTTTTTCCGGGCCGATGGACTTTTTGCATTTAGCAGAAACATCTAATCGTTACGTATTTCAGTATTCATAGAGGAGGAGAAACTTAGGGTGGATAGTGTGACTTTCACATAGGTAATATTCTGAAATCGGGGTACAACTAGGGCATACCCGGAACATGTTTCCAAAGATATTTGAAAATTGATATGCTTTATGCCAGCCTTACGTTGTTTTGACTAGCAAGGCTAAGTGCTTCGATTCGCAAATATAGTCACGTATCTAAACGAGAAATATTTAAACAAATGTCTTCGACCTTGAGCTCAGACCGAAGGGCTTACTCAGTATACTAAACCAATTGTTCACTATTTTGCGATGGTTAAGATTTAATGTCTCTTGCCATGGTTGAAAGCCACTATCTGTCCGGTTTTATTGCAGTATTCACTGGCTAGCCATAACCTTATCAAATCTTGGAGGCTGAGGTCAAATCAAGAGCTGATTTGAGTCCATTTTGGAAGCCCTTATGGTGCTGGATTCAGGTCTTCCCGCCAGAGCGTTGGCCCGCCGTCAATATAAACAGGTGACTCCAAATCATATGCATACAGTGTCCTGTCATCAACCACCTTGAAGACCGGATGACAACAGGCATAAAGCAGATATCCATAGAACTGGTCATCTGGCCCCAAGATCCTGTGGAGTCTTGGGTAGAACTGGACGTAGGACTTAATCACATCAATGAGCTCTGACACCGTTGCCTGATCTTCAACCTTGATCCATCGATCTCCCACCAGGGTCTTGTCGTCATTTTTCGGATCAAACATGACGGCCGCTGCAATGCCAACAGACGGTCCAGCATAGGAGATAGTGTAATCCTGCCAGTTCTCCTTTAACCCCTGAATGGTGAGCTTCTCCTCGTGTGTCGAAAGTACCCTGATTTTCCCATAGCTTCTGAGCCATGAACATCCAGGCACGAGACATAATGATACGAGACCGATAAGGGCCGGATATATATATTTTTTCATGGTTGTGTTATCTCTGTTTTTTTCGGTCGATGAGCTAGGACTATCTTGCCTGCATACCGTACAAAAGCCTCAAAACGGTATAGCAGTTCCCCTGGAGGGTTCTTCAGGTGATCTGTTCTCACTACCCCCTCCTGAAGGTTTGGGTCATGAAAAATGGCCAGCGAGAAGATTAGGTAATCTCATAACAGCACCATGTCTCAGAGGCGGGGCCATTCTTGACCCTGCCTTTGAATAGTCTCTTCTCGGGAGAACCTACGGGCACTCAAAGTCTTGTTCATACACTTCACCGCCGGAGATTTCAACCGTAGCTTTTACTGCCTCGTAGCCTTTGGCCCCAACTTTCAGCCTCCACCTGCCATCTTCAAGATCAGTCAGCTCATAGTGCCCAGAATCGTCGGTCTTGGTGTTCTTTTCAGCCAACCCTTTGCACTTTGCCGAAACCTTTGCACCCTTTATGGGTTCAGCTGTTTCCTTGTTTTCCCTGGCAGTGATAGTGCCATGGATAGGGTCAGGAGATTGGAGGGGATGGCCGGTGACAATGCCATGAATGGTGCCAAGAGGTGCAGCATGATCCTCAGTGTACCTATCTAATTCTATGACGGCCACTCCCTCCTCATCTGCCTCTTTTGCCCGACGCATCCGACAATTTCCCTCAAAAATGCCCCCCTCATCTATCACCACAGTGGGAGCCTGAATATCTCCAAAAACCTTTCCGGGCGGATGGATCTCGATCCTGTCATCGGCAATGATATTGCCCTGAATCTCTCCACTGATGAGGATATAGGAGATATGGATATTTGCCTCAATCATAGCTTCTTCACCAACAATAAGGCTTCCATCGGCCGATATCTCCCCCTTAAAATGACCGTCAATCCTGACAGTCCCATGAAATGCCAGCTTTCCCTCGAACTGTGTATCCTTCCCTAAGAAGGCGGTAGTGCTCTGTGTTTTTTTCATGGTGTAAAACCTCTATCTTTTTATGGGGATGACTCTAATTTGTTCACTCTATCCAATTAATTGCATCGCTCCACCCAAGAAAGCCACTGACACCCGTAGTTAAATATATCGGAATTTCTACAATATATTGAAATTAAAAGGATGTTTTGAGGCTGTTGCGTATTGCCCCACACCTGGAATAATGGAATACTGGAATGTTGGAATGATGATTTTATAGGAAAGTTTCTCATTTATTGACTTCCTTGTCAATAGGGTTTTGCCAATAAACCACTCCCGCAGTTTCCCAGAACCCAATACTCCATTGTTTCAATATTCCAATTGGGGCGAAGCCCCTAAGTCCTTCCTTCATCGATGCCCTTTTTGATCTTCAATCAACAGGACCAATGCAACCCGATCTTTAAGGTCGGAGGTCTCCTTTTTTGCAACCATCTCCGAACGGCAACTCAAATCTGAAGCCAGAGTATCAAAAAATGAGGCTATAGACAATTTTATTGCAGCCTTCACACTCTGAACCTTATCAAACTCTGGAGGATGGAGTCAAATCAGGTGTAAAATGTGATCCGATCAAGAATTGTAAGAAAAAGCAATGAATATGAATGTCCAAATGAAAGGTCACAGGTGCACTAACTAGGGATTTTTGCCTGTCACTATGATAAGGTCAAATATAGAAGACCACGTTATGGGTTTGCATATTGCACCACCAGCACGACTCAGCACGAGACGCTTTGCTCCATTCTGAAATTTCGCTGCAAAGTACACTGTATTTTGAGAAAAGTTGGATCGAGGTGCGTAATCGATTAG
>Ga0209636_10006398_pt1 | contig 12033 bp, 11 predicted proteins | sample DeeMarSWOR152_54_FD_187464 | JGI IMG/M metagenome (GOLD analysis project Ga0209636, IMG submission 187464) | Marine sediment microbial communities from White Oak River estuary, North Carolina - WOR-1-52-54 (SPAdes) (version 2) | ecosystem: Environmental > Aquatic > Marine > Intertidal zone >...
AAAGGAATATTTCAATATCTTTTATCTTTTCCTTTTTGTATATTTTGTAAAATGCCAAGAATGGCAGGGCGAGCGTGAAAAGCACAGGCCCTAAGCCCACTCTACCGACTATTGCTTCAAATCCACTCCTTGTGAATATGTTCAATATCTGCAACTCTGCTACGGATATGTTGACCAGTAGGGCTTTACCTTGATAGAATCTGATGCCCGTAAAGAATTGTCTAATCATATTTTTTAGGTTTAAAAAATGACCGAGGACGTTTGTAATTACTATTATTATGATGATAGGGACCAATAATTTTTTGATTTCGACGTTTACCTCTTTGAGGTCAAATCTAAGTTGTCTGTTATGTACTATCTGTTCTACGATTCGAAATACAAATAATACAGGTAGAAATATTGTGAAGAAAATCAACACTATCCATCCGTAAGGCCAATTGAAAGCAAAAAGCAACATTGAAACTATTGCGAATAGATAGTATGGAATCGAGTTTATATTAAATTTCCTTCTAATTGCTAACAGTATAGCATAAACTGTAAGAAAGGTATAGAAAACGACTGGCATGTCCGTATCACAATATCCTGCCATAGAAACACCTATAAGGGCGAGAGAAAGGACACCAAAAAGGGCTGTCGCTATTCCTGCTATATTTCCTGCAAGCATCCTACCTAGTAAGAAGGCTGGGACCACAGTGGCCGCAGCAAAAATGAGCGTAGACCATTTTGCCGCATCTGTAAGCGTCATACCGAGAAGGGGTTTAAGAATTTTGTACAATACCGCCATTGTATAGCTCCAGCCTGGCAGAGGGTTTATTGGCCTCCCTGGTGGGTAATGACTGAGTTCATCCCACTTAGGGAATTTCATATTATTATCGAGTATGTGTTCTGTGTATCTATACCACCACCACGGATCGTAGTCCAAAACTGTAGGCGAATCTAATGTACTGGATCTAACATATATCGACAGGTACATTATAAAAACCAGAGATAAAAATATGAGAACAACCGATGCTAAGTTTTTAATCTTTGTAGATTTTTGTTCTATTGAAAATTCCTGAGCCACGATATACACACCATTTACACATCAGCTATTATGTCTGTATTTTTTTAATATTCAATTTAAGATACTTATAACTATTTTGATAGGTGTCTGTAAATTTCTTCAAATCTATCTACGAATTTCTCCCAAACAAATTTCTTTGCAATTTTTTTATTCCTTTCCCCTAATGCCTTTGCTTTACTTGGATTTTTCATTAATCGGCTAATCTCTTTAACAATCTCGCTTGTGTTTTTAGGCTTAATGATTTTTCCAGTTTGACCTAAGTCTATAGAAGACACTACCGCACAACCAGAAGCCATAGCCTCTAAAATCGTAAACCCGAATCCTTCAGCAAGTGACGGAGCACAATATACAAGTGCACGATTATAGAGTCTAATAAGATCGTGGTATCTGAGGTTTTTCAAGAATTCGACGTTTTTTGGGGCTTTCCTTCTCAATGTCGGCATATAATCGCCTGAACCGACTATTACAAACCTTGTATCTGGCATCCGTTTTGCAGCTTCTATAACATACTCAAACCCCTTTATCTTTACTGTCGGTTTGTTCATGGAGAAGTTACCCACAGACAATACAAAAGGTTCTTTTTTCACACCTCTAATCTGGAATTTCTTGAAGTCGATGCCTGGGTTCGATGATATTGATTTTTTGATTTCTACACCCAATTTAGCGCCAATCTTTTTAGACGATTTGTTGAGGAAAACTATGGTATCGTAGCTTCTTGCCAAGAAAAAACTTTCCATAAATTCAAATATCCTTCCTACAAAAGGCCCTCGAACATCCGTCCAATAATGTCCGAATATGTGACAAACCATACAACATATCGGCTTACCAAGCATCTTTGCAGCAACCCATGAAGGAAAACAGACGTTGCCACTGCTTGTTTGAATTATGTCAGCGTCTACGGCATACCTAGCTATTATCGGAGTACTGAAATTCATAATGTATCTGTTTATCGGCATTCTGATTGTTTCAATCTCCTCATATTTTTTTATTTTCGGATTCCCTGATGTAATCACTTTTATTGAATGTCCCCTCTCCTTAAGAGATTTGGCCAATCGTAAAACAAGTTTTTCGCCTCCCCCAGACATTTCTGGAGGAAAAATCTCGTGGACTATCAATATTTTCAAAAATACCGCCATTATTCCCATTTTTCTTTTTCTTCTATCGCTTCTTTGTAATTATCCATGTGTTCGACTGCTATCCAATACTCATCGATTCTGTAACCGACCACTTTCATGCCTTTGGCCATTGCATCTTTTATGAGACTGGGCATATCGTAAAAACTATCTTTTGGTACAAAATCGAGAGCTTGTGGGTTCAGCACGTATATTCCTGTGCTGATATCAAATTTGAATGAAGGTTTTTCACGAATTTCTTTTATATTGTCTCCGTCAAGTTCTATGACACCATACGGGCTTCTGTATTCGTGGAGTTTAATTCCAACTGTTATGTCAGATTTATTGTTTAGATGAAAATCAATCATCTTGTTAAAATCAAGGCGTGTTAAGATGTCGCCATTCATCAAGAGTACAGGTTCGTTTATTTCAAATCTGTCTTTTGCAAGCCTCAGAGGTCCTGCTGTGCCCAGTGGTTTGTCTTCTTCTAAGTATTTTATATCAACGCCAAATTTGGAACCATCGCCGAAGTAGGTTTTTATCAATTCCGACTTATAGCCGACAGCCATAATTATGTCTGTTAACCCCTGAGACTTTAGTTTGGATAGTATAATTTCTAAAATCGGAGTTTCCCCGACTGGTAGTAGGGGTTTAGGTATCGAAAATGTCAGCGGTCTCAAACGAGTTCCCAGCCCGCCTGCCAATATAACAACTTTCATGCATACACCTATGGATTGAGTTACAAAACGATAACTTATATTTCGTATTTTTCTGGATTGTATTTTTCTAAAGATTTTGAAATCCATTGTATTGTAAGTTTAAGTCCGTCGTCGAGAGGTGTCTTTGCTTGCCATTCAATCAATTTTTTGGCCTTTGTTACATCTGCTAGAAGTCTGTTGACCTCGCTCTTCTCTGGTCTCTTTCTACCCTCTTCAAAAACCACAGACACGGATTTATCGCCTACCTTATTAATTATTTCAATTATCTTATTAGCAAGATCTCCTATTGAGATTTCTGTCCCTGATCCTATGTTAAGTACTTCACCTACTGTATTGGGCGATTCGGCTATTCTAATAAATGCGTCCACGGTATCAAATACAAAAGTGAAGTCTCTTGTCGGTGTTAAGGACCCTAAACGCACTGTATTGCCAGTAAGGGCTTGAGTTATAATCGTTGGAATTACTGCACGAGCGGATTGTCTGGGACCGTATTGATTGAACGGCCGTATAGTTGCAACTGGGGTGTTAAAAGAGCGGTGAAAACTTTCCGCGATCTTATCGGCTCCTATTTTGCTTGCTGAATAGGGTGATTGCCCCTGTAGTGGATGTTTCTCGTCTATCGGGACGTATTGTGCTGTACCATAAACTTCGCTCGTAGATGTATGAACTATTTTTTCTACATTATTTTCCTTGCCAGCCATAAGAACATTCAGGGTGCCAATTGTATTTGTTTCGATAACTTCCCTCGGGTTCACATAAGAATAGGGTATACTGACGATTGCAGCGAGATGAAATATAATATCAATGTCTTTTGCTGCTTGCCTAACAGCATCAGGGTCCCTTATGTCACCAGCTACTAACATCACATTATTTCTGAATTCAGGCGTCAAAATGTTCAGTAACTTGGTGTCTACACCCTTGTCATATTTAACAAAGGCCTTTACCGAGCATCCGAGATTTAAAAGTTTCTCGGTTAGATGAGACCCTATGAATCCGTCTGCGCCAGTTATCAAAACTCTCTTGTTTTTGAGCAAACAATCACCCTTGCTTTATTGTATAGGTTTTTAATAAAATTTAAATAAACATAAGACTGCTTTAGTTTAACCTATAAATTATTATTAATAAGATTTATTTTATTGAATTGTGGTTAGATGCTAAAAAGGGGGTATAGTTTTTTATCGGATAAAAGAATGCCTCATCTTATGCTTACTACTTTAATTAATAGCTGGAAAAATAGAGAGGCGGGGAAGTCGGTTAAAGCCGTTGATAAATTGTTTGTGGCGATAACCTTTGATGTAGAAAAAGATCCTTTGAAACGGGGCACATCCGGGCTGGATAAGTTTTTATCGATAAAAAGAAAAAAGGCGACGTTTTTCGTAGAAGGTGGTCTCGTTGAAGAGTTCAAACACAAAATCAAAAAACTACAAACTAAAAACGAAGTAGGCCTTCATGGATTTGACCATGAGATATGGGGTGACGAAAAATGGTGGGCCACAGGGGAGGTTTTGAATCGTGAAGAGAAAAAAGATGTATTGGAAAAAAGTTTGAAGATTTTTTCAGACAGTAAACTAAAAAGACCGAAATCTTTTAGAGCCCCATTCATGATAAGTAACGATGAAACCATTAAAATACTGAAGAGTTTTGGATTTAACTTGGATTCCTCCCCTGAGTCCTATATGGGAATAAATCCGGTCCCAAAAAATATTTTTGGCGTCACGTGTATTCCTGTGTCTGTGAATCCTGTAGCAAAGGTTTCTATGAAAAACTTTATTCCTTACGTATACTATGATATGTTCACCATTAAAAGGGCGTTAACGTTTGACGACAGTAGACTTATAGAGTTCGTAAAATCGGTGAGTAGCGTCCAACAGTTGCATTCTTGTCCTCCACATCTGGTGTTCCTCGCACACCCGTGGGAATTTATGAGAATTAAAGATAAACGTTTCAACTACTGCAGTGAAAAAAACTTCGAAGTTATAAAAAATATAGCGAAGGTGTTGGAAGATAATTATAAAGTCAAGTATGTGACTATGCAAGAACTTAGAAAAAGGTTGGTATAATAGAATCGAGGTAGAGGTAAGGATGAGTAAGAAGAAACTTATTGTAGTTGGGTTGGACGGTGCGAACTGGAAGTTGATTGAGCCATGGTTAAAGGAACTGCCAAATATTGCTAATTTAAGAGCCAAAGGTTGTTGGGGTGATTTGAAAAGTTGTTTGCCTCCAGTCACAGTACCGAATTGGAAGTGTTATTCAACTGGAAAAAATCCTGGGAAGTTGGGTGTGTACTGGTTCGAGAGAATAGATTGTAAAAATAGAAAATTGGAAATGTCTTCTTCTGATTCTTACAAAAGTTTAGAACTTTGGGATTATCTAAATAAGCATGGTATTAAAACAGGCATAGTCAACATGCCAACCACTTACCCCCCTAAAAAGGTAAACGGGTTTCTTGTTTCTGGTGGACCGGATGCTGAATATAGCTTAGAAGGCGGATACACATACCCAAAAAATTTTGCCAAATATCTTAAAGAAAACTTTAATTACAAAATACATCCTGATAAACTCCTAACCTCTAAGAAAGAAGTTGGCGAGGAAGTGGAAGAAATATTGAAACTTATAGAAAGCAGGTTTAAAGTGGCGCTCGATATCTTACCAAAAGTTAATTTTTTGCATATAACCATCTTTTATCTTAATGTTTTACAACACTTCTTCTTCAGAGGAGAACCGACAAAGAGAGCCTGGAAAATTGTTGACAAATATATAGGCAAACTTTCTGAAATGGGCACTATCGTGCTGATGTCTGATCATGGGTGTAAGAAGATCGAACAAGAATTCTTCATAAACACGTGGTTAAAGAAAGAGGGGTATCTAAAAACTAAGGTTGGTGTTGACGACTTTCTGAAAGTTTTGGGGATGACCCAAGAAAATTTTGTAAATTTTTTCAAAAAGTTTAAAATACTAAAATTAATGCATAAAACCGTTCCAAAGTTCATGCAAACTTTGATCCCTAGCGAAGGTGGGGCCCAGTTTGAGAGAAAAATAAAAAAAATAGACTGGGAAAAAACGAAAGCTGTTGGCAGTGGGCAGGGGTTAATATATTTAAACTTGGATAAAAACAGTCCTGAATTTGAAAAGACGAGAAAAGAGATAATTAAAAAATTAAGAAAGCTAAAATACAAAGGCAAAAAAGTCGCGGCAGGAGTTTACAAATCAGAGGATGTATATTGGGGACCTTACATAAACAAGAGCCCTAACATAATATTTGAGCAGGCGTCGTGGGTACATACCAATGGTGGGGTTGGTAGAAAAAATGTCTTTAGCGCTCCTAAAAAGTGGGAAGCGGAAAATATTAGGACTGGTCTTTTCTTGGCATATGGGGATGAGATTAGGGAGGGCGCAAAAATAAGGGAGATAAATATAGTCGATTTAGCCCCCACCATACTACACATGTTCAACTTAAAAATCCCAGATGATATGGACGGTAAAGTTTTGAAAAAAATATTCAAAAGCAAATCTGGACTGTCCAGTCGAAAAATTAAATTTTTGAAAGTGGGTGAGCGTAAAGAAAGTGTCGTTGAATTCAAAAAAGATAAAGAAAAAGTGAAAAAGAGGTTAAGTGCTCTTGGGTATTTGGACTAAATTAGAAGTTATAATGAAGACATAATGAGAGGTATGTGGTGTATGAAGACTAAAGTTGCTAAAAAAGATGATAAAAAAGCTTTGACAAGAGAGGACGAGGAAAAAATCAAGAAAAGATTGCGTGCGCTTGGGTATTTGGATTGAAGTTGAACAGAACTTTATAAATTTAAATATATTGATGAAATAAGTGCTATTATGAAAACGGGTGAGGATTTGAATTGGTCAGGTAGAAGGGTCCTAATAACTGGTGTTACTGGATTTGTAGGCACTTGGTTAGCAAAGGATTTAGTAGAAAGGGGTGCGGATTTAATAGCATTTATAAGAGATGAAATACCAAAAATGCCTCTAAGGTGGATGGGTGTATACGATGGCCTGTTCGCTGCTGCAAAGGGGGATATAACTGATTATAAAAGTGTAAAGCGTGTCTTTAACGAATATGAAATTGATACGTGTTTCCACTTGGCTGCTCAGACCATAGTAGGAATAGCAAAGGATGCACCTGCAAATACATTTGATGTGAACATACGTGGAAGTTGGAATGTTTTTGAAGCTGCGCGTACTTCAGAAGTATTTAAAAGACTTGTGATAGCTTCTACAGACAAGGTATACGGCGAGCCGATAAAATTGCCTATAACAGAAGACCATCCTCTCCTGGCAGTATATCCTTACGACGCTTCAAAGGCTTGCGTCGAACGTCTTGCCACCACATATTTTAAGACATATGGACTTCCTCTATCGATAACAAGATGTTGCAATATATATGGTGGTGGGGACCTGAATTTTTCCAGAATAATATCAGGGACTATAAAATCTATAATCTTTAATCAAAACCCAATAATAAGGAGTGATGGGACGCCTGTACGAGATTTTCTATATGTCAAAGACGCCACCAACGCTTACATTGTACTCGCTGAAAAAATGGGAAGGAAAGAAGTAAATGGTGAGGCGTTCAATTTTGGAAGCAATGCTCCGATAAATATGTTAGACCTTGTAAAGAAAATAATCGAAGTTTCCGGCCGCGCCCATCTCAATCCTGATGTGCAAGGAACCAGAAAACCTCACGCCGAGATAGACCATCAATATCTCTCAAGTGAAAAGGCAAAGAGTATGTTGGGTTGGGAACCTAAATTTAATATAGAAAACGGTTTAAAAGAAACGATAAAATGGTACGAGGATTATTTCTTAAAGAATATTTAGATATATTCAATTTTCAGAATTCTCTACACCCAAATTTTTTTGCAATTCTCCTTTTTTCCACAATTCGTTGAGTTTTTGCATATCTTTTATAGTATTCATGGTTCTCCAAAATCCGTAGTGTTTAAACGCCTGTACGTTGCCCTCTTTTGCAAGCAATTCAAAAGCATCAGTCTCATCCATGCCTGGGCCGATGTAATCTATAACTTCCTTGTTTAAGACAAGATAACCGCCACTTATCCAATAATCTAGGATTGGTTTCTCTTTAAATTGTTTAACTGTTCCATCATCGTCCATATCGACTATACCGAAATCTGAAGCTAGTCTGACAGACGTTAGCGTGACCATCTTCCCGTTTTTTTCGTGGAATTTTATCACATCGTTTATATTTACATCACATAAATCGTCCCCGTAAGCTAGCAAAAACTTGTCATCTTTTATCAGATCTTTTGCCATAACTATCCTTTGGCCTTTTTTAGTGTCCAGACCTGTATCTAAAAACTCGATATCCCAATCAGGTTCTGTGTTTTCTGGTTTGCCAAAATACTCTTTAATCATGTCGCCTCTGAATCCCAGCAAAAGTATGAAGTCTTTATGACCGTGCCTTGAATAGAGTTTCATTATGTGCCAGAGTATTGGCCTATCGCCGACATACATCAGTGGTTTCGGGACTTCTTCTGTTTTAGGGTACATTCGTGTTCCTTTACCACCACATAAGATTACAACTTGCATATTAAATCACTTTTAATCCATTCTTTAAAAACTATTTAAACTTTTAATCTTTTTAAATTTCTATTATAAATTTCGTTTAAGGGGATAGGTGTGTATATGAAAATGAAAGGAAGTAAACCCGAGAGACAGCCGCTTGTTTCTGTTATCATACCATTCAGAGATAATTTTGAACAAGTACAAGAATGCGTCAATTCGTTAAAGAAACAACGTTATAAAAGGGTAGAAATTATCCTGGTGAGCGATAGGGTCAAATGGAAAGATAAAGATAGGAGGGTGAAAGCTGTCTACAACCCAAAACTTAAAGGTGTTGGTGAGAAACGTAATGCTGGTGTTAAACTCGCGAAAGGTGAGATATTATTTTTCTTAGATTCTGATTGTACCGTAAAACAGAATACCTTAACCGCTCTGGTGAAACTCTTCAATGATATTGAAACTGATTCAATTTCTGGTAAGCCGCTTGCTCCGCAAAAGGGCAACTTGTTAGGTATATCTACTGGTCTTGAATACGAAGACCGGTTCAATCGCATGGGAGAAAATTATGTAGACATCGCTGCAACCACATGTTTTGCTATACGTAAAGAAGCTTTCAAATCTCTTGGTGGGTTCAAGGATTACAGCCTGAAAGAGGCAACTGGCGAAGACTGGGACTTCTCGAGAAGGTTTACAAAAGCTGGTTATAAAATATTTCATACTAACAAAGTACAGGTTTACCATAATCACACATCTGACACAATCAAAAAATGGTTCAAGAGACGTGCAGAGCATTCAGGTTACCGGATAACGCATAGAAGAAGATACGGACAGGTATTTGAAGAGTATTTCAGCCTACCAATGTTCATAGATACGAGCTTATTGTTTTGTATACCTGTTGCTTTACGAATGTATAAAAAAAGCAGCAGGTGGCAGGTGCTTGCGTTGCCAGTTTTTGCGCTGTTGAGAAATATCGCATGGTTTGTTGGTATTGTCAAAGAGCTTACAACAAAAAAGTGAATATTAACTAAAGAATTTTTTAATTAGTTCTGAGACCTTTTCAATTTCTTCCTCTCTCAATTCAGGAAACATTGGTAGAGATACTATCTCATCAGTATACTTTTCGGATATCGAGAGATCTGTTAATGGTTTAAAATCTGAGTAGGCTTTCTGGCGATGGACGCTGTAAGGGTAATGTATTTTTGTCCCAACGCCATTCTTAGCCAAGAAATCCATCAATTCGTTTCTTTTATTCGTCCTAATTACATATAAATGATAAATATGTTTTGCATATTTTTTTTCAATGGGCGTCACCACCACATCGCCCAAGAGTTTGTTATAGAGTTCTGCATTTTTCCTCCTCTCTTCATTCCATTTGTCTAGATAATTTAATTTAACTGCCAAAATAGCGGCCTGCAATTCGTCTAATCTACTATTATAGCCAATTATCAAACTGTGGTAAACTTCTTCTTTCTGGCCAAGGTGCCTTAGCATCCTTAGGGTTTCGGCATACTCATCGTTATCTGTGACTAACATGCCCCCGTCCCCAAAAGCCCCCAAATTTTTAGTCGGGTAAAAACTGAAACAAGCCATATCCCCGAAAGATCCGATTTTTTGGCCGTTGTATTCTGCTCCATGAGCTTGTGCGGCATCTTCGATAACTTTTATACCATGTTTTTCTGCTATTTCCATAATTGAACCCATATCTGCTGGGTGCCCATACAAATGAACAGGAAGTATGGCCTTAGTTTTATCTGTTACGCTTTTTTCTATCAAAGAAGGGTCTATACAATAGGATTCTGAGTCTATATCGACGAAAACCGGTTTTGCGCCGATGTGAGAAAGCGCCAGTATACTTGGGCTTGCTGTGAAAGAAGGTGCTATGACCTCGTCGCCTGGTTTTATACCAGCTGCAATCATAGCCAGTGTTATGGCTTCTGTACCGTTACCTACCCCTATAGCATACTTCACGCCAATATATTTCGCGAAGTTTTTTTCAAAAGTTTCGACCTGTTTTCCGAGAATGAAATAACCACCGTCAAGTACTTGATTGATGGCGTCTTGTATCTCTTTTTTTATAGACTGGTACTGTCTGGATAAAGTGAAATAAGGTATCATGAGGCTCATAAATAGTATAATAGCATAAATCTTAAATAATATTTATAATTTCTAAATGATTATTACACTGTTATATATCAAGTGATTTTATGGAAAAAGGGGAGAAGTGTAGGATTTGTGGCAAAAACACTTTAAAGAGTTTTTTATCACTCGGTATGATGCCCATTGCTAATGCCTTTCTAAATAAAGAAGACCTTGACAAAGACGAATTTAAATTTGAACTTGTTGTTGGATTTTGTGAAAACTGCAAAATGTCTCAACTGATGAACACCGTAGACAAAGAGATATTATTCAATGAAAATTATGCATATTTCTCATCAGTCTCAAAAACGATGGAAAAGCATTTTAAAAAATTTGCAGAAGATTTGGAAAAACGATTCTTGGAAAGAAATAAAGAATTTGTTATAGAAATTGGTTGCAACGATGGGATAATGTTGAAGAATTTTGATAAAGATAGAGTTAGAAGGTTGGGTGTCGAACCTTCAAATAATGTTGCTGAAATATCCAGAAAAAGGGGCCTTGACGTAATAACTGAATTTTTCAACGAAAAAACAGCACAGTACATTGTCAAAAAACACGGAAAGGCCAAGATCGTATACGGTGCGAATGTAATCTGTCATATTGAGAACTTACACGATGTGGCAAGGGGAATCAAAACAGTGCTCGATAATAGGGGCGTCTTTGTATTTGAAGAGCCGTATATTATCGACATTGTGGAACAAAATGCATATGATCAAATTTACGATGAGCATGTCTTCTATTTTTCAGTTACATCGCTAAAGAACTTTTTCGAAAAATATGGTATGACTATATTTGATTGTGAGAGGCAGTCAGTTCATGGAGGCTCTATGAGATATTATGTGTGTAATAAAGGCGATTATGAAATAAGAGAAAGTGTGTCAAAGGCCCTGCAAGAAGAAAGAGATAAAGGTATTCTAAACTTTTCAACATATGAAAGGTTTGCAGTCAATGTTGAGAAGTCAAAGGACATGCTAGTTGAAGTTATTAAAGGGGTTAAAGTAGAAGGGAAAAGGCTAACTGGTTATGGGGCGTCTTCGAAAGGAACTATAGTTTTGAATTATTGCGGTATTACAAAAGATGACTTGGATTATATTTCGGATATAACGCCGACAAAGATTGGAAGGTACGCGCCAGGAACCCACATACCCATAGTTTCAGAAGATGTTTTCCACAAAAACCCGCCGGACTATTCTCTGTTACTTATTTGGAACTATGCAGAAGAAATTAAAGAGAAGGAAAAGGACAGTGGTGTAAAGTTCATTGTTCACATACCGTTTGCAAAGGTCATTTGAAGGTATTAAGAGGTTAGATAAAAATGGATGGAGTCGAATTCAAACAACTGAAAATACATTCGGACGATAGGGGGGATTTGTTTGAAGGTCTGAGAGAAGACGACCCGATTTTTGGCGGTAAGTTTGGCCAAGTCCTTATTTCTGTAATTAAGCCTGGGGTTGTGAAGGGATGGCAT
>Ga0209636_10006399_pt1 | contig 12032 bp, 7 predicted proteins | sample DeeMarSWOR152_54_FD_187464 | JGI IMG/M metagenome (GOLD analysis project Ga0209636, IMG submission 187464) | Marine sediment microbial communities from White Oak River estuary, North Carolina - WOR-1-52-54 (SPAdes) (version 2) | ecosystem: Environmental > Aquatic > Marine > Intertidal zone >...
CACCTGCATCGTAATCATATCATCTCCCCAGAACTCCTTTCCGCTCTTTGCAAATGGCGACACCTTCATCAGGGGAAGGGTGGATCAGACGGGTAAGATTGATATATTCTAGGATAATCGACTACGAGCGTCTTTGAAGTATTCAAGTATGGAAGTAAGTCGCCTATATCCTTGGATATACCCAATCATTGAAGAACCACTTGGTTATGTTCATCTTATTAAGGACTTTGAAGATATTCACATTTACACATGAATCTCGAATCACTACTTAACAGTCTTATTACCGGCGGGATAAAATCGCCGGATTTAGAAACAGTAAAGAAGTGTAAGGTCCTCAATATACTTCTCCTTATCCTCATTCTTGTTTCGCCTTGCCTTGGCCTGTTCTATTTTTTCATCGGGGCAGATCTTCTCTTTTATGCTACCATTATCGCCGGTCTGTTGGGGGTCTCGGCTATGATTCTCCTAAGAAAGACCAAGAATCTCATAGTAGCGGGGAATGGGGCCCTTTTCGTCCTTTGGGCCACCTTTTTGATCATTCGATGGAATACTGGGGCGATGACTGAAGGCGGCATAATCCTTTTATCCTGGATATGGAATGCTGTGCTTATCCTCATGGCTGTCTTCATTACAGGCTATCTATGGGGAACGATCTGGGCGACTTTAATATTTGTTGAAACCGGCGTTGCAGTTTATCTATTCAGGAGTGGTTACAAATTTCCACACCTCATACCCCCTGACATGTCACCTTTCTATTCCCTGGGTGCATACCTATCAGGACTCTTGGTCATCCTTCTAATTGCCTTTATGTATGAAAAGGAAAAGACCGATGTCAGTGATAGGGAGCGGGTCAAATCTAGGGCCCTTGTTGAGTCAAAGAAGTATATTGATACTATCATCGAAAGATCTCCTCTCCCTACCTTTGTAATAGATAGCCAACACCGTGTGATCCAGTGGAATCATGCATGTCAGCAGATGACGGGTATCCCCATGGAGGAAACAGTCGGCAAGGAGGTTCACGCCTCTTTGTGTGTCGATAACGAGAGGAGTCTGGCTGACATCGTCATAGAGGACCCAGATTCTATAGTGGAGAGATTTTCTGACTCTATTCTATCCAAGACAGATACGGGGTACTTTGAGGTGCGAATGCCTCTTCCTGCCATAAGAGAGGGTATTCAGGCCGTCATAACCGTTGCCCCTATTCTCGATATAAACGGCTCAATAAAAGGGGCTATAGAAACGATACAGGATGTCACTAGCCTTCAGGAAGGAACTCACCAGGTGCATGATAGTCTTGACCGGACAACTGAATCACCGTCGAGTCCTATTTTTAGGGTTGATTTGAAGGGTAAGATTACCTCTTGGAATAAGGCGTGTGAGGAAAATTTTGGCTACCCTGCTTCCGTGATGATTGGAAACAACCCCTTGAGTTTTGTTTCAAAGTCTACCAGAGGGCCTTTCAAGGAAACGATTGTTCGGGTTCTTAAGGGGGAATCAGTTACTGGGAAAGAATGGAAATATTACTCGGCCCAGGGGGAACCTGTATATGTTCTGGCGAGGGCCTTCCCCATTCAAACGGGCGAGGATAAATCTAAGGTGTGTGTAGTCGTTAATACAGATATAACAGGGCTCAGACTCAAGATGAGGAGATTAGAGCACGATACAGCAAAGACAAAGGAAAAACTAAAAAAGATGACCGATGAATATACCCTATTAAGAAAGAACATCGCTACCTATATTCGAAAGAAGGATGAATAATGAGGTAGCTTAAGGCAAGGTGTGGAACTCTAGAGAACTTCATAGACCATGATTTTCCCACTTCTTCCTTTAACCCTTTTGGGTCCGATTTCTCTCGTCTTGAATTTGTCTTTAACAGCTCTGTATGTATCCTCTCCTATGAGGATCTGGTTGGGTTCGGCAATTGATTCTAATCTTGATGCAATATTGACCGGGTCTCCGATGACCGTGTAGTCCATTCGCTTGGGCGAACCAATATTTCCAGCAACGACCCTGCCTGTATTTATGCCTATCCGTATATCAAATGTTTTTCTACGAGTTCCTTGCTCGGCCATCATTACCGTCAGTTCCTGTTTCATTTCCTTGGCCGCCAGAATTGCCCTCTCAGCATCATCTTCTCTTTCCATTGGTGCCCCAAATACAGCCATGAGTCCATCTCCTATGTACTTATCAAGGGTACCACCGTAGCTGAAGACAATATCTGTCATCGCTGAAAAATATTGATTCAGAATTATGTTTGTTTCTCGAGGGGGGATCTGTTCCGCGAGTTGCGTAAAGCCAACAATGTCTGTAAAAAGTATGGTGGCTGTCAGATCCTTCGGCTCCATCACATTGTCTTTGGTCACTTGGCTTCCCTTTAAGATCATCTCTATGACCTGGGGAGAGTGAAATCTCTCCAGCCTGCTTCTCATGCGTTCTTCTTCCCTTATCTGTTCATTAAGGCTGGCCTGCTCAATTATCATGGCCATCTGGCTTCCAATGGCCTTAAGCAGCTCGAGATCATCTTCGGTGAACTGGTTATCAAACCTTACACTGTCGAGTTGAATAACACCAATAATCTTGTCTTTTCTCCAGAGAGGCACGCAAATGGCCGATCTGATTTTCTGGATAAAGAGGCTTTTTGCTCCATCAAATCGGGAATCAGCCATAGCATTGGATGTTAACAGAGCAGCCTTATCATGTATTGCCTTATTGATTATAGTTCGACTAGCCTTTAGTTTCCCCACCTCTCTATCTTGATCATCCTTATGTTTGACTACCATAGGAATCAGCTGATCCTCTTTTTCATCTCCGGTAAGAATCAAAAAACCGTAATCAGCATCAATGACCATAAAGATGAGATCCATTATTTTTTTCAGGAGTTCCCTGAAATCATGAATGGTGTTCAACTGGCGGCTGATCTCGTAAAGCACAAAAAGCACCTTATTGCTTCTCTCTAGCGAGGATAGATCTGCCTTGATCTTAGAATCGGCCTCGGCCTCTTCTGGATAGGCAGAGATAGCAACTTCTTTTGGGCCTTTGAGATCTTCTACGGAAACTAACAGCTCTTGAGAGTCGCTAGAACCACTCCCTGAGACGCTCCTTAGAACTTGTTTGTGTTCTTTTTCATAGTCGCTATCTGTGGTTAGGACAAGGGAGTCCTCGGGAGATAGTTTTTCTCTTGTTTCGGTCAAAAATGTTAAATCTGACAGGCCGATTCTTATTTTGTCATTGTGTTTCAGGAGGATACTCTGAATTGACTTTTCATTTACCTTTGTACCATTGTAACTTCCGAGGTCAGTTAGAAGATAGCCCTCTTGTGTTTTGACTATCTCGGCGTGGTAACGAGAAACAGTTTTCTCAGAGAGAATAAGACTATTGTCTTTATTCCTCCCGATGGTGATTTTCTCTTTTGCAGTTGGAAGGTTGTAGCTACGGCCATCATTGGTTACGACATTCAGAGTTGGCATATCTTCTTTCCTATGACTCTTAATGAAAAGATAGCAGGATAACAGTAATATTATCTCGCCCGCCGGCAAGATTGGCTTGTTGGATTAAGGAGAGGCCGATTTTCTCAAGGGACTTGCTTTCAAAAATATTAGCTGTTGTCAGTATTTCTTTATCACCAATCATATCATTCAATCCATCGGAACAGATCAGGTATAGATCCTTTTCACGAATCTCAACGAGGGAAAGGTCTATTCTTATGTTTTCAATGGGCCCAACACCCAGGGCACTAGTCAGAATATGCTTCTGGGGATGTCTGTACGCCTCTTCTTTGCTCATGAGCCCCATTCTTTCCCTTTCTGCCACCAGCGTGTGATCCTGTGTGAGTTGCTCTATCTGGCAATCCCTGATCCTGTACAATCGACTGTCTCCTACGTTAACAAGAGCTAAGCGATCACCTTCGATGATGACTCCAACAAGGGTAGTACCCATCCCTTTCATTGCAGGATTGTTACTGGCGAGTTGGTTTATCCTGTGGTTTGCAAGAGTGGTTGCAGCAAAGAGGCGGTTTTGCTCTAAACTCAAATCCTGTCTATATGGTATAGGCCAGGTTAAATCCTCAGACCGTGAACGAACAACAAACTCTTCTATGCTCTTGACTGCCTCTTTGCTGGCTATTTCACCTGAGGTCTGTCCACCTATTCCGTCTGCTACCAGAAATAACTTCTCCTCTGGATTACAGAGATAACAGTCTTCGTTGTGTTTACGTTGACAGCCTGCATGTGAGGTCCCAAAGAATGCAAATTGCTTAGCCATCTCCGCCTTCAGCCTCAGTGCTGGTAAGCTTACTATGGTTGATAACAAAAATAGTATTGGAAATTTAACTAAAATATAAGAAGTAAGTCAAGAAGTTCTCTTGTTTCTTCTCATTGGGTAATATCATTGAGGAAGTTATGGACCTAGGATTTGGCCCTCACCAGAGCCAATTGCCATTGCTATCCCATCGGCTATTATACTGTATCCCAACCTTTGATAGGATATATTGGTAAAGAAAAAGGGTGTTACCCCTAAAGTAGTTGAGATCTTGGCAATGTGGGTCTTGCTTGAAACCTTTCTCCTTTGCCCCAGACAAGACCATGGTCTTGGCTGTTTTGCCAGCAACGCAGATATAATCAAAGTGAATAGAGTGGTAGCGCTTATCTTCCAAGGTTACGACAACCACCGCACTGTCAGGTATTTCTTCATCAATCGTTATATATATACCTAAAAAGAAGGCTATAAGAAAAAGGCTGATCAGCACTGCTACAATTATTTTGGATATCTTTCCCATTTTCTATGATGTTGGCTTTAGGTGCCCTGTTTCAGCAGGATACAGGGCATGAAATTCCACCTCACTAGGATCTTATAGTAAGCGTAGGACCAAGTCTCGATTTTCACTGTATATGGCATACATAGCAAGAATATGCAATCCCAAAATTTAAAAAAAGTTCTTCCTTCTTACTATCTTTGATAGATAAAGTCAATTAAATGGTCTGAAGTAGTCCAAAACAAACAGAGAGTTCCTTCCATTTGAGCATCTCCTTTATGGCATTTCTCAACTCTCAAACAAAGGTTTTTTGGCCACTATTACAACCAGGGGAGTCCAAAGAATTGGTGAGGTCATAATGCGCCTTGTAAAAGCAAATAAAAAGATTTCTTGCTTATTGTTTTAACTGAGCACGTGTCGTGAAGGAAAGAAAGGGCTTTTGCTGGTTAGCTTCGATGGAGATATTCCGGTGTGGTGACAGTATTATCGTACGTCATGTTACCTTGTAATAATCTCTATACCAACTAAGAAATTTTTTGATGCCTGTCCTGATCGAAGTTTTGGGATTAAAGCCCAACATCTTTCTTGTCTTTTCTATATCAGCATACGTTTCAGGGACATCACCAGGCTGAAGAGGAAGGAAGTTTTTCTTCGCCTCTGTCCCCAATTCCTCCTCAATAATCCTTATGAGTTTCATCAGCTCCACAGCCTTTGAATTACCGAGATTAAATATCTCGTACCTAAAGGGGCTATTGAGGGCAGAGATGGTTCCATCAACGATATCATCTATGTAGGTAAAATCCCTTCTCATTTTTCCAAAATTGTAGATATCTATCGGTCTTCCATCCAGCATAGACCTGGTAAAGAGAAAAAGCGCCATATCAGGCCTTCCCCATGGCCCATAAACGGTGAAGTAACGGAGCCCGGTTAGGGGGATACTAAAAAGATGACTGTAAGTGTATGCCATCAGCTCGTTGGACCTCTTAGTTGCTCCATAGAGAGAGATTGGGGTGGCAACATTATCTTCAACCATAAAAGGCAGCTTTTTACAGTTACCATAAACAGATGATGAGGAGGCAAAAACGAAGTTATTTACGGGGAATTGCCGTGCCATTTCCAATAGGGTAAGAAAGCCTTTTATATTGCTCTCTTGATAGGTAAAGGGATTTTGGATTGAGTATCGTACACCCGCTTGAGCTGCTAAGTTACAGATCCTATCTATGTGGTGAGCAGAGAATATCCTTTTCAGTGCATCGAGATTGCTAATATCTTCATGATAGAATGTGAAATTAGGATGAGAGGTAATCTGCTCCAGTCTGGCCTTCTTTAGAGAGACATCATAATAGGCATTGAGGTTGTCTATTCCGATTGCTCTATTGCCATTTTCAAGGAGTGATCTGGCTATATGAAAGCCAATAAAACCAGCTACGCCTGTAACCAGGGTTGTTTGTTGATTATTTGTCATAGGATTTCTTGTAAGCCTTTAGCTTCTAGTAACTTTAGGCACTTTATGCGCCTGAGGCGCATTTAGCTCACTTCAAACCCTGGCCCAGACCTGGCCTATAACTTTAATAGGTTGATAAGAGCACCTAGCGCCTTATAGATTTAATAGTCTGATTTAAGCACATCGCGCCAGGGCGGGCTTTAGGCACTTTATGTCCTATAGTCGGCATTAATTCTTATATAATCATAGGTTAGATCACAGGTTGTTATCCTGTCTTTCCATCTTCCCTGATTGAGGTGAATGGCAATTGTTAATTGTTCATTTTTCATTTTTTCGGCTGCCCTTCTTTCTTCTTTTTCAGTGGTCATGACACCGCCCTCCACTATCTTGACCCCGTCTATCCAGATTTGAACCTTGTTTTCCTCCATGCTAATTCCTGACCTTCCAAGGGCAGCCATAATTCTTCCCCAATTAGGATCATGGCCAAAAACAGCTGTTTTAACGAGATTAGAGTTGCCGACCGCTCTGGCGGCTGTATTTGCATCATCCTTTGTTGCCGCACCATGCACTTCAATTATAATTACCTTGGTGGCACCCTCTCCGTCTTTGGCAATCATGTAAGCTAACTCCCCCATAACATCGGTTAGGCCTCTTTCAAATTCCCTGATAGCTGACCTGTTTAACCGTTTATTTCCTGCAATCCCGTTAGCCATAATCAGAGCCATATCATTGGTGCTGGTCTCTCCGTCTACAGTAATCCGATTGAAGGTACACTCAGCAGCTGACCGAAAAATAGGCCATAAGGTCTGGGAATCAATGTTTATGTCTGTAAGCAAAAAAGAGAGCATTGTAGCCATATTTGGCATGATCATACCAGCTCCCTTAGCTATTCCCAACAAGTGATAGGGATGTCCTCCAGCATTTCCTTCAAAGTAACTCATCTTAGGAAATGAGTCTGTGGTCATCAAGGCCTCGGCAACTGATTTAAGTCCGTTGGGGGACAGATTCTTTATGAGTTTTGGAATGGCCACTTTGATGAGATTGAATGGTAGATAGGCCCCGATAACTCCTGTTGAGGCAACCACTGTTTCCTCTGGATGGATCCCCAATCCTTTGGCAACGATATCTGCTGTTTGAATGGCATCATTCAATCCTCGACTGCCGGTACAGGCATTAGCATAGCCGGTATTGGCAATAACCGCTCTTAAGAAGCATTTTCTTATCCTTTCCTGAGTCAATAGAACCGGCGCCGCCTTAACCTTGTTAGTTGTAAATACCCCTGCCGCCACCGCTTCCTTTTGGGAAAAGATCAGCGAAAGATCCAGCCTACCGTTTTTCTTGAGGCCAGCAGAAACTGCAGAGCCAAGAAATCCTGGAACCGAATAGTCCTTATCTTTTTTCATATACCGCAGCAACGTTTGTATTTCTTTCCACTCCCGCATGGACAGGGATCATTTCTGCCTACCTTGGGTGTTTTCCGTTTGACAGGGGAACTGCCTCCATTGCCTCCATGAGTGAGGACCATTTCCCTTTTTGGAATGACGGTGGAGGGTCGTTCCCGGGGGGCTACTCTTATCCTGAAAAGTGTTCTGAGGGTATGGTCTTTAATTCTCTCTACCATTGAGACGAACATACTGTAGCCTTCTTTCTGATATTCCTTAAGAGGATCCATCTGTCCGTATCCCCGCAAGCCGATACCCTCTTTTAACTGGTCCATACCTAGAAGGTTGTCCATCCAGAGTTCATCAATTGCCTGTAACATGGCAATCTTTTGTAGAAAATGAAGGGATTGAGGATCGATTTCTTCCTCTTTTTTCTCATAGAGATCTAAGACCTTTTGTTTCAGTTGATCTATCAAACTCTCCTGGGTTAGGTCTCTTGTCTCTCCTTTGGAAAATTGGGGCAGAAACCCAAATACATTGTACATATACTCTGAAAGTGGGCCCAGGTTCCATTCCTCTGGAAAGATTCTGGGATCAATAGTATCTAAAACTGCAGCTTCTACCAACTCGTCAATCATATCCATAACCATTTCTTTAAGGTGGTCACCCTTTAGTATTTCCCTCCTCTGGCTGTAGATTACCTTTCGTTGTTGGTTCATTACATCGTCATATTCAAGAAGGTTTTTTCGGATGTTGAAGTTGATACCCTCAACCCTTTTCTGGGCTCCTTCAATTGCCCTTGAAATAATCTGGTGTTCTATTGGTTGATCCTCTTCCATGCCAAGCCTGTCCATAACCGAGGCAATTCTTTCTGAGCCGAAGACCCTCATGAGGTCATCTTCTAAGGAGAGATAAAACCGTGAAGAGCCTTGATCTCCCTGACGTCCTGAACGCCCCCTCAGTTGATTATCGATCCTTCTGCTTTCATGTCTCTCGGTGCCAAGGACATGCAGGCCCCCTAGTTCTGGCACACCATGGCCTAATACTATATCGGTTCCCCTACCAGCCATATTTGTGGATATGGTAACAGTCCCGTTTTGTCCGGCCATGGCAATAATCTCGGCCTCTCTTTCATGGTTTTTGGCATTCAAGACCTGGTGTTTGATGCCTTCTTTTTTCAGCATCTTGCTCAATCTCTCTGATTTTTCGATTGATATTGTACCAACCAGCACAGGTTGACCGTTCTTATGCAATTCCTTGATTTCTTCAACAACCGCTTTGAATTTCTCCCTTTCGGTTTTGTAAATAACGTCTGAATAATCCTCCCTGATCATTTTCTTATGAGTTGGTATTACCAGTACATCAAGATCATAGATCTTCTTGAACTCCGGGGCCTCTGTATCAGCTGTTCCGGTCATTCCAGAAAGCTTTTCATACATCCGGAAGTAATTCTGAAAGGTAATGGTAGCCAAGGTTTGATTCTCCTCTGCAACGTTAACACCTTCTTTTGCCTCAATTGCCTGATGTAACCCCTCGCTCCATCTCCTGCCTGGCATGAGTCTGCCGGTAAATTCATCTACAATTATTACCTGTCCATCCTTGACAACATAATCTACATCCTTGTTGAAGAGCCAGTAGGACTTAATGAGCTGTTGGCCAGCGTGCATTCTTTCCGATGTTTCCGAATATCGCGTCTCCAACTCTCGCTTCATCTTTTTCTTTTCTCTAAAGTTCAGTTTCGGGTCACTATCGATTTCTTGTAGTCCCTGGATCAGATCAGGGACAACAAAGGCATCCGGTTGATCTCCAGACAAAAGTCTGAGCCCCTTATCTGTCCAGTTTGCACTACGATCTTGCTCATCGATAATGCAATAGAGTTCATCATCCAGGACATGGAGGGTCTTTTGGGCTGCAAGGATAGATTCCATCTTGTCGATCATCTTTTTTAATCCTGGCTCCTTTGCTATAATATCGAGAAAGCGTGGATTCTTAGGGTCACCTCTCTTGACCTGAAGGAGCAATTCAATTGTCCTATCATCATCCTGGCCCTCTCTCATCCTTGCCTCTGCCCTGCCAAGGATGGACCTGATAACCCTGTCTTGGTGTTCCTTGAGTTTGATGATTAAAGGCTTGAGGCTGGCATAAAAGATGTCTTCACTATGCTCGATGGGACCTGAGATTATCAGGGGAGTCCTGGATTCATCAATGAGAATGCTATCTACCTCATCGACAATGGCAAAATGGAGATCCCTCTGTACACAGTCCTCCAATGAGAACTTCATATTATCCCTTAGGTAATCAAAACCGAATTCATTGTTAGTGCCATATGTTATATCAGCGCTATAGGCAATTCTCCTTTTATGATCATCCATATCATGCACAATGACACCGACAGACATGCCTAAGAGCCTATATATTCCACCCATCCATTCAGCATCTCTCCTGGCAAGATAATCGTTCACCGTAACTAGGTGGCAGCCACGTTCTGAGAGGGCATTTAAATAGAGGGGGAGGGTGGCGGCAAGGGTCTTACCTTCACCTGTTTTCATTTCTGCTATTTTGCAGTGATGAAGGGCAATGCCCCCTAAGAGCTGTACATCAAAGTGCCTCATACCCAAGACCCTCACCGAGGCTTCCCTCACAGCGGCATAGGCCTCAGGCAAGATATCATCTAGAGATTCACCCCTTGCTATCCTGTCCTTGAATTCCCCTGTCTTGCCCCTGAGTTGGGTATCACTGAGGCCTCTAAAGCTGAGTTCAAGTTCATTGATTCTTGTTACTGCTGGAGCAAGTTTTCTTAGTTCTCTTTCGTTCTTGCTTCCAATAACAGCCTTGAAAAGCTTACCTAACATAGAAAAATTCTCCTGCGCTCATCTTTTCTTCTGATTAAACCTTTATGAACAAAAATTCAAGTAGCAATTAACCCTCTTATGTGGCTAGTTCAATTTTACACAATACACTGTAGTTTTGCAAAGATAGATCTACTAAATTTAGGGCCGATACCACCAATGAATTATGGGTTAAAGGTTTTGTATAATGACGGGAGTAAAAAGCGTGAGAGCGGGTGAGAAACAGTTCGCCTCTGGCCCTGTTAAATGCAACATTAGAGAATGGGGATATTTCCGATCAGAATGAAGATTATAGATCTGCCCAAACTGGATAATCTCTTATTTAATCGGGCGGGCGGATGGGTGCGGGTCAGTTCAATACATAGCGAAGAGGGTTTACTGGGACACTATTAAGAAGTACCTCATAGTGCAGGTGTGGGCCTGTGGTTCGGCCGGAGGCTCCGACCTCGCCTATTACTTGACCCCTTTTAACATATTGTCCCTTTTTTACCCGGTACTTATTCAAATGCCCATACCTGGTCGTCAGGTTATATCCATGATTGATAGCAATCATCTTGCCAAAGTTACCTTCTCTGCCCACAGATACAACGAGTCCGTCGGCCGTGGCAATTACAGGTGTTCCGATCCTGCTTGCTATGTCGAGCCCTTTGTGAAACTCTCTCTGATTGGTAAAGGGCGAGATTCGGTACCCAAATCCAGAGGAGTACCAGCCCTCGGCTGGCTTGATAGATGGTGTACAGGCCAGAATGGATTTCTGCTCTCTTAGGAAATTGCTCAATTCTGTCTGGGATATGGAGGTCACCGCTATTTCTGTTTCAAGATTCTCTAGAGATTTATGCATTTGATGGATGAGCCCCTTATGAACTTTCTCCAGTTGATAATCTGATTTGAGGATATTACTGTTTGAGCCTCCAAGGCCCAAGAATTGATCGTGTTCACCAGAGGGCTCTAAGTTGGTCATAACCCTTAACTTGCGATCGAATTCCTGGAGTCTAGCCATGTTTCGATTGATTTGGGCAATCTTTTGAGTCAGAGCGATTAGTTGAATTTTTTGAATTCTGTTTTCTTCTCTTAGATACTCTAATTCCGGTATCTGGGTCTTGATCTTTCTATAATCGGTAAAGAGCCATCCAATCCCAAGGGTTACCAGAATGATGATTGAGACAAAGAAAAAGACTACCACATTAGGAACATTGATTTTTCTTACTTTGTTTGATCCTCCAGGAAGGAACAGGATGGTGGATTTTTTTGAGGCCATAATCAAAAAAATGCACTCTATGAAGGTGTCTGTTCATTGGAGGCGGCAACCGGATTCGAACCGGTGTCAAACGGTTTTGCAGACCGCTGCCTTAGCCACTTGGCTATGCCGCCCTGTATTGGAGCGGGAAACCGGACTTGAACCGGCGACCGTCACGTTGGCAACGTGATGCTCTACCAACTGAGCTATTCCCGCAATTTTCACAGCCTTTTCCGTTTAACCTATTACTTCTCCTTTGTCAATAAAAAAACACGGTAACGTCAAAGTAGACTCTAACTTGATAAAATAGAAGGACTCTCAAGACACTTAAATCCGAAATTCGAATACCCGCCTGCCATGCACGAGAATT
>Ga0209636_10006400_pt1 | contig 12031 bp, 9 predicted proteins | sample DeeMarSWOR152_54_FD_187464 | JGI IMG/M metagenome (GOLD analysis project Ga0209636, IMG submission 187464) | Marine sediment microbial communities from White Oak River estuary, North Carolina - WOR-1-52-54 (SPAdes) (version 2) | ecosystem: Environmental > Aquatic > Marine > Intertidal zone >...
CCCGCCATTGGATTGCATTACTGATAACTCCGGGATTCCCAGGACCTTCAATTCCCGATCCAAGTGTTTCAAGTGCTCCAACATAATCGGTTTGATATAGGCATCGATGACGGTAGTACTAGCCCTCTCATATTCCTTTATTTCAGGGGCTACCGTGGATGATGTGCTAATGTAGACATCGGGGATGGCCTTTCTAATGGCCTCTTCCAGCATCAATTCATGATCAGCATTGCAATAAGAGTGAAGAAGTACGATGGCCACGGATTGGCATCCCTTTTCTTGCAACCACTGAATGCACCGGGTCCTTTCCTCGTCCGAGAGAGGGGTTAAAACACTTCCGTCCGCAAGGGTACGTTCTTTCACCTCGAGTATTTGCTGACCGTTCACAATTGGCGGAACCTTATCCGCAAATAGGTCGTACAAAAGCGGTCTTTGCTGGCGTCCCAGATAGAGGATATCGGCAAACCCCTCGGTAACCAGGAGCGTCGTCCTCGCCCCCTTGCGCTGAATGATGGCATTCGTTCCAACAGTGGTCCCAAGAACAAGCCTACTGATAGTCGATAGTTCCATCTCTTTCCCAAGCTCCTTAAGTCCTCCCAGGATAGCCTCTGCCGGGTGTTTGGGAGTGGAGGGGACTTTCAACGTAATCACTTTATCTTCATGTAGTCCAACGATGTCGGTAAACGTTCCGCCAGTATCAACACCCACAATAGCCATGTTATCCCTCCTCATATTTTTTTAAAAAACTGCCAGTATTCGACCCTGATCAGGTCTTGAAATCCGGTTTGTCCTTGCTCAGACAGCGAAGGGATTGTCCCACAGCTTGAGTTTCATGCCAATTCCTTCCCTCTCAGCGGTTCTGAGAATCCTCGTACCGACGGCCACGTCTTGAGAACCCAATCCAATGGTACAGTAGTAGGTTATCTCGTCTTCAGAGGAACGTCCCGGCTTCTTTCCCGCCACGATATCCATTATTTCCCCATGAACGGCTGACTCTGAGATTGTACCTTCCTCCAACATCAAGGCCAAAGTCTGTTTTCCCCAATGTCTTATTCCTTCCAGGTGATCGACCACTATCTTATCTGCCCGTTGGAGGGTAGCCTGGTCGCATTCATAGTCCCCGACGTGAGCATAAAACATCCCCGATCTGAGCCATTTCCCCTGAATTATCGGTCTTGTGCTTGTAGTGGCACTCACTACCACGTCCACGCGTTTGAGCATATCCTCAACATCATCACATTCCTGAAGGCTCAACCGCGTCAGTTCCCTCATGTCCGAAATGAACCTCTTCGTTCTCTCCGCGGCTCTATCAAATACGAGTATCTGCTCCAGTTTTGGGAGGGCACACTCCAGCGCTAGTAATTGGGTTCTATTTTGGACACCGGCACCCACGAGACCAACGCTCTGACTTTCCGGATTAGCCAGGAACTTTGCCGCTACGCCGGTTGAAGCGCCGGTCCTTACCGCGCTTACGACACTTCCCTCCATAATACCTAATGGGACGCCTGTTTCAGGATCACTGATGACTATCAGAGCTGTGGTGCGCGGAAGATCCCGACGCATGGGATTATCGGGAACAGACCCTACCCATTTTAGACCGGCGGTGCCGAAACTTCCCCCCAGGAAGGCAGACTGCGCCGTGAACCTTTTATCTGCCAATTCCGGATCGGCACCCTTCAGCCAAAAGACCAGCTTCGAGCGATAGATACAATCCCCTGATGCCATCAGGCGGAACATTTCTTGGACATCTCTTATGGCTTGTTCCATATCCAGAACATTGCACTTCATGACATCCTCTCTTGACAGATACCGTATCGATAGTGCTCCCATCTGATTACCTCCTTAATAGCAGTTTCTGGAAAGAAGTTTAACCGACCGAGAAAGGTAGTGCCCGTCCCATGGTCCTCACGTGCTTCTCAATTATTCAGTAAAAAAGGTGTGACGTCCTGTCGGGAAAATAGCAATGATACAATAACGGCCCCCATACATTCTTCGGCTTTAGAGAGATCATGCGAGGCATTCCACGATCTCCTCGACGTCGCTCACGGACTCCAAATTGAGGATCAGGTGAACCAATGTATCCCGCTTCTCGTCACTCATCCTCTTCAATCCAAACTCGACACATTCATTAAATTTCTGCATATCCTCTTCTTCCGTCGTCGGGTTAGCTGGGTTTCCCTTGAGAACGTCAACTCTCTTCGAAACCGAACTTCCATCCCCTAAGTCGAACCTAACCGTCACAGGTGCCAGGGAGGTCTTGATATTGTCATCCGCGGTACATTTCACCCTCTTGGCGAGAGAAAGGATCTCTGGATCCCTCACAGAATCCTCCTGGATCTCAGCAATACCGAACTTCCGCCGTATGATAGCTGCCGCCACTGTGTAAGCACCACTAAATTGGGCATCCACCTGGGGATTATCCCGAATCTCAAAGGGTGATCCAATGAGGCCGTGTGAATACCGCGAAGTGATGACCTCCACCTCCTTAATATCCTTTGGCCGAATGTCATGCTCCTTGACAAGATCCAAAGCTGCCGTAATTCCTCCATGAGTACACATACAACAGGGGTACGGTTTCGAGCTTAAGTTGTCTACTTCAAAGGTCTTTCCGAGGCCCTTGCAAAGAATATCTGGGTTTGCTCCTTGGTATTTTTTAAAGAAACCGTATTCTCCCCCAAAGATCCGTTTCGACCCGGTGATTCCTTGCCTTGCCAACATTGCTGCGAAAACGCCCCCTCGGGCTGCAAACCCAGGATGTATTCTCTTTACCAGAGCGGTATCCACGAGAGGCTGCAGCGTTCCGGCTACTTGACTGTAGGCAATCCCTAATGCATTGACTGTTTTGGTTTCATCGAGCCCGAGAATCTTTGCGCTGGAAAGAGCGCTGCCGAAATACCCACAAACTGGGGTGTGATGCCAACTCTGCGGGAGGCCCATAGCCAATCCAATTCGACAAGCACAATCGATACCCAAAGCATATGCGAGGAGGAAGTCTTTCCCGGACACCCGTTTTTCAGACTCGGCCACGGCCAATGCCGAAGGTAAGATAGTGACGTTGGCGTGCACAATAGCTTCCTCGTGGGTATCGTCATAATCGAGTGCGTGGCCCATCATTGCGTTGACAAAAGCTGCATGGAAACTGGGGACTTTGTGCCCAAACATAAAGACTGTAGATTCTTGCTTTCCCCCGATGTCATTGATATAGGAAGCAACCTCACCACACCCGGAAGCCGCAGATCCCGCAATCATAAGGCCGATGGTGTCGAGAATGAATTTCTTTGAAATCCTCAATGTGCTTTCAGACAAATCGGGGAAGGACGCCTTTACAGCATACGTAGCCAAATCATATGCAACATCCCTTTTCATTTACGATTCCTCCTTCCTTTTGCCACCTATGACTTTGGTAGGAGAATAGAATGATGACGGTAAACAAAGGTTATCCCCTATTCATCCCCAAGCTCTGGATTTTCAGAACCAGCCAGAGTGTTTCTCGCTGGATATCATCCACTGAGGTCCTTGTCAATGCAGAACAGTTCTTTTTCGTTCCGGCGGGGGAAAGCTCCTGATCCCACATTGAATGTTCCCTTTCGAGAAATATAGGGTGTTGTAGCGGGGTATATATGATGATACAAATTTAAATTAATAATTTATACTAATATTATGATATTTAATATTTGCTGTCAACAGAAATAATCTCGGTAAGCGGCAAAAAAAACTTGACAAACGTGGATTTGAATAATATACTGGGTTCAAAATTAATTTATTATAATATTAGTATAAATAGGTTTTTCTATGCTAGGTCTTCTTGTACTGAGTTTATTCTGTTTGGTTCTTTTACTCCGTGTTCCTGTCTCGGCTTCGATGATCATCGCAAGCCTCGTTGTCTTTATTATCGGTGGCGATGTTCCTTTGGTGGCAATTCCCCAATTCATCACTGCCGGCATGGATAGCTTTGAACTATTAGCAGTTCCGTTCTTCATCCTTGCTGCAGAACTCATGAATGTTGGGGGGATGACCGAACGTATCTTTCGCCTAGCCTTAGGGTTTGTGGGGCGGGTGCCAGGGGGCTTAGCCCAGGTCAACATCGTTGCGTCGATAATTTTTGCCGGCATTTCTGGAAGCGCTTTGGCTGATGCAGCTGGGCTGGGGCGTGTCGAAATTAAAGCGATGAGCGATGCTGGATATGACCGGGAATTCGCCTCGGCAGTAACCTTAGCCTCCTGCATTGTTGGGCCAATCATTCCGCCTTCGATAATTCTAATCGTGTACGCCATACTCGCTCAGGCTTCGGTAGGAAGTATGTTAATTGCAGGGTTGATCCCGGGACTTCTCTTAGGATTTATGCTCATGATCTATGTTTACTTCGTGGCCCGGTCCGGGCGTTATTCCTGCCCAATCGGACCAAAGCCTACTCGTCGAGAACTGGTACGTTACTTGTGGGAAGGCCTGCCAGCCCTAGTTGCCCCTGCAATCATTGTGATAGGTATTGTTAGCGGTGTGTTCACACCTACCGAGGCAGGCCTTATTGCATGCCTTTACAGCTTTATCATTTCCACCTTCATCTATCGCGAAATGACGTTTAAAAAACTGGTCGGGGCATTAAAAAACGCCCTTCTCTCAAGCGGGATGATCATGTTTCTGATCGGTGCAGCCACCTTGCTGGCTCACATAGTAACCAGAGAGCAGATTGCGATGCAAATCGCGCAGATGCTTGGTGCGTTAACAAAGCAGGTCTGGCTCCAATTGTTGCTTATTAACGTTTTCCTCCTATTCGTAGGCTGCCTGATTGAGGGAGTACCGGCAATCTTGATCTTGGTTCCGGTCCTTTTGCCCGTGGTTGAGGGTATCGGCATTAGCCCGATCCATTTCGGAGTCCTGTTGTCATTGAATCTCTTGATCGGGATTATCACGCCGCCAATGGGTGTCGGGTTATTTGTTGTGTCAAATTACACCGGCATCAGTTTCGAGCGGCTCACACGCGCCTGTCTGCCATTTCTAATACCTCTACTTATCACCCTGGGGATCGTTACCTATGTTCCACAGGTTTCACTCTGCCTGGTGGAGGCCATTTTTAAATGAATTCCAGAACCACATTTCCGGCTTTCAAGACCGCTGCAAAAGGCGTAAGGGGGTTAGTCACGGTGTACTATTGGATAGCCGGGATTCTGTTTGTTCTTTCCTTGCTCGCCCTGACAACCGAGATAACGCTCCGCTATTGCTTTAATAGAAGCATTCCCGAATCAGCTGAGGTCATTGTTATTGGCTTTGTCTATGTATATTTGTTCGGGGCTGCTGCCCTTTATGGCCGAAATGAAGATATCACGATCGATGTCGTGTACCGTATGTTGCCCGAAACGTTCCAGGGTTGGTTGATGTTGGTCGTACACCTGGCAGTCGGGGTAACTATGGGCGTCGTATTATTTTACACATTAACTTTAATCGAACTTCAGGGACATCTGTTGACACCGGTGGCGCTTTTGCCCATGTCAATTTGGTACTGGCCTCTCGTGGTCGCAACCGCCTCGATCCTGTTTACCAGTTCGATTGAAGTTTGGGCGTGTTTGATCTGGATTGCGTCTGGATCTCGCCCGGAAGTATGGCCCCGAGATCCCCAAGGGGATGTTTCCCGGAGGGAAGGTTTTAACCGATTGACAGAGGAGGAGAAGTCATGAAGATGAAATGTTTAATTATCATTCTGCTGGCCTTGCTCTCGTTCACGGCCAGAGCACTGGCAGGCGAAATTGTACTCAAGGTAGGAGATGACGTATCACACAAGAGTGTGCAGGCTCAAGGGCTTGATCTCTTCGCCGAGCGGCTTGAGGCACGTAATGTTGGCATAAAGGTTGAAGTCTTCCATGCTCGCCAACTCGGTAAGCGCGACGTTCAGATTCAGAATGTAAAGCTCGGCATTCAGGACATGATTATGGGGGGATTTTCATCGTATGAGATTTTCTCTCAGGATCTGAAAATTGCAGAGACACCCTTCACTTTTGCGAGTCGGGCCCATTACGAGGCGTGGATTCGTTCGGATATGTTCAAGAAGATACATGAAGAGGTTATTAAGAATGGAAACCAACGGTTTGTTAATCTTGGTGTCCTGTGGCGTCGTGGGCCGTTTCGCGTGATGGTGTGCAAGTTTCCGGTTCTGTCCTTCGAAGACCTGCAAAGGGTCAAGCTTCGGGTTTGGGGAACAGAAACGATTAAGAGGATCTGGGGTAAGCAAGGGCTTGGTGCGATTCCGGTAGTGCTGCCTTTCGGGGACGTCTATCTGGGGCTGCGCCAAGGCCTGGTAGACGCAGTAACTGTGCCTTTCGACCTTGTGGTTCCAATGAAATACGGGGAGGTTGCAAAACACATCATGGACATGCGCCAGTTTTGGCAGGTCGTTCTTCTAACGATCAATGAACAGAAATGGCAATCATTGACGGCGGTACAACAGCGGGCGGTGCTCGAAAGCGCCGACGAAGGTGGCAAATTCTTCAATGAGACTCTGGAGGAGAGTGTTCCCAAGTGGAAGGAGGAACTTAAAGCCATGGGTGTGACGTTTCACGAGATTGATCGTGGACCATTTGTTGAACTCATGCGTAAGAGGCATGAAGAATGGACAAAAGAAGGATACTGGCGCCCGGGTTTGATCGACGAGATCAATGCGCTGCGCCCGCAGTAAACCATTTTCTCTCAGGTTTGGGATCTCGGGGTCCAAACTGAATTAAAATTGGTGATTTCTTTACCATCCATTTGCGTTTTCGCTATGTTTTATAGAGGTAAAATAAGGCTATTTTTCTAAGTTGGGAGTATCCAAGATAACGCTAATTCTAATATCGTGTTTCGAAAACGAGATACCTGGTTCTAGCAATTGCATCATTTCGTTGGCCACGCAACCGGCCGATTTTGTATAGCCCGGTCCCGTACCATGATTACACTAATCGCTTAAATTCTACATGTGAAGAATTCCCCTCTGAGTTGCTAGTTCATTGCTGGGTTTCACAGTCCGGAGCATGGTGCTGGGAAGAAGAATCTTTGGAGGCTCTACCGTATCACATAGTTTGGCGTCATATCTCCGAAATTCTTGTTGTACCCGTCAATGCGGCCCGTTGCAGAAATCAGTGGCTGAGCCAGAAATGCGCTTTCATACCCGGTTTCCTAATTTCCTAATATGGAAGGACCCATATGAGCAGAAGAGAGATCTGTTCATTCTCTGTACATCAGCTGTCGAGCTATATCCTCTCAAGCAAGCTTTCTCCAGTAGAGATAGTTGAGGCGCATCTAACACGCATCGAAGCCCTGAATCCTAAACTGAATGCGTTTATCACGTTGTGTGGGAACAAGGCATACGAGGCGGCAAAACAAGCAGAGAAAGAGATGGGTTGTGGCGGCAATCGAGGTCCTCTTCACGGTATACCATTCGGGGCCAAGGATATCTTCGATTCCGCAGGTGTGCTCACCACGTACGGCTCAAGCTTTTTTCGTGAGAACGTTCCTATTCAGGATGCGGAGTCCATTAGCCGTCTGAAGAAGGCAGGAGCCATCCTAATTGGGAAGTGTAACACGGGCGAATTTGGTACGGGTGCTACTACCAAAAACCCTTGGTACGGTTCGTGTCGGAATCCCTGGAATCCAAGCCGAGTCCCTGGGGGTTCGAGCGGGGGATCTGCGGCCGCTGTTGCAGCATTCCTCTGCCCCGCCGCCATTGGCAGTGATACCGGGGGTTCGATTCGAGGTCCAGCAGCATTATGTGGGGCCGTAGGTTTGATGCCAACATACGGGAGAGTGACCCTCCGGGGAATGTATCCTAATGCTACCAGCCTCGACCACGTTGGGGTAATCGCCCGCACTGTTCGCGATTGTGCTCTCGTCTTTCAAGAGATGGCGGGGTACGACCCTTTGGACCCGAACTCTGGGGATGTTCCGGTACCTAATTTCTGCGAGGAAATCGATCGAGGGGTCAGGGGAATGCGACTCGGAGTTTGCCCGGACCTAGTGCGTATCGAGATCGACGCGGTCGTTGACAAGGCCTTTGAGAACGCAGTTGACACTCTTCGTCGGCTTGGGGCCCGAATTAAAGTGGTTAGCTTTCCACCTGCAGGGAAGGTCGAGGAGGTTCGCAGGGCTATCTCTGACGGTGAGAATATTGAACTCCACCGAAATCGCTTCTCCGAATGCCCTGAGGGATACGGTGAGTACTTGAGAGAACGTCTTGAGAAAGCGGCTCGCCTGACGGTAGACGAGTACGTTCGTGCTTGTCGGGAAAGGGAGGTAATGCGTCGCAGTACCCAGGAACTTTTTCGTTCGGTCGATGCAATTCTTCTTCCCACCTATCCGTGCTCGGCGCCGCCAATCGATACATTGATGGCGGAAATCAATGGCCGAAGGATCCCTTTCGAATGGCTAGGTGTGAACCTCACCGGGTTTGCGAATCTAATTGGCATTCCTGCTTTAGCTATTCCCATGGGATTCGACCCGGACGGACTTCCGGTCTCTATGCAGATCCTTAGCCCGGCCTGGAGTGAAAGCCGCCTGCTGCGAATCGCGCATGCATTCGAACAGGTTACCTCTGACATCCAGCTTCGCCATCCCCCATTGAGCCGGACTGAAGGTTTATAAAAGGGAACACCCTGATTCGGGAAGGGGGATAATGATTGAGATAACTAAAGCAAGTACAAAAGAAAGGTCCAGCCTCGATTTTATCAGGGCTTTTGGGTTCTCTCAACAGTTTCTTCTTCGATCTTATAGTATTCCTTAAGACCGATTAGGTCTTCGATTTCCTTTCGTATATGTACGAAATCTTCGTTCTTCATAGCAGAGTACTTGCCTGTCTTATTTATTTCCCCTAGCGCCTCTCGCACAAAATTGAATGCGATACAGAGATAAATCAGGGAATCGATGCCAGCCTTGTAGCCCATTTCCCGGAGCTGCTGAGGGCTATAAACAGGCCTACCGTCCCGGTTGCCCCAACTTATATCATAGACCAGCGGGAGTCTCGACATTTTAGGAGCCCTGACGGCTTCATCGTGGTTTCGCGGAAACAGGAAACCCATGTCTGCCCCCACATCGGCGGCCATGTTAATACGCCTAATTGCTTCCTCGAGCCCCTCGTTCCGACAAGTATCCGAACGTGCAATTATGAGAAAATCCTGGTCAAGTTTATCTCGCTGTTTACAACATAGTCTAATTTTGTCAATGAATTCCTTGGGGGGAATGGTTTGAACAACGGACTTATGGTAGTGCGCCCGCTTCGGGTAAGCCTGGTCTTCTATATGTATGCCTGCAATTCCTCCTCGGATGAATTCGCGCACGGTTCGCATGGCATGCATCGGTTCTCCGAAACCTGCCCCCGCATCGGTAACGACGGGAACGTTTACCGCATTTGCCACGTCACTTGCAACCTGGAGCTGTTCGTTCATCGTCAGCATGGGTTCGGTGATAGAGCGAACCGCTCCTGTAGCCCATCCACCCACGTAAACCGCCTTGAATTCCATGCTCTCGATCAGTTTTCCTCCCAGCGGGTCGCAAGTCCCCGGCAAATAAATAAACTCATTGCTGTTCAACAGAAAACGGAGGCGAGATGTGGAAATCTGCATTTTTCAACCTCCTTTCAGATTTCAGGGAATTGCAAATTCCATGCTTTGCTAACAGGTTATGGTGGAATTGCCTGGGGGCATTATCTTTATTCAGGATTATCCTGGGTGCGCGTCGTTGCGCGCAAAATGAACGACATACCCGTAACGCTCGCCAGGAAAATGTGAAAGCGCTGTAAAAATAGGATTACCCTCAAGGTCGTAATAGACTCGGTCGATAAGGAGAATGGGATCCCCAGGTGAAATATTGAGATGTTTGGCAATCTCTTCACTGGCCTGACCTGCACGAATCTCTTGACGGGACGACTGAAATCGAATGCCTAATTGCTTTTCGAGGAAGACCATGGTGGGGCCAGTGAGTCTGACTTTCTTTCTCAGGACTATACCAATGTGATATGGGAGATAGATCACCGAGTAAATGAGGGGAACGTCTTTCAAAAAACGCACACCTTTCACACGCACGATGTCCTCTCCCTCTTTTACTCTGAGAGTTGCCGCTACCTTTCCCTCGGCAGGCTCAATCGAGAAGTCAACCCTCTGGAATCGGCGAGCCTTAAAACTCAGGGCAACGATGTCGCGCATGCTCCCGCGTAACTCGAAAGAGGTGTATTGCGCCCGATTCCGAACGAAGGTTCCCTTTCCCGGGTAGCGTGAAATATAGCCTTCGTTTGTCAAAGTCTGAAGTGCCTGACGGACAACAGCCCGGCTGACACTGAATCGTTCACATAATTGCGTCTCGGTAGGGAGAAGCTTCCCTGTCTTGATTTCCCGTCGTGTGATTTCATCGCGTAGGATCTGTGCCACTTGATAGTGGAAAGGAAGTCCACCCATGGAACGAGCAACAAGTATTCCCCCTCTTGTTGGTTCCACAGGTTTTTTCTTATCTCGGGGGCGCTTTGAGTCAGGCATTTTAATATCTTCTAGTAGAGATTAGTGATACCGTGAGTTATTAGGCACACCTCATATTGAGAAAGCACTTTCTTCTCGACACATCACGCCCAAACGGCAAACAATAAGGCTCAAGGTTGGTCTTATTGTACGGTATGAGAACCATCTGTGTCCATGGGAAATCAATCTCGGCCCTCTTTTCATTGGCGCCCCGTAACGGTGCATTTTCGCCGGAGCGTAACTCGCAATGCTGCTGTGGCCGCCTCGTTTACTTGGTAATTCTGCGGGTCAATTACCACTCCATACTCCTCTCTAGCCGCCTCTAGGCTGACTTTTCCCTCGAGAACGTCCCACTTGACACGTTCAGGATTTCGTTCCAAGGGATCTCCGAATCCCCCACCACCAGCAGCCATGAAACTCCATGAGGCCCCCTTGCCTAATGAGATATTGGTTGATTTAATACTTACAACCTTCTCTTTTCCCATGTGGGGGTAAAGCACAGCCTTGGCCCCCTTCGCCGGCCGCCCTCCCATATAACCAACTGGAGGAAAAACCTCTCGGTCGGCCAACATAGTGAGACAAGCACGTTCGGCAAGCACTTTGATTTGTCGGTTAATGGCAAGCCCACCTCGAAATTTACCTGGACCCCCGGAATCTGTTACGAACTCATATGCCTGAAACCGGACAGGATATCGAATCTCACAGGCCTCTATTGGGGTATTCCCGCCGTTGGAAACGTTTGAGGTAAGACCGTCATTTCCATCCTTATCATATCGAGCACCCCAACTCGCGTGGTTGCCGTCAAAAAAGAGGAAATAATGGCCAGTGCGTGGGTCAATACCCGAAAGAACCTGGTTAGGTGGACACCCGTACGAGGGGGCCACAACCTTTTGGGGAACAACTTCCATCAGGGCTCCGTATATCGCATCAACAATACGATGGCAAACGATAGTTCGCGCATTACAAGCAGCAGGCGGATGAGGATTTACTATTGTTCCCTCAGGAGCAGTGATATGGATCATCCGATAGCAGCCTTCGTTCTGCATGATGTCGGGATCAGCAAGTGTTCGGATCGCATAGAAAGCAGCGGAGCATGTTGCACTTAGCGAAGAATTCACAGTTGCCCGCTGCTGGGGGGAGGACGCAGAAAAATCCAAGTAAATGTCGCTCCCGTTTACCTTGACTGCTACTTGCACGATTGCGGTTTTACCACTTATTACGTCGGGATCCAATCGATCCTCGCCGATGTACTCACCATCCGGTATTTCTTCTAGGCTCTGGCGCATACGGCGTTCAGAGTAAGTTATGAGATGATCCATGGACCTTAGGACAACTTCCCTACCATACTTGGCAAAAAGTTCTTGGAGACGACGTTCGCCTAAACGGACTGAAGCAAGCTGAGCGCGGATGTCCCCCAGAAATAATTCTGGTGTCCGTACATTTGTACGGATTAAGTCGGTCACACCGCGGTTTTCCCTACCCCCTTCATACAGCTTAGCCGGTGGTATACGAAGGCCCTCTTGGAAAATCTCCGTGGCGGAGTTTGAAAGGCTACCGGCAGTGCT
>Ga0209636_10006401_pt1 | contig 12029 bp, 11 predicted proteins | sample DeeMarSWOR152_54_FD_187464 | JGI IMG/M metagenome (GOLD analysis project Ga0209636, IMG submission 187464) | Marine sediment microbial communities from White Oak River estuary, North Carolina - WOR-1-52-54 (SPAdes) (version 2) | ecosystem: Environmental > Aquatic > Marine > Intertidal zone >...
CAAAGGCCTTAGGAATCTGTTCCTTATTCATCGACTCTTCTCCCCCAAAGGCGGTTACACGCGAGCCCCATTTCCACAAAATCTCCGGAGGGAAAGGGTATCCAGATAGGGAGACGGGGTCTGGTCCAGAATGAAGTCAGCCATGATTTCACCTGCTGCGGGACCCAGCGTAATCCCATTTCCACTGAATCCCATGGCGCAGAGGAACCCCTTCACCGTCGTCTCCCCTAAGATGGGAAGACAGTCGGGGGTGACGGTACGCAGTCCAACCCATCCCCGCACCACCTGGCTATCGTTCAAGGAGGGTAAGCTCTCATCGACGCGCTCGATGATGAAATCCGTGAATTCCCGGTCGGGTTTTTCCTTGAACTCGCGGTAATCATCCGGACTAAGACGCCCCCTGTCCACATCGAAGGCCGTATCAAATTTGCCCAATAGGAGTAACCCCCCTGTCTCCTCCCGAAAATAGAAGCCGGTATTCACGTCCACGGTCATGGGAACAACCCGGGTGAACCCGGTTCTGGGCTTGGCGGCGAGTATCTGCCCCTTGACGAGCTTGATGGGCATCCTCAAACCAGCCATGTCTGCGACGGATCCTGCCCATGGCCCCGCGGCATTGATCACGATGGGGGCCTCGATTTTCCCCTTGTCGGTTATAACACCCCTTACCCTGTCCCTCTCCACGACCACGGCCTTTACCTCCGTGCTGACTTCTATCCCGATCCCAGACTCTTTGACGAGTTCGGCCATGGCAGTGGTCAACAGGTAGGGATCGAGATAACCATCTTCGGGCGTGAAGGCGGCTCCTGAAAGGTTGCCGACGGTCAGCTGTGGGAGGATGTGAAGCAGATCCTGGCGTTCCAACCAATGGACGTGGACACCCGACTCCTTTTGGAGGACGAAATCCCGCCTCAATTGTTGTGCTTCCTCATCCCCGTGGCAAAGGTGAATGAATCCGATTTTGTTGAAATCGGGGCAGGATTGCGATCTTTCGCCGAGGTCACGGATGGTCTCGAGCGTCCGTTGCGTCATTTCGATTTGCGCCCGCGTAGAATGCTGGAGGTAGATAACCCCCACGGATTTCCCGCTGGATCCAGAGCAGAGGGCCTCCTTTTCCAGCAAAACTGCCCTAAATCCCCTTGGCTTCTTTAAACCAAGATAGTAGGCGATGGATACGCCCACGATTCCACCGCCGATGATGACGGCATCAGCAATCATGACCACCCCTATGTTCAATAATAGCACAATCGTTCTCGCCGCCTCAAAAGAAATAGATGGATTCGAGGGGAAATGTGTGCTACTTCATTCTGGAAGCCGTGTTCGACGATTTCCCATTCTCCCGGTGAAAAGAGCGGGGGAGGAATATCGGAACGAAGAAGGGAGGGTAATTCCACGTGAAGCTCAAGGATAGGATTGCCATGGTAACTGGTGCAAGCCAGGGAATAGGAAGGGGCATTGCCTTAGGATTGGCTGAGGCAGGGGCCGATGTGGTGGTAAACTGTGATCGAAACGTAGACGGAGCCGAGATAGTAGCAGGCGAAATTCGGTCCCTGGGGCGTCGGGCGATGGTTGCCCAAGCAGACGTTTCAAAAAGGAATGATGTGAATCGGATGATCCAGCGGGCTTTGAGGAATTTCGGGAGGATCGATATCCTGGTCAATAACGCCGGGATTTTCATTCCCGGCCCTGTGGAAGACTTGGGGGAAGAAGATTGGGATCGGGTTATGGGGGTGAATTTGAAAGGGGTCTTTCTCTGCTGCCAGGCCGTTGGGAGGCACATGATCGAGAGAAAATCCGGGGGATCGATCATCAATGTGGCGTCCATATCGGGCCGGATGCCCGAGGTCAACCTCGGCGCCTATACCCCGAGTAAGGCGGGAGTACTGGGGCTGACCCGCCTCCTTGCCGTTGAGTGGGCGAGATACGGCATCCGGGTGAACGCGCTCAGTCCGGGGCCGATCATGACGCCTCTTCAGCAAAGGGCCTACCCGAGCAAGAAGCTTTTGGATGCGCGGAATAGAGCAGTACCAATGAACAGACAAGGAACGCCTGAGGAGATGGCAAAGGTCGTTGTTTTCCTCGCATCGGACGATTCCAGCTACATCACCGGGGAGAATATCACGTCCGATGGAGGCTCCATGGTCAGCATGTTTTCCCTCGTTCGGCAGTTGGCTGAATCTGCGTGAGGGGGCTCCAAAGCGGAGTCGCTCACACGAGCATCTTGGCAGGGGAATCCCGGTAGCTGAGGATCATCTCGGCCTGGAAGTGATCGATCTAGTAGGTCCTGGGGGACAGCTCCTGATAGATGGTCATACCATGGAACATTTTGGGAAGGATCTCTGGGTTCCAAAGCTGATGTATCGGTCCAATTATGAAAATTGGGCGAATGGGGGCAAAAAAACCCCAAAAAGAGCGGAGCGAAGAAAAAATGAACTACATTTTGCAGTCTCATCAGCCGACGCCGATCGATGAGACCGTGATGAGAGAGATGAAAAAGATTATCGAGAAAACTAACAAGAAGGCTCCTTAATTGAGTTTTCGCAACTCGATGTTTTGAGTGATGAGAGACTACGGAATGTGGGGAGGCCGCGGAAGAAGCCACGGAGAAGATCCGGGTAAATCGGGTTTCTATTACGTACCTCGTAACGATTGACAAACGGATTTCTTTGTCCTAATTATATCTCGGTCTAATGAGGGGATTCACTTGGCCGGGGCAGAAGCTATTTAACTTACTGCCTGAATGGGTCTATGGACCAGATTCAAACTTTCAGAGGGGAAAGATGAACAACAGAGCAGACAAACTACACAAGGAGTCTATCTTCATTGACGCCACATGTCCATTGGCAAGCGTAGGTAACTATTTCGAAAAGTGGATCGCCGGCGGGGCGACCGTCATTGCTGCTACCGTGAATCGTCCCCCAGAGCAGATGAGAGATACAATGCGAAGGTTGGGAGAATGGTTCAGTAGACTGCGGCTTAATCGAAACAAATTAATTCACATAACATCCGTTGAAGATATTTACAAGGCTAAAAAGGGAAACAAGCTGGGTATACTGTTCCATTTCCAAGGCTCAGCCCCCTTTGAAACAGATCTTAACAGCATCGAGGTCTACCATCGACTCGGCGTGAGAATGGTTCAGTTATGCTATAACGTAAAGGATTTCGTTGGAGATGGGTGCGCGGAGCGAACCGACTGCGGCCTGAGCGAATTTGGCGTGAAGGTCATTGGGGAATTGAACCGCCTGGGAATAGTGGTCGACTGTTCTCATACTGGTTATCGGACTACCATGGATGCCATTGAGGTTTCGAAGAAACCGGTTATTGTTTCACACGGAAATGCTAGATCCGTTTGTGATTCCTTCAGAAACCTGAGGGATGATCAGATTAAGGCGATAGCTCAAAAGGGTGGGGTCGTGGGTCTGGTCGGCTATCCGGATTTTGTGACGAAAAAAAGGAAACCCACTCTGGAGGACCTCCTGGATCATGCAGATTACATCGCGAGGCTTGTTGGGGTTGAGCATATATCCGTGGGTATCGATTATTTTGAAGGCATGGCTGGTGTGGCCAACGACAAAGATGCAAAGGCGCTTTATGACCAAATGGTAGACGCTGGGGTCTGGAACCCCAGAGATTATGGACCGCCTCCTTTTTATTTTCCAGAGGGAATTGAGATGCCCGATAAGTTGTCCAATCTAAGCGGCGGTCTTCTCAAGCGCGGCTATTCGGAGGAAGATGTCAAGAAGATTTTGGGATTGAACCTTGTTCGGGTTTTCGAGGAGGTATGGCTTTGAGGAATAGGTGCGTAAAGGAGGCGAGAGTCATGCTCTTGACGGGGATTTTGTTAGGAGGCTTGGCCGTATGTCGCTCTTAACGAGACAGGGGAACACAGCTTCTCATCCGCTTCGCAGTGGATGAGGGAGCAGAAAATAAAAAGCAAGGAACACCTATCTGCCGTGGACTTTCATATCATGGGTGAATTGACTCGTGTGGGCATGAGCGGAACGGGCCCAAATTCTGATACAAGGAGGTGATGACAAGGACCTAACTGATACCGAGGGGAGGTGGTAATTTTTTCCAATAAGGTAAGAAGGGGATTCAGGTCTCTAAAAAGACAAGGAGGTAGACGATGACACGGATGAAAAATTCGGTTTTGGTGGCAATATTGGTAACGGTGCTCAGCCTATGCGGAGCAATGGGCGTAAAAGGAATGTGGGGATTACCACTTGGCTTGGCTTTGGCAGCTGAGGAGTATGAGCACATAAGGGTCGGAATGAATAGGCTCCTTGCAGGTATGGATCCCCTTGGTTACCCAAGGCTTGATAGGCCGGAGTTAAATGTCCACATGTGCTTTTTCGATAATCTATTCCGCCGGACGGACGATATGAAGATTGTCGGGGAACTGGCCACCCATTATGAGTGGAGGGACGAAGTGACTCTGCGTATCTATCTGCGAAAAGGGGTGAAGTTTCACAACGGGGATGAGTTCACGGCGGCGGACGTGAAATGGTCCATTGAAGATATGTTAAATCCCGATCGAGGACCGGGTTTGGTTACGATTCTGAAGGGGATCGAGAAAGTTGAGATCGTGGACGAGTATACGGTTGATTTGCATACAACCAAACCTTTTCCTACTCTTCCAGGAAGGTTCTGCACCTACACAGTCATGGTCAGTTCAAAAGAGCGGTCGACGGTTGCCCCGGAGGTCTATGAGAAACACCCCATGGGGACCGGACCTTTCAAGTTCGTTGAGTGGAAAAAGGGTGAATATGTAAAGGCGGTGAGAAACGAGAACTACTGGAAGGGCGTGCCCAAGATTAAGAAGCTCACTTTTTTCCCCATAACGGATCAGACGACACGGGTTTCTGCCTTGAAGGCCGGAACGATTGACATCGCGTTTAATATCAGTCCTTCCCTGGGTAAGGATATAGAAAGAACACCTGGGGTGGAGGTAACTGCCACACCGAGTTCTAGGATGGATATCGTCTGGATCAGAACTGAGAAACCGCCATTTGACGACAAGAGAGTCCGGCAAGCCCTCAACTATGCCGTAAACAAGGAGGAGTTTGTCAAGACAGTGGTTGAGGGATATGGCCTTCCAGTCGGCCAAATGTGTCCGTCCTACTTCTTCGGTCACAATCCCAATATAAAGCCTTATCCTTATGACCCGGGAAAGGCAAAACAACTGCTGGCAGAAGCCGGATATCCCAAAGGTTTCAAAGTAACACTAGAGGTTGGTACTACCTTCGAGGAACGGGCACGAGCCGTTGCCGGGTATCTGCGGGGAATTGGGCTGGATGTAAAAGTGCTCGTAAAGGAATTCGGGGCGGCCTATGCAGACATGTTGGAGCGCAAGATGGCACCCCTGTACCACATGAGCTGGGGGAATTGGAGCCTGCTGGATATTGATGGGACAATCAAGGACGTTTATGCATGTCCCAACCCTGAAACTGGACAGGGAAGGTGGTCGTATTACTGCAATCCGCGCATTGAGGAACTGATCGAGGAGCTCAAAACGGTGGACGAAGAGAAGAGATTAAAAGCGGCCTTGGAGGCCAACCAAATCGTCCATGACGACGCTGCCGTGCTTTTCCTTTATGTGTGGTACGATATCCACGGCAAAAGAGAAGGGATACCGGAGTTCAAGGCTAGAGCCGACAACACGATCAACCTCAAATGGGTGCAAGGGGAAAAGTGACGGCTGTCATGAATTCCGTCAAACCACCGGCTGTGCCGGTGCGATGCTGAAGATTTCTGTTCGTTTGGTGTGTTGAAGCCTTCGTCCTGCCCCCCTGAAGGGTTGGGTTGGGACGGAGGCTTCAACAGGGTTTGAGGGAACATGTTAAGAAAGCTTCTGACTAATCCCAAAGCGCTATTTGGAGTGGTGGTGGTCGTGATCTTTCTTCTTGTCGCCATATTCGCTCCTTATCTAGCTCCTGATGATCCGCGCCAGCAGGTATTGTCCAAAAGGCTCATCCCCCCCGCATGGACCGAGAAAGGGGATTGGAAACATCCTCTGGGAACGGACGCATTGGGGCGTGACTTACTAAGCAGGTTAATATATGGCTCTCGCGTATCCTTAATTGTGGGAATTCTGGGCGCAGCTGCGTGCGTACTAGTCGGCCTGCCTTTGGCACTGTTGGCAGGGTATTATCGAGGCTGGGTTGATGAAGTTGTCATGCGGATTGCAGATGTTTTCTTATCAATTCCAGGCTTGCTTCTGGCCATTGCTCTAGTTGCACTACTCGACCCCACGATATTTACCGTTACCCTTGCCTTCACTTTGGCCTCCTGGGCATGGGCGACTCGGACAATCAGGAGCGAGGTATTAAAAATCAGGGAAATCGAATTTGTGGAAGCTGCCAGAGCAGGCGGGGCGGGAAACATATACATAATCATTAGGCATGTCCTACCTAATACCATCGGGATAACAACGGTTTTTACTGCACTATGGGTTGCTATAATCATATTGTTCGAGGCATCATTGTCTTTCCTGGGTTTCAGTTGCTCGGACACCTCCTGGGGTTGGGATCTTGCTAATGGAAAACAGTACATTTCAACAGCATGGTGGATATCCACATTTTCCGGCCTGGCAATTTTCCTGGTAGTTTTGGCCCTCAATTTCCTTGGAGATTGGCTTCGGGATTATCTTGACGTGAAGCTGGATTAGATAACGAAAATTACATTTTGAAATATTTCCTCAATGAATAGATGGTAACCCACTCAAGACCCCAAGGTCATTATTTTACAGGGAGGATGTTCGCAAGTAGGAGGAAGAACGAAGATGGGGGCCTATATCGTCCAACGCTTCTTTTACGCTCTTTTGACAATCCTCGGGGTATCCATAGTGGCCTTCGCCTTACTTAATCTCCAGCCCGGCGACCCTGCTGCGCTATTGCTTGGTCCTTATGCCAGTGACGAGGCAATAAAACATTTGCATAAGGAACTCAGGTTGGATGATCCCCTATGGGCCCAATATGTGGGCTTTGTCAGGAATTTGGTTCGAGGTAATTTGAAGTCTATAGTGTATGAGCAGCCCGCTTTCTCTTTGCTTTTTGAAAGGTTCCCAGCTACTGTGGAATTAACTGTCGGGGCCTTATTGATCACGGCGCTTGTGTCAATGAGTACTGGAATTATTTCGGCGATTAAAAGGGATACTTTTTTTGATTATTCAGGCTCGGCTATATCGCTTTTCGGGATATCAATGCCTGATTTCTGGCTTGGGACCATGCTCATATTGCTATTTGCAGTACTTCTCCGCTGGTTCCCGTCATTTGGGCACGGTCCGGTTTCATTTAGCAAAGCGGTGACCTTATTGATTACACAAGGCGATTTTGGAAGCTTAATGGAGTTCTTTCATCACCTTGCTTTGCCTGCTTTAACTCTGAGCGCCCATGTCATAGGCGTCGTGACCCGAGTGACCAGAACAAGCATGCTGGAGGAGGTCAATAAAGATTATGTCATGGTGCTGAGAAGCAAGGGACTAACCGAGAGGAATGTCGTAGTCAAACACATGTTCAGAAATTCTGTTCTTCCCGTTGTAACGATTTTTTCTATGGAGTTCGTAAAATTACTGGGAGGAGCGGTCATTGTGGAAACTGTATTTGCGTGGCCCGGGGTTGGCTTTCTTATGGTGGATGCCATCTACGCAAGAGATTACCCTCTCGTGCAGGCTGGGATCATTTTCTTTTCCCTGTTCTTCATCACCGTGAATCTACTTGTAGATTTGCTTTACACGTTTCTCGATCCTCGCATCAGATATTAAGGAAAAATGAAGTTGGCAATCCGCTGGATTTAATCTCTTCCATTTGCTTGAAAAACCGCGAAGGCGAGTTAGTTGTGTCTCTGCTCGAGGTTAGAGATCTCAAAACGTACTTCCACACTCAGGCTGGCGTCGTGAAGGCCGTCGATGGGTTTAGTTTTACCATCGAGCCCGACCACACATTGGGGATTGTGGGGGAGAGCGGGTGCGGAAAATCATTGACGGCCCTATCGATCCTGGGCCTGGTTCAGCCGCCAGGGAAAATCGTAAGTGGTGAAATCGTCTATAATCGTAAAGGCGAATACATAGACCTAGCAAAGCTTAACCCGAAACAGATGCGCTCGATCCGTGGAAACGAAATCGCGATGATCTTTCAGGAACCCATGACGTCGCTAGACCCGGTGTACACTGTCGGGTATCAGATTATGGAATCCCTTATGCTCCATCAACACCTCAACAAGAGACGGGCTCGGGAAAGGGCGATTGAGATGCTGCGGGAGGTCGGTATACCCATGCCGCATCAACGGGTTGATGAATATCCACATCAACTCTCGGGTGGGATGCGGCAGCGGGCAATGATTGCTATGGCCCTGTCATGCAACCCAGCACTTCTCATTGCGGACGAGCCGACAACGGCACTTGACGTGACGATTCAAGCCCAAGTCCTCGATCTGATGATCGGGCTGCGAGCCCAATTCAAGACTGCTATAATCCTGATCACCCACGATCTGGGAGTAATTGCCGAAATGGCTGATGAGGTCGTGGTCATGTATGTGGGAAAAGGTGTGGAGATGTCCGCGGTTTCCAATGTTTTCAACGGACCCAGACACCCTTACACCCAAGGGTTAATGAATTCTGTCCCTTCCATAAGCGATCCATCGCTTGGTTTAGAACCCATCAAAGGAACAGTCCCTGATGCGTTGAACCTTCCTCCGGGGTGCCGGTTCGAACCGCGCTGTCCAGAAGCGATGGCGATCTGTAAGGAGAACGGTCCGTCACTCAGAGAAGCAGCCCCCGGTCACTGGGTGTCCTGCTGGTTATACGAATAAGGGGTGATAAAGCGTGCCTAAAGATAACGTCCTTCTTGAGGTAAAGAACCTCAAAAAATACTTCCCCATACAAAAGGGAATTCTCCGACGGGTAGTTGCCCACATCAGGGCGGTCGACGGCATCGATTTCTGGTTGAAACCAGGCGAGGTTCTCGGCCTCGTTGGCGAGAGCGGTTGCGGCAAGACGACTGTCGGCCGCACGATACTTCGCCTGACTGAACCAACAGAGGGGGAGATCCTGTTCCTGCACAAAGAACGAACCAACGGAGGAGAGACATACCAAAAGATCAACGTCGCCGCTGCCTCACAAAAGCTCATGAAAGTGCTGCGCCGTGATATGCAGATTATCTACCAGGACCCATATTCATCGCTGAACGCACGTATGACCGTTGGGGCAATCATTGGTGAACCTCTTTTCATACATGGCCTATGCAATGCCAAGGAACGAAAAGAACAGGTCCGAGATCTTTTGGTTGCCGTGGGCATGAATCCCGATCACATGAAGCGGCATCCCCACGAGTTTTCGGGGGGTCAGCGTCAACGGATTGCCATCGCCCGCGCCCTCACGCTCAAACCCCGTCTGATAGTCGCTGATGAACCGCTTTCAGCACTCGACGTCTCTGTTCAAGCGCAGGTTCTTGAACTGTTGAAAGACCTAAAAGATGAGTTCAACCTGACCTATCTCTTTATCACCCACGACCTGGCCGTGGTCAGAAATTTCTGCGATCGTGTGGCGGTCATGTATCTTGGCAAGATCGTAGAGCTAGCTACCGCCGAGGAACTGTTTAATAATCTGAAGCACCCATATACGGAAGCGTTGATGTCAGCGGTCCCCGTTCCAAACCCCGGCTACAGAAAAGAACGCATTTTGCTTCCTGGGGATGTCCCTAGCCCGGTGGATCCACCCCCTGGATGCCGTTTTCATCCTCGCTGCAGGTACGCTAAGGAAGTATGCAAGATGGAGGCCCCAGCCTACCGCGGCCTGGCTTCCGAGCACTATGTTAGCTGTCATTTCGGCGATCAATTGGGTCTGCGGCCGATACGAAAAAGGTGACCCCCCCATATCCTCGTCCACCTTGGTCAGGTAAGGAAGGAAGATATGCTTCGGGTTTTCATCGAGACCTATTGATGTGAAAGGACGTCATTCTCTTTTTGGAATAGTTGGGTGGGAGCCAGGGGGATAGACGGCGTAACCGGATTCGCTGTTGTCTGAGTTGTTCCTGGTGCCGTTCACCAGGACGATGGTACTCAAATCACAGAGCATTTTGCAGGAACCTGGCGGTGCTTCGTGTCCATGTGTGATGGGTGGGTTAACGTTATTGATCGGGTAGCCCCTGGAGGCAGTTCCTGAGTAATGATCACACACCGGAATATTTTCGAAAGGATTTGTGGATTGAAAAGTTGATGGATCGATCTGCGATCTTAAAATACCGAAGTTTATCCATATTTAGAATGACTATAAAGGGGATGGAATTGGAAGGGAGAGGTGGACAAGGCGTCGGTCGTTAAAGAAATAGTAGAATATGTAAAAAGCTACCATTGGGGAGCTTTAACGAGAACCCGGTGGAAGAGACCTTTGATAGGCTTTGCTTCGATCGAAGATCCTCTTTTTAGTCAACTAAAAAAGGCCGTCAGTCCCAACCATGCCTTACCACAGGATCTACTTCCCACCGGCAAAACGGTAATGGCATATTTTCTTCCATTCGGAAATAATGTACAGGAAGCGAATGCAAAGGAAGGGTTCTATCCCGCTCGGGCTTGGGCAGTTGCCTATATCGAAACGAACCGCCTTATTCATGACCTAGGAGACCATCTCAAGAATTTTCTTGAAAGAGCCGGGTATCGAACCGTTTCGACTCCACCAACCCATAATTATGACCAGGCGGGTCTTATCAGTGACTGGTCTCATCGCCACGTGGCTTATATTGCAGGCCTCGGTCGGTTTGGTCTTCATCGGTGGCTAATCACAGAGAAGGGGTGCTGCGGTAGGTTGGGATCCCTGGTAACCGAAGCTTTTTTCCCTCCCACTCCTCCACCGAAACACGAGTTCTGCCGCCACTTCGCAGGTTATTTGTGTTCAGCCTGCATCGAAAAATGCATTTATGGCGCCCTATTACTTGATAGTTTTGACCGCCATGCCTGTAATCGACATCTTCTTCAAAATGACGCCTACTTTTCCAACCTGGAGATCAGCGACGTGTGTGGGAAATGTGGATGTGGCCTTCCTTGTAGCACCAGGAATCCGATGGCAAAGAAATCCTGAAAAAGGAAATCTCTACAAATGGGCAGTGCTAGGTCCTGTCTATTAGAGAATGTCGTCATGGCAAATAGCTAAGTCCTATGAAATGAGGAGTTTCTCATATAATTGAACAGGTAGAATCGATCTGTATCACCCTGCCATGGAGGTATATTCTCTCCGAGATCCATGACGCCTCTTCAGCAAAGGGCCTATCCGAGCAAGAAGCTTTTGGATGCACGGAATAGCGCAATACCGATGCAGAGACACGGAACACCTGAGGAGATGGCCGGGGTCGTTGTTTTCCTCGCATCGGACGATTCCAGCTCCATCACCGGAGAGAATATCACGTCCGATGGGGGGTCCATGATCAGCATGTTTTACCTCGTTCGGCAGCTGGCGGAATCTGCGTGAAATTCGAGGAAACTGTTGGTGGGATTCATGCTGCATTAGAGAGAAAGAGGAGATCTTCTTCATGAAGAACTGGAGGCCACCGGACCATTGGCACAAAATCACCACCATCGACGCCCATACCGAGGGCGAGCCTTTTCGGGTCATCACGGGTGGCTTTCCCGAGGTGCCGGGCCAGACCATCTTGGCCCGTCGTCGCTATGCGAAGGAACACCTCGATCACCTACGGACAGCCCTCATGTGGGAACCGCGCGGTCACGCGGACATGTACGGCTGTATCGTCACCCCGCCCGTCACGGAGGAGGCGGACATCGGCGTTCTCTTCATGCATAACGAGGGCTTCAGCACCATGTGCGGCCACGGCATTATCGGCATCACCACGGTGGTACTGGAAACCGGCCTGCTGCCCATGACCTCCCCCGAAACCACCGTGAAAATCGATACCCCGGCGGGCTTGGTGACGGCCCGCGCCCGGGTAGCCGGGGGACGGGTGCAGGGCGTCTGTTTTCACAACGTTCCCTCCTTTGTGCTGGCCCTGGATGAGGCGGTCGAGGTAACGGGCTTGGATAGGGTG
>Ga0209636_10006403_pt1 | contig 12027 bp, 11 predicted proteins | sample DeeMarSWOR152_54_FD_187464 | JGI IMG/M metagenome (GOLD analysis project Ga0209636, IMG submission 187464) | Marine sediment microbial communities from White Oak River estuary, North Carolina - WOR-1-52-54 (SPAdes) (version 2) | ecosystem: Environmental > Aquatic > Marine > Intertidal zone >...
TCTGTAAAGAGTATAAGGCCTTATCCTTAACAAAATAATGATCTAAACCTATTTCTCCTATGCCGCAAATTTTATTTTGATTTTTAGTAATTAATTCCATAATTGAATCTAATTGATTTTCAATTTCTGGATTGTTTTGGACTTCTTCAGGATGGATTCCTAAAGCAGGGTATAAAGATTTATGTCGTTCTGAAATCTCTAATACTCTTTCTTGGCTGATCGCACTCATTGATACTGCAATAATTTTTTGGACTCCAGCGTCATTTGCTTGTTTTAAAATTTGATCGAGTGCGAGATAGAGATTTGCGTGACAATGAATATCAATAAGCATATTATAATTATTTGAAAATTTGAAAAATATTATTTTAATTTCTTTAAAAGGAGAATAGTTAATATTATTTATAAACTATTAATTTCTGCTCTTAAATCCACAATTTGCTTAACTAACTTAAATTTACCTTCTGGGTATTTTTTACTATCTAAGTAATTCATTAATTGATCTAATTCCTTGATTAAATGTTTTTTAATATCTTCTTTAGTTACATGACCTAATATCTTTGGAATGTGCTCAAGTTTTTCAGATCGTTTAACTCTCAAATTAGATATCGCCTTTGCAAGTTGTGCTTGAAATCCTTTTGATTCAGCAGGATCTACACCATCAAGCATATCCAAAGAAGTTTTTAATCCTTTAATAAATGCTTCTATGTCCCTAATATCTATTTGATCTTTAATCATATTAAATACAGTGATTAAGTTAATAAAATTCTTATATTTATATTCTAAATCATGATACTTAAATATTATATCTTTTGAATTATTTATTAAACAATATTTGATTTCTCCTCTAAGTTGATTATTAAATTTAATTTATATTTGAAAAATCATTCTGGTTATTATTTCTGATCTCATCACATAAAGCTTCAACTAAAGTAGACAAAACTATCTCTTTCAATTTATCATCATAAAGTCTAATTTTATCTGAAAATTCAATTTGTAGAGTTCTACTATTGTATATTTTACTCGCGCCGTATTTTTTTGTTATATACCCTCCCGTCAAAATATATTCACGCCTCAGAGGATGCTCTGGAGCAATTGATATATTCAAATTAAGATACTTTTTAATAATTCTACCTCTTATATTTTGTTTCCAAAATCTCCTTGGAACATTATTACCTAAAATGGTTTTTAAATTATTTGACCCTAAAATTAAATCAACATCACGAAAACCTTTCGGTCTTTTGTCTTTTTCAAAACCATGAATATCAATCAATAAAGAGGTTTTAAAATGCTCTAAATTGTAATTAATTAATTCTTTTATCTTTTCATGGTAAAACCTGTAAATTTCTTTAGCAACTTCTGAATCTTTATTGTATGCTTCAGATTCAATTCTGTTTAAATCAATTTTACTCCGATGTACATTAGAAATTATATATGAAGGAGATTCATTTTTAAGATTTCTAATTCTATAAAATTCCTTTACTTTTTTAATTAAGATTAATGCTAACTCTTTTGTCTTTTTATCTATACCAGTTATCCCATTAGACCGGAAAGGTATCCTTTTAACTTTTAAAGTCCCTCCATGTGGAACTGAAATAATCAAGGGAATATCTCCTTTATGATATATTATAAAGTTTTCAATATTTTTCATATTTTAGAAGGTTTCTGTAAATTATGAAAATTCAATATTAAAAGAAAAAAAATTAAAAAAATTAAGGAGAGAGCGTTAAAGCACGAAGAATTATAAAAACACCAAACCACAATCCAAATCCAACTATTCCAAATATGTAATAGGCCCAGATATTTTTTTCTTTCACAGAGATAAAGTGACAAAATAACCATGAGCCGATTGCTCCAATTACTCCACAAATAAGATCACCTATGATATTCTCTGGACTATCAGGACGACCTTCGAATTTCCAATCAAGATTTATAAATAGGAAGTTTTCTAAGATTTCCCATAATACAAGAATGACAAACGTTAAAATGAAAACGAACAACAACGAAAATATTGGTATTTTCCCCTTATTTTTTGGAATTGTGTAGAATAAGCTAAAAAACAAAAAAACACCTATGCCAAAGCAAATATGACCGATTGAAAAGTAATCGAACCATGCTATTCCAACTTGATCTGAATCTGTACCAATTAAATCTACAAAAAACATTATACTTTCACTTTTTAATTTATTACAGATTTAATTTTAATTTAATTTTAAATATATTATAACAGTACATTGAATTAAATTTGTGTTTTTAATTGCGGCAAGATATTATTTTAGTTTTATATTATCAAAAAGAAAACATTTATAGTTTTAATGCATTAATTGGGGCGATAGAAACTATAAATGAATTAGATGATATTAAAATCTATTTTATTCGGGAAAAAGTTGATCTTATTAAATCTTTAAAGGAATTCTGTAAAAAGTTTAATAAGATCATCGTAGCAGTTTCCTTTTTCACTACTCAATTATGGGAAATATATGATTTAATTAAAAAATTAAAAAAAGAATTTAAAAATAAAATTTTTTTACTAGCAGGAGGACCTCATCCTACGGGTGATCCGAGAGGTACTCTTAAAATGGGTTTTGATCTAGTAGCTGTAGGAGAAGCAGAAGAAATTTTAATTGATATCCTTAAGAAATTTAAAAAAGGTGAAAAGTTATTAGATATAAAGGGTACAGCATTTCTTTACAATAATAACGAATACAATTTTGTTGGAAATAGAACTGTCGTAGATTTAGATAAATATCCCCCGATTCCTTTAAAAAATGTAAAGTTTGGAGCTATAGAAATTACAAGAGGTTGTCCATATGTATGTTATTTCTGTCAAACGCCTTTTATTTTAGGATCTTATCCAAGACATAGAAGTATTGGATCTATATGTAGAATTGTTAAGTTTATGAAGAAATATAATAAATTAGATATTAGATTTATTACTCCAAATGCCTTTTCTTACGGTTCTTTCGATGGTAAAAATTTAAATCTTTCTGTACTAGAAAATCTATTGGTCGAAATAAAAAAGATTATTTCTCCACAAGGAAGAATTTTTTTAGGTTCATTCCCTTCTGAAGTGAGACCAGAACATGTAAATGAAAAAACTTTAGATTTGGTGTTAAGATATGCGTCTAATGATAACATCATTATTGGAGCTCAGTCAGGCAGTCAAAGGATCTTAGATTTGTGTCATAGAGGTCATACAATTCAAGATGTTTACAAAGCGGTTGAACTAACAATCGATTCAAAACTTAAAGCAAATGTAGATTTTATTTTCGGTCTACCTCATGAAATTGAAGAAGATATAGATCTTACAATAGAAGTTATAAAAGACCTAGTAAGTATTGGCGCTCGCATCCATACTCATTCTTTTATACCCTTACCTCAAACCGTTTTTTCAAAAATGAGTGTAAAGAAATTGGATAAAAAGTTAAGAGTTATGATTCAAGAACTTAATTCTAAAGGAATTGCATATGGAGATTGGAAAAGACAAGAAAAATTAGCTATGAAAATAGCTAATTACTTCAAATCTGATAGACTTTCCTAATACTATGAGGGAATGAAATATAACTCTCCCTTTTTCTCAATAAAGCCCTCCTTCATTAGGATCTCAAGAATTTTTTTCGTCTTTTCTGGCTTTTTCTGTAATTTGTTTATTATTTTTTCTTCTGAAAGTGGTTGTTGTTTTAATAGCATCTTAAGGATTCTTCCTCTTAACTCGCGGTTAGATCCTTCAAATTTAGATTGCTTTTTATAATGAGCACTCCTTTTATTTAATTCAGGGTGTGTTTTTTTTAGCATAACTCCATAATCCATTAATGCATAATACCATTCACGCGGATTTTTAAAATTCATAGTTTTTTGAACTAATTTTAGTATTTCATTATCTTTAACTGAATTATTTCCTGGAAAGAAAAAGTAGATATAAACACGCCTTATATTTGTTTCAATAAAAATAGTTGGAAGATTATAAGCAAATGCTACTACTGATGAAGCGGTATTATGCCCTATTTGTGGAAATGATTGCAGTGTTTCAATATCTTTAGGGAGTTTTCCATTATATTCATTGACAATTTTTTCCGATATTGTTTTTAATGCAACAGCTCTTCTATTATAGCCTAAACCTTGCCAAGCTTTTAGAACATCTTCAAGCGAAGCATCTGCAAGTTCTTGAAAGTTAGCAAATTTTGCAGTAAAGTTTAAAAACTTTTCAGAAACTCTACCAGTTTGAGTTTGTTGAAGCATAACTTCTGATACTAGAACATTATAAGGTGTAATATTCTTTCTAAAGGGGAATTCTCGCGCATTATTTTTATAATAATTATAGATAATTTCCTGAAATACTTTAATAATCTCAGGACCCAATTTTTTTTTCTTATAAAATTCATGAAATTGTGTAATTAGAATAATTTTGCACCATAAGCTATATTATAATGTGAAATAAAAGGTTTTAAATGAATTTTATTTCAATAAAATATAAAAAAAATCTACTTATTGAATTCAAAGTTCATTTTGAAATATTAAAAAAGAATTCAGTTACTCCCCCCTCAATTTTTTTAAGCGTTAATTTATATCCTGAAGTATCTATTAAATGTAGCATAGGTTTATTTTCCAATAAAATATTACCCCCAAAGGCTTTATAATTCAATTCCCGTCCAATTTGAACCAGATAATTTAATAAGAATCTCGTTATCCCTAATCCACGCCAATCTTTATGGATTACAAAAGCCAATTCTGCAAGAGATGGTTGTATTGTTTTGAAAAATGCTCCTAAAGCGACAATTTTTGTTTCTCCATTTTCATTATATTCACCTACTAAAATCATATCGGTTGTATAATCTATATTTACCATCGGTTGAATTTTCTTGTGACGAAAATCATGAACAGGAGTAAAAAATCTAAAATATCTGTCTTTTTCATCCAAAGAGTAATGGAGTTCTTGTATCATTCTCTCGTCCGTGGGTTTAATAGGCCTAATTTTTATTTTCTTACCATTCTTCAATTCCAATATTGTTTCGTATTTTTCAGGATAAATAGCAATTCTTCCATCAATAGAAATGGGGAGTTTTTGATCGGAATATATATATTTCCATTTTTTAGCATGCTCTAAAAGCACTTCTCGAAAGTCAGGGTGTGCAATATTTATCATTTCAAGAACTCTTTCCCTTATACTTTTTCCATATAAATATGCGATACCCCATTCTGATACTATATAATGAACATCTCCACGAGTAATAACTACTCCTGAACCTGGTTGGAGAAATGGTACAATTCGAGAAACTATTGTTCCATCTTCTAATGTTGCAGTTGATGGAACTACCATTATTGGTTTTCCTTCTTTAGAGCGCCCAGCACCTCTTATAAAATCTACTTGTCCACCAATACCACTGTAAAATTGATGACCAAGAGAATCGGCATTAACTTGTCCTGTTAAATCCACTGTTAAAGCTGCATTTATCGCAACTTGCTTTTTATTCTTGCTAATCACGTATGGATCATTACAATAGTCACAAGGATGAAATTCTACCATTGGATTATCATTAACAAAATCATATAAACGTTTTGAACCCATTACAAATGAACAGATAATTTTATCTTTATGAATCGATTTCTTTTTACAAGTTACAACCCCTTTTTCAACTAAATCCACAATTCCATCCGAAAAGACTTCGCTATGAACACCTAAATCTTTTTTATCTATCAATTCAGCTGTTACTGCATTAGGAATAGTACCAATACCCATTTGAATAGTAGATTCATCCTCTACTAATGAGGCAACGAAGTTTGCTATTCTTTTTGCTACATCATCAGGTTCTTCATAAACAAATTCAATGATTTTATGATCAGACACTACATACGCATCAATATCATCCATGTGGATAAATGAATCACCCAGCGTACGAGGCATATTTGGATTAATTTCAGCAACAACATTTTCAGCTGATTCTGCTATCGGTTTCACAATATCAACGTTTATACCAAAACTACAAAATCCATATCTATCTGGTGGACTAACCTGAATTAAGGCAGTATCTAAATGCATTTTTCCAAGTTTGAATAACCATGGGATTTCTGATAGAAGCATAGGAGTGTAGTCAGCTTGTCCAGATCTGATGTACTTACGGAGAGACTTCCCAATAAAAAATGCATTGTGTCGAAATAGATCTTCAATACCTCCAGCAGTTTCATAGTAATCTAAATCACTTAAACTTAGGAAATGTAAGATCTCCACATCAGGAAGTTCAGGTCCAAGTTCAATTAACTTCTTAGTTAATTCTATAGGTTCTGAACATCCAGAATCAATAAAGATTCGATCTCCTGGTTTAATAAAATTCTTTATAGCATTTGAAAAAGATACTTCTTTTTTATCATATTTTTTTAGCGCAGAAGTTATGTTATCATATGCTGGTTTTGTCAAGAAGAATTCACCAAAATAATTATATTATTACATTTATCAATAGGATTTTAAGGATTTTAAATGTATTTTAAATTTGAGGAAATGATTTTATCTACCATTCCCTTTTTAAAAAGGCTTAAATTACTCAGCTATAAGAAGAGAGGATTAAATCAGCAATTTTATTCATGTATTTCCCTTTTTGAATTTTACAGATACGTGCAACTTTTTTAAAATTAAATGATTCTGCTAAAGCATCTAAATAAACTATGTTATACAGAATCGAAACATACTTATTATTTTCCATATAGAGTTTATCTAATACGATCTGCATATGATTATAACTTAACTTGTTTGATTTTTTTTTAATTCTTCTACTAATTTCTTCTAAGGTTTCATTAAATTGAATATCACGAATTCTTGAAATAAGAGAACTTACTACAACAGTGTAAAGGATGAGAGAATCTACTTTTGTATCATGCATAGCTGTAAGTTTTATTTGAATCTCTTGATATATCTCCTTCAAATAATTTTCATCCATTCCTTTAATTTTTTTGAATGGACTAAAAAATTTTAAATATTTCCCTTCTAAAAACAAGTGAAGATTATCATAAAAAAGATTTTTAAATCTTTTAATGATTAATCCTGAATTTTTAATTTTTATAGAAATTTCAGGTGTTCTTCCTATGATCGTATCAGTACCACTTTTATAAAATTGTTGTTCAATTAAATTGTCTGTGGCATTTCGAAGACGATCTAATTCAGTGTTTATCTCAAAAACACCCCTTATCTTTTCTTCTTAAATTTTCCGAATAGAATCTGAAAAACTAATAATTTAATTTTAATGTTATACAAAGTTGATATAATTTGATATTATTAAACATAATATTTAGATTCAATAAAATTAATTACGGAATGTTACATCTATATGCTTAATTATCCATATTTAAAATCAAACAAAATTCTTTTAAAAAAAAATCTTCAAATTAGAATATTAAATTAAGGTGAAGTAAAATAGGCTTAAAATTAGCATCTACTCTGGCGATATTATTTCTCTTTGGGTTAATATATGCTGTAGTATTTACAATTGGAATTTGGTTTTTACCAAATACAATTTGGGGATTACTATTAATGGTTGGTTTTACAATTCTAATAGTCCTTTTCCAATATGGCGTTAGTCCTTTAATAATTAGATGGATATATAGAATCGATTGGATTCCTTATGAACAATTTATTGCTCAATACCCTTATTTAGGTGAAGCATTAGATAAAGTGGTCGCAATTCAAGGAATTAAAACTCCTAGAATGGGAATTATTCATGATTATAATCCTAATGCATTTACTTTTGGATGGACTAAAAATAGTGCCAGAATTGTAATAACTGATGGAATTTTACATTTTTTAAATGAAGATGAACAAACTGCTGTCCTTGCTCATGAATTAGGACATGTTGTTCATAACGATTTTATATTAATGACTGTAGTTTTTGCTATACCTCTAATACTTTTAACTATTGCGAGATGGTCATATTATGCAGCTCGTTTTTCTAGTGTTGGAAGGGATCGGGAAAAGGGTAGCTATCTTCCGTTAGTGTTGTTAGTTGTTGCAGTTTTATCTTATATAGCATATTATATCGGATATTTAACGTCATTATTTATTAGTAGAATTCGAGAATATTATGCAGATCAACATGCTGCGGAGCTAACTGAAAATCCTAATTTTTTATCAACTGGCTTAGTTAAAATCGCTTATGGTTTATTAGTTGGTGGTTCCGAAGTAGAAGTTAAAGAAAGAAATAAATCAAAAGTAAGAGCATTACGGGGATTAGGGATTTTTGATCCCAAAAAAGCAAGTCATTTAGCAGTAACAAGTACAGGTAGTACAGGGACGTATTCAAAAAATGCAATCCAAGCAGCAGCGGGGTGGGATTTATTTAATCCATGGGCAAAATATTTTCAGATTTATAGCACACATCCACTACCAGCTAAAAGAATTCAGCGATTAAATGAACAATGTGAACAATATGGAAAATCTATTGAAATTGATTTTTCTAATGCAAGAAAGATAAAAGAAGAGCAAGCAGGAAAGTCTTTAGTTGGAGAATTTCTTACGGATATATTAATTAAACACAATCCTACCTTGATTTTCTTAACTCTAATTGCTTTTAGTATAATTTGGTTCTTCGGATTTATAGGATGGCTGTCTCTGGGTATGTCAGCAATTTGGAATAATTTTCCATTAGTTTGGGCAATCGGTTTTTATGTTATGGGATTTGGAGTAATAATTAGGACCAAGTACATGTATAGAAGTGGATTTAATCCTAGTAAAGTAGTAGATCTCGTGACTAATATAAAAGTGTCTCCTGTTCGCCCTGTCCCTGCTATTATTGAAGGAAAGATCATAGGAAAAGGAATTCCAGGTTATTATTTTAGTGATGATCTATTTTTCCAAGATGATACTGGTTTAATGTATATTGACTATAGATTTGGATTGAGTATTGTTGATTTCTTCTGGGCAATCGCGAGAGTTGATAGATTAATTGGTCAAAGAGTTCGAATACAAGGATGGTATAGAAGAGGACCAAGTCCTTATCTCCAAATAGATACCTTATGGACTGAAAGTGGAAAAAGATACCGAAATTATTCTAAACACATGACCTACATCATAGCAGTGATCTTTTTCCTAATTGGTGCATTTATTTTCTATTTATGGATTGCCCCAATTATATAAATAAAAGTTTTTTTTTTACATTTTTTTTACAATTTCATGGTAAGCCTTAAATTACTACGATCAATTAATCAAAATTGAATATGACTGTTTCTGATAAAATTAAAGTCGAGCTGATGGCTCCATTAAAGAATCTTAAATCATTAAATGCTGTAATTGGAAAGGCTAACGCTGTTTATTTTGGCGTTGAATCCTTTAATATGAGAATGTTTAGTGATAATATAAAATTAGAAGATTTAAATAAAGTTGTAAAAATATGCCATGATAACCATACTAAGGCATATCTTACTACAAATATAATCATATATGAAAATGAGATTAAATTTTTAGAAAGTATCTTAGATAAAGCTTTAGAAGCGAATATAGATGCTGTTATTGTGCATGATATCGGAGCTATTCAGCTTGCAAAAGATAAAGGACTTGATTTTCATATATCTACACAAGCTAATATATCTAATTCTTATTCAGCAAAATTTTATGAATCTTTAGGAGCAAAAAGACTCATTTTGGCAAGAGAATTATTGTTAGAGCAAATTAAAGAGATAAAAAGCAAATTAAAAACCACTGAGATAGAAACTTTCGTTCATGGAGCTCAATGCACTTCTATATCCGGACGATGCTATTTCTCCGCAGAAATTTGTGAATCTCAAGATTATTCCGCAAATCGAGGAAAATGCGTTCAACCATGCCGAAGAAAATGGCGAGTTATTGATGAACAGAATAATGAATTACTTTATGATGGTGTTTTCTTTGTAAATACAAAAGATCTTTGTATGATCGAATACATTCCTCAATTAATAGAAGCTAATATTAACGCATTCAAAATTGAAGGGAGAATGCGAGACCCAATTTACATCGAAGAAACGGCTGCATGCTATAGAGAAGCAATTGATGCTTATTATAAAAATACCTTTAATCAAGAAAAAGTCAAAAACTGGTTAGAAAGGCTAAATAAAGTGTACAATAGGGGTTTTTCTACAGGTTTCTATTTTGGATTACCTAAGGGTACTGAAATACAACGGGATATTGATGGAAACATCTCGAAGTATAAAAAACTTGAGATTGGAAAAGTTTTGAACTATTATCCTGAAAAAAAAGCAGCAAAAATCTTACTTACTGCTGACAAATTAAAAATCAATGATGAAATCTTTATTATTGGTACTCATACAGATACATATATCCGGCAAAAAGTTAAATCTATCCAGATTAAAAAAAAAAAAAATCTTACTGAAACACTAATGATCACAAATTCTGAGGAGCGAATTACAGTGGGGATTAATGTTGATAACGCAGTAAAGAAAAATGATAAAATCTTCAAACTTGAACTTATTTGAATAATGAAATCTTGATAAAATAAATATAGAATTCTCTTTTTAGGAAATAATTATTAAGATTAAAAAAATAAAAAATGTTAATAAAAAAAAAATTTTGAAGTTATCCTTAAATGATTGAATGAAATTAGACTTATCTAATCCATCATATCTTCAAGAGCTTCTAAGGCCAATTCAATAATTTCTTGAAAAGCCATAGCATCTTGTAAGTTACCTTCTACGGTGATATCACCAGCCATATATGCTGAAGTAGCATCAACTTCACCGAGAAGTAATCCTGCTCCAACTTCTTTAGTAGCTGAGAACGTGAAAGATGGATTATCGACCTCACCTTCTCCAAATTCTAAAGAACCGTCATGGGCTTTTAACCAAAATTTGGCATCAGCGTCAGTTATAAGCATTTGGATGGTAATGTCCATATCTTCTAATTCTTCTTTTAGATCTTCATTTTCTTCTGCAACTTGTTTAAAAACTTCATATACCTTTAAGGTATCATTAACATCCGAAGCTGCAGCGCCAGCATCCATCTTTTCTTTCATCCATTTTAATAATGATTCATCAACCATTTTAATTTTTCAACCTTCTTTTTGTAATTTGTATTTTATTTAATTTCGTGATTAAATAAATACTACTTATTATAAATTTTTAGGATTTAAAAAGGTTTTATTTCGTCGAAATTAAGATTAAAAATTCCCAAATGAATATTAAACCAAGAGAGAAAAAGAAAAAATAAAAATTTTTGAAATTGGTTTTAAGTATTCAATATCAATGAGTATTGAACTTAATCAGTTAAATCTTCAATTGCTTCAATGGCTAATTCAATAATTTCCTGGAAAGCCATAGCATCTTGAAGATTTCCCTCAACTGTAATGTCTCCAGCCATGTAAGCGCTGGTAGCATCTACTTCACCGAATAACATTCCTAAACCAACTTCTTTGGTGGCGGAAAATGTGAAAGATGGGTTATCGACATCACCTTCTCCATATGTAAGTGTTCCTTCTGATGCTTTCATCCAGTATTTGGCATCAGAGTCCGTAACAATCATTTGGACAGTAATATCCATATCTTCTAATTCTTCTTTTAGATCTTCATTTTCTTCGCCAATCTGTTTGAAAAGTTCAAACATTTTTAAAGTGATACCAACGTCCGCGCTAGCGGCACCACCGTCCATCTTTTCCTTACATTCATTTAATAATCCTTCGTCAACCATTTTAATTTTCAACCTCTTTTATAAACCTTTCTTTAATTACCTTAAAGTTTTTTATAAGTTAATTTTTAAGGAGTTGTGATTAAAGATAATTCGTTTTGATTTAAAAAGCTTTAATTTTTAACATGAGTTAGCAAAAAGTTTTTATTGATATAAATTAATGATTTAAGGTCTAATTATTAACAATTTTGATAAGATTAGAATCATTTAAAACTTAAAAATCTTGAGATTTAAGGTTGTTTTATCTATGTTAGGATTAAATACTAAATCTTTTTGATTAAATCGAGAAAATAATGGCGCCCACAGCGGGATTTTCATAGTACGCGTAATGCGCGACATTTTTTGAACCCGCGTCGCAGGAGTGACAGTCCCGAATG
>Ga0209636_10006404_pt1 | contig 12026 bp, 9 predicted proteins | sample DeeMarSWOR152_54_FD_187464 | JGI IMG/M metagenome (GOLD analysis project Ga0209636, IMG submission 187464) | Marine sediment microbial communities from White Oak River estuary, North Carolina - WOR-1-52-54 (SPAdes) (version 2) | ecosystem: Environmental > Aquatic > Marine > Intertidal zone >...
CCCCAATCCCTCAACCCGGTGACTCACATCTCCTATACAACCGATGTAGCAGGGCAGGTGCGAGTCCAGATTTACAGTGTGGAGGGAGACCTGATCCGCACGTTTGACGAGGGATACCGATCTAAAGGAAACCACAGTCTCTCGTGGGACGGCCGTCATGCAAACGGAAAGCCAGCCGCCAGCGGAATATACTTCTACCGTGTCGAAGTCGGCCAGCACTCCATCACAAACCGAATGATTCTGCTCAGATGAGTCATTAGTTCCCCCGATCATCTGTCTGGCAGCGGTGACCGGTACCCCTGTCACCGTCTGGCCAGGCCTTTGGTTGGAAATACCGGGACTGGAGATGCCGAAATGAAACAGAAGAATATTGTAGCCAGGCTTTCGGGAACGCTGGTGATTTCGCTGCTCACTCTCGCAGTTTTCGCAGCGGGATGCAAAAGCTACAAAGTAGAAAGCCGTTGGGCAGCCGAGCCAGTGGGAATCGATGGAAAGATGACCGAATGGAAGGACGTTCCCCTCACCTATATCGAGAAGAGCCAGGTCCAGTTGGGAATCAGCAACGACGGCGAGAACCTCTATGTTCTCTTTTGCTTCTTCGATTCCGAATGGGCGCGTCTCATTCGCTCTGGTGGCATCACGGTGTGGCTGGATGAATCGGGAAAGAAAAGGAAAGAGCTGGGACTTCGTTACACGGGAGGCCCTCCTCTGAAGGAACTCAGAGAGGCGGGGATGATCGCAGAGGGAGGAGATCAGGGGGAGTCGCGGTCCCCTCAGAGAGAGCGCTTCAGGCAGACGGCCGCACTCGCCCCCGAGAAGCTGGTCGTCATCACCAAAGCTGGAGAGCAGACCATGGCCTTATCAACTGACGGCTCCGGTGACTCGTTCGTCAAGTCAGGTGTTTTCAAGGGGCTCTACATATACGAATTCAGCATTCCACTAGAGAGCGAAGCAGACAGAGACCTGGCTATGGCCGCAGGGCTCGGAAAAACCGTAAGTCTGGGCTTTGAGTGGGGCAGTATGAGCGAGAGTGACCGCAAACGCATGATGGAGCTGATGGGTGGTCGACCTGGTGGTGCGGGGCCAGGCGGCGGTCGTGGAGGCGGTATGGGGCCAGGCGGTATGGGCCGTGGCGGTATGGGGCCAGGTGGGCCTGGAGGCTCCGGAGGTAAGGGAGGACCTCAACTGCCCGAGAAACAGGAGGTTTGGCTCAAAGCAACGCTGGCCGTGCCCGCTGGCCAGTAGTAAGCTAGGCCTTGCCTACTGCCACAAGGTGAGGGGCGTCGTCGCCTACGTACGGGAAACTGTGTGCGAGGTCCCGGCACGTCTCTTCCATAGAAAGGCCGCGATTTTCGGCCCGAACCGGAGCGTCGTTGAGCGAAGAGTCCCGTTTCTCCTTTGCCAACGGCGAATTCTCCTGTGAGAGCGAAGAGAATCCGTTCGCAAGTTTGAAGGCGACTATCCCGGGCGCGCCGGCAACGACTACGTTCCGGAAACCTCCGGTTTTGCACGCTCCCTTAAGAGAGGCGGCCGTCATCTGTGGAATCTCTATTAGTTCCACGGAAAGCACGTGTTCCTTTGCCTCTGGGACGTCCTCGAAGGTAAGTGACCTCAGCTCGTCCCTGCTCAAGCGGGCCAGCTTCTGAGAGAGATTCGCACGAGGGGCCAGAAGGCATATGTATTCCACCTCCGTGGGCGGTGAAAGCGTTCTACGAACGAGGCCGAGATAAACGTTGCCCCTATAGCGCTTGAACGAAGTCTCATACAGAACGCTCCTTCCCATCATTTCGTATGCCCAGTTCGCCACAAGAGCGAGAAGTCTACCACCGGGCTTGAGAATTCGCTTAAATTCTCCGAGGCTCGCAACGACGTCACCGCTGAGAAGGAACGAAGAGTCAACAAGAACTCCGTCGAAGGAACGGTCCTCCAGCGGGAGGTTCGCGTACGTTCCAACTCGAAGAGTGGGTGTACATGATGACACCTCGGTTCGAGTAGTTGACCCACGTCGCAGCACTCCGGCATGGGCGGCCGGCTCGCCCTGTAAGAGCTTGCCGTCAATCTTGCCCGTGTCGGAGCGATGTTCTTCTCCAGAACGGCGCTCGTCCCCGGCTGTTTCCCCAAAAATGTGTTCCCTGGAAGGTGCAGAGCTTAGACATACACGCACGCCCTCTCTTATACTTATGTGAGAGAACTCTCTGGCCCATGCCTCTTCACAAGCAACCAGTAATCTTTGACATCGCTCCAGCAACCCGGAAGCAAGACTGGCATTACAGAAGAAATACCAACGAGAGGCCTCACTGATTCTGGCAGTGCTCGCAGCTTCCGCGATTCCAGCGATTGTGGACTTCTCCGCGATCCTTACGATTCCTCCTGCTGCTCGAGAGGTTGCGCTATCTCGCGTTTCTCCAGTGCCCTCGTATGTTCCGCAAATCAAACCCTCTTGCGCCAGCCTGTTGTAGCGCAGCCCGACAGGCTTCGCCCGTGTGGGTTTCCTCAAAAGAAGTTCCTTCTCCAGAGTGGCCATTTCGTCCACGGTGCGTATCTCCGTTGCCAAGAAATCACTGTCCCGTTTCGCTGACCGAGTCTCTCTTGGCGCGCAAAAAAGACGTCTCCAACCCTTGCCCAGAGCCTCCATAAAGGATACCATATCCTTACAAAGGGCAAGACCAAACGATATGGAGGCAGATCATGGATGATTTTCTCAGGAAGTGTTCAGAGGCAATAAGGACCTACAATACCGGACTGGCGGCAGAGTTGGCAGAAGAGGCCCTCGCTAAGAGACTGGATCCCCTTAGAGCGATCGAAGAGGGGTTCGCCAGCGGGCTCGAGCAGGCAGGAAAACTCTGGGAGGAGGGAACCTACTTCCTGCCGGAACTGATCATGGCTTCTGAGGCAATGAAGGCAGCAATGGAAAAGCTCAGACCCGCTCTCGAAAAGCGCAGTCTCAAGATGAAGCAACTAGGAAAAGTCGTGATTGGTACGGTCGAGGGCGACATTCACGATATCGGAAAGTCGCTGGTCGCCTCCATGCTTGCTGCCGGCGGATTTGAAGTCGTGGATCTGGGGGCAGACGTCGCTGTGGACAACTTCGTGAGTGCCGCCTCCCGTGAGGAGGCGGATCTGATATGCATGTCGGCACTACTTACCACGACGATGCCGGCCCAACAGAGGATCATACAAGCTGTGAGGAACGCGAATCCCCCGAAGTCTCCGAAGACAATGATCGGAGGAGCTCCCACGAGCGACAGTTGGGCCGCAGAGATCGGTGCAGACGCTTACGCGCCGGATGCAGTCAACGCACTGAACGTGGCGAAAAGACTGGTCTCTTCGTAGTCTAAGATCGAGAACTCTGCCGGCCCGCGGCCGCATCTCGGACCGACAAGGCCCGCGGCCAGGTAACAGTCTCAGGAGCCAAATGGAACGACCCTTCTGGATAGAAAGCCTGACCAGGGTAAGGGGCAGGCCGATTCTCTTTGACGGCGCCATGGGTTCTCTTCTCATAGCAGGTGGACTCAGACCCGGTGCCATACCCGATATGTGCTGCATCGAGAAGCCCGATCTCGTGCGAGACGCACACATCAGGTACGTGAGTGCTGGATCGGACGTGATTCACACCAACACTTTTGGCTCCAACAGGATCAGGCTCTCTCAAGCCGGAGAGTTCGACGACGTTGAGCGACTAAATCGCGTGGCGGTGAAATTGGCCAGGGAGGCAGTCGATACGCCAGATGACCTGGAGACTCGGACCCTCGTAGCAGGGGACGTGGGACCCACGGGCAAACTGCTCAAGCCTCTTGGCGAAGTCGCACCGGAAGAAGCGAGAGAGGCATTTCTCGAGCAGGTGCATGCCCTTTCTCAAGCAGGGGTAGACTTCATAAGCATCGAAACAATGTTCAGCCTTCAGGAGGCTCTCATTGCCCTGAAAGCAGCGAAGGAAGGTTGCACGCTACCTGTTTCTGTTTGCATAACGTACGAGAAGAGGAAGAACGGATTCTTCACAGTAATGGGTGACACGCCTGGCTTGTGCGTGGAGGCCCTCGCCGCTGAAGGCGCTGACATGGTTGGTGCCAACTGCACGCTCGGTAGTGCAGACATGAGAGAGCTCGCGGTAGAGCTCGTCGCCGCGACTGACCTCCCCGTGCTGATTGAGCCAAATGCAGGTCAACCCGTTGCCAGAGGGGACCGCGTGGAATATCTCGAGGGCCCGTCCGTTTTTGCAGCCAACGTAGCCCCTCTTGCTTCGCAGGGTGTCACCGCGCTCGGTGGATGCTGCGGAACTACTCCGGAACACATAGAGGAGCTCCGAAGACTAGTGAGCAAATGAGTGACGACGAGGGAACCTGATCCCGTCAAATCGGAGGGTGATCTTGGAGAAAGTGCACCGCTATACAGGTTTTTCTGTAACCGTGGATCCTGACGAACTTAAGCGCTACCTGGGTTATAGGCGCGACAAGGAACCGTATGGAGAGCTTGCCGGCCTTCTCACCGAGACATCGAAAGAAGCCGAATCGCTCGCGGAGCCTGCAGCGATTCTCTCAACATTTGATGTACAAAGCATTCCTGAGGACACTTTCCTCTTCACACTTTTTGACACATCAAAGGTCAAAGCCGATAACGGACACGCTGCCTCCTCGCAGGCGGCCGCGGCACGGGAGAAGGGTTCGAGGACCCAGATTGTGCTCGCCATCTGTACAATCGGACCCAGGCTAGAAGAGAGAGTCTCAGAATACTCGGAGTCTGGAGAACTCGCACGAGCCCTGATTCTGGACGCCGCAGGTTCATCGCTGGCTGAAGCAGTCTGTGATTTCGCAAATCAGAAGATATGCGAGATGGCAACACAGAAATCGCTTTACGCGTCCGCAAGGATAAGTCCGGGTTATGCGGGTTGGAAAGTTGAGGAACAGGAGATAATCTTTGCTCTTCTGCCGGCAGACTCAATCGGTGTATCTCTAACTAAGTCATTCATGATGGTTCCCAGAAAGTCCGTTTCCTTCGCAGTCAAAGTTGCCGGCGATGAACCTACTGACGAGGCAGCTTCTCCGTGCGTGAGATGCAGAAGGAAAGAGTGTGAGTTCAGGAGGTAGGTTGTGAGCACTCCCAAGGTTCCAGCTGTCAAGTTTCTAAGTAAGGATAATATCACGCGAATTGTCAAAGACGCGAAGCACTTACTGTCCGATACCGGAGTTTTTGTGGAAAACGAAGAGGCTCTTCGCCTTCTCCTGGAGGCGGGCGCGAAGTTTGACGCATGCAAGAGCCGGATTCGAATCCCTGAGGAACTCATCGAGAGTTCCCTTGCGAGCTGTCCACGCCGAGTTCAACTCTTCGACAGGCAGGGAGAGCTGGCAATGGACCTCTCCGGTAATAACACGCACTTCGATCCTGGTTCTGCTGCGCTCAAGATATTTGACTTCGAAAAGGGTACGAACAGATCCCCCACGGTGGATGACCTGGTAAGTTTTGCACGGCTGACCGACTACCTGGGAAATATTAAAGCTCAAAGCACTGCTCTGGTGCCGAGCGACGTTCCTCATTCCATGGCAGACAGGTTGAGACTCTATGTGGCTCTGAGTTGCTGTGTCAAACCGGTGGTCACTGGCACGTTCGTTAAGGAAAGCTTCGTCATCATGAAAGAAATGCTGGTAGCGATTCGGGGAAGTGAAGCCGCCCTCAGGAAAAAGCCCTTGGCCATCTTCGACGCGTGTCCCTCCCCTCCTCTGAAGTGGAGCGACCTCACCTGCCAGAGCCTTCTTGACTGCAGCAGGGCGGGGATTCCTGCGGAACTCGTCTCCATGCCGCTTTCGGGAGCAACATCTCCCGTGACTCTTGCCGGCTCACTTGTTCAACATACAGCGGAGAATCTCAGCGGGATTGTCATTCACCAGCTAGCGTGTTCCGGTTCGCCCATCATCTACGGGGGCTCACCCGCGTTCTTCGACATGCGAAAAGGAACCACCCCGATGGGTGCGATAGAGACAATGATGATTGATTCGGCCTATTCCCAGATAGGAAAGTCTTTCGGCGTCCCAACCCACGCTTACATGGGTCTGAGTGATTCCGGAGCCGTGGACTACCAGGCAGGGCTTGAGAGTGGACTCGGCGCTCTGGTCGCCGTCCTCTCGGGGGTAAACGTAGTTTCCGGTGTTGGCATGATGGAATTCGAGAACTGCCAGAGTACGGAGAAGCTCTTTCTGGATAACGACATATGCGGAATGGCCTACAGGTTGAAGAAAGGAATACTCGTAAACGATGAAACGTTGGCCAGAGAAGTGTTCCGCGAGGCCATCCCGAGTGGCTCGTTCCTCAACTCGAAGCACACGCTGAAATGGTTCAGGAAGGAGGCGTACTTCCCCAGCGAGGGCATTGATCGCTCTGCCGAGACAAAAGCCCGCCCTACCTTGGCCTTTGAGCGGGCCGCGAGAGAGGTAAAAAAGATACTTGACAGCCACTCCGTGCCCCCGCTCCCAGACGACGTCAGGTCGCGCCTGGAGGAGATAGCGGAAAAGGATCTGTCGGCTCACGGTGTCCAAAAGAGGTGGAAGCTATGAGAGATTCTGGCGCAGGGCACGTCCTGAAACTGCGGCGCACCCTGAAAGTGGGGCACGTCCTGAACGTAGGGCGCGTCCTAATCGTATGGCACTTCTTGAACTTACGGCGCATCGGACTTCTCTTTCTCTTGGCCTTAAGCACTGCATTCACTCTCGGGCCGGCGTCTGTCAGATTCGTCAGTGGCCCTGCGTTCGTGACCACCTTCTTGTCCGCGAATGGCCCGGCGTCCGTAAGTATTTCCTTGTGCACGAATGGTTCTGCGTCAGCACTCAGTATCATGAACGCGCTTTCACCGGCTGCAGTTGCGGACGAACTCGTAGTCCAGGCCTTCGCCCCGAGCTTCAGTCTGAAGACGCTGACCAGACAACAGATGATTCATTCTGCGGAGCTTTTTGCCGAGCATCCGTTCACACTGCTGGTCTTCTGGAACAGAGACTGCCCCGAGTGCCTTGAGGCACTGGGCAAATGCCAGGAATTCGCTGATGCGGCCGTAGCAAGTGGAGTGAAGCTGGTCGGAATAAACCACGACATCGAAAACATCGCCTCCACAAGAAGCTTCCTCAAGAGCAGCAACATAGAGTTTCTTCAGCTGTGGGACCCAGACAGGCTGGTGGCCTCCTCTTACGGAACCGACTCATACAGCCTGAGTCTTTTCTTAGTAGATTCCTCAGGTGTCATTCGGGAGCTGGTATATAATCGTCCGGCTGAGACAAAAAAGGTGCTGTCAAACATCATGGAAGAGTACGGTGCGAGGTCTGCGCCCGGGTTCCCTCGCCCGGCACTCCCTGGGAAACACGGAACTGAGCCTGTCCCCGTGTCCGATTCCCTGGCATTTCACGTTGAACGTTCCCCTGTCGATACAGGGGTGGTCGTTCTGCCCTTACCTAGAGACGTTACCATCGGCACCATCGGACGTTTTCCGGTCGAATTCGCGTCCAGAATCTCCATAACCGGCGACGTCCGGATAAGAGCAATGGACATCCAGATGAGCCACGCCCCTTCCATTCCCAATCCTCCCACCGGCCCTTACGGCGAGGTCATCCGAGAAGGCACGAGCGTGGCACACAGGGCACAGATTGAACTGAGCAGCAAGCTCACCAGCTCGCTAACTGCGGGAGTAGTCATTCGGCTCAGCAACGAGGACGAGGACGTTCTCAAGTTTGGTCCCCAGTATTTTTCCCGCAGTGAAGGAAGTGCCTACGTACAGTATCGCGAAGGGGATTTTTTGCTCCGATGCGGGTACTTCGATGCGCATTTCACTCCCTTAAGCCTCATGAGATGGGACGCGAACGACAACGCCAGGACAGGCGGAACAGCGTCTGGGTGTATCTGTGCGGGTGCGACCGGGGCGATCCTGCTTGAGAGCCTTGAAGAGCTTAGACCGGAGCTCACGTTTGAGGGACTCGATTTATCACAAGCAATAGGTGACCTGCTGGATATCGGAGCCTTCTACGCAAGGCCCAGGGTTGCCAATGAGATATCCATGGGTGAGTTTCTGGCTAACCCGGAAAGACTCTCGGATTTCGCGTACCGACGTGACCTCTACGCTCTGAGGGCAAACTTCAACGTGAACTATCCTGGCCTGGTGAATCCTGGACTCATGTCCCTTCACTACCTCAGAACTAGAGACGACAGGGAGTCGGCGACTTTTGTCGGGTCTCAGTACGACCCGCAAGGGTTTGCGGCCGACAATCGGGTGTACGGCGCACTGGTGTCCCTGCCCTTACACGACAGGCTTTCGCTGGAGATTGACCTCGAGCGTACTGACACAAACGACAACGTTATCGACCCTGCCAGCATGACCCACTGCGGAACTGGTTATCTGGCTGTGCTGAAGGGAGACATTCTCCGAGGCGTCACTGCTTCTCTATCTTATCTCTCCTTGTCATGGGGGTTTCACTCCTCTTACGCTGCACTTTCGTATCTCCCGAACAGAAAAGGCGTCAGAGCCAACGTCAGTATCCATCGAGATTGGCTCGACTCGGACGTCTTTGTGAAATTCCTGGAGCCCACTGGGGCGAGGATCCATTTCTTTCCGGACGCGGTTCTCCCCTCGATACGTTCGGAATTTAAGAACCATCTTACTCTCGGCCTTTGGGCATCCACCAACGCGCCGAAGGCGTTCGAGCTTGGCTGCGGATGGCTTTTGGAACGCGAGATAGACGACGTGTATCGTTACTACGTCGAGCCCATCCCGCCTAGCGGGTATCAGCATCTGGAACTGCAGCGCCGGAAAAGTACTCTGACCCTCCAGTTGGTTCACGCCTTCTCGGCGCGCAGTACTGCCGAGCTCCTTTACCAATACATGGATTACACAGACAAAATCGAGACCTTGAACGACTATTCCGTTCACAGAACGAGCTTGCAGTTCTCGGTGAGATTTTAGGCCGGCTCTAAAGTTTCTTGACGTGCGTCTGTGCCGGGTTGTATTGAAAGGCGGAAGCGCCTTCGGTAGCCGCGGCAAGCTGGCTTCTGAGCTTCCTACTTATCGTTTCCCTGTGACGCATTAGAGTTCTATACTGAAGCTGAAAAATCAAAAGCGGAACCATGGTCGTCCATCTCTTGTAGGCTTTGAGCACGCGCTTGGCAATGTCACTTCGTGAATAGAACTCTCTCCACGCCCATTCGTAGCCTTCCAATAGCTTCTCAGGCTTGATCCTCTTCGGCTTGTAGACTACTTCGTCTGTCCCGTACTTGCTCCAATCCGTTACCACTATCCTTCCCTCACTCTCAAGCCTGGAAAAAAGTTCGGTACCCGGGAGTGGTGTGAGTATGGTGAACTGCGCGGCGTCAATTCCAATCCTGTCAGCAAATTCGACCGTCTGCTCGAAAACCGCGTCCTCATCCGAATCAAAGCCGAATATGAAGGCACCTTCCACCATGATCCCGTAGTCATGGAGAACTTTGATCTTCTCACGGAATTGCTCCGGGTGAAGCCACTTTTTCTTGGCCTCCTTGAGCGATGAAGGGTTTGAGGATTCCAGTCCTATGAACAGGCCACGGCAACCACTCTTTGCCATGAGGGGGACCACCCCGGGCATGTCAACGACGTCAAGAGTCGCCTGGCCGGCCCACCTGATTTTGAGCGGGACCAATCTGCGGAAGAGTTCGACAGAGTAGCTCTGTTCCCCCACGATGTTGTCATCAAGAAACCCGAAGAACTGACTCTTCGCGGAATTACCCCTTAATTGCCGGATCTCTTCAACAACGTCATCTATGGGCCTCATCCGATAACTGCGACCGAAGAACCGGGAAACAGAGCAGAAACTACAGTTGAATTTGCAGCCACGAAATACCTGAATCGTGTTCTTGAACATGTAGCCGTTCGTGGACAGAAGATCTCTTCTGGGAAACGGAAGGTTGACGAGCGAAGGCCTCTCCTTATGAGTGTAAATCTTTTCCAGTCTGTTGTGACAAAAATCGTCCAGAACACGACTCCAGGTCGCCTCGGCCTCTCCCACAACGACCGCGTCGCCAAAGCGTGCCGCTTCTTCCGGAAGAGCAGTCGGGTGAATTCCTCCGAGAATGACTTTCGCTCCCCTCTTTCTCATTTCTGTGGCGATCTCGTAGGCTCGGGGAGCCTGAGCCGTCATGGCAGTGATCCCGACAAGGTCTGCCATCTTCTCGTCGTAGTCCCAATGCTCTACGTTCTCATCTACTATCTCGACATCCACTTCCGGCGGTGTAAGGGATGCCACTATCGGGAGGTTAAGAGGCGGAAATGCAAATATCTTCTGCTTGGTGAGGCCAAAATTCCGATTGAAGAATGGAGAAATGAGAGTCAGCTTCATAAAAGCTCCTGCTGTTACGTGCAACGCGACATTAAGTTAACCCATCCAGCCTACCCCTTTCGCTTCATTGTGTCAACCCATGTTTTCGGCCTACTGCCAAGAGGGCTGGCGGCACTAGTTACTCTGTTTCAAAGCTCTCTTCTACCCCTTTCGCTTCATAGTGTCAACCCATGTTTTCGGCCTGTTGTCAAGAGCGGCAGCAGCACTGATTACTCTATTTCAAAGATTTCTTCTAGCCTTTTCGCCTCACCCTGTCAACGCATCTTTTCAGGATATTGCGAAGAGGGCTATCGGCGCTGGATACCCTCTCCGAGAGGATCCTGACTCGGTCACGCAGACGAGCTTTCTGTCGCGCAAGAGCGTTGTAGGACGCCGACGGACGTGGTATAATTACACGTTGTCACAATTTGAAGTTGGTTGGGTTGTGGAAAGATGGGAGGAGGTTGACCATGATTTCTGATTCTTACTCAAACAGGGACCGTCTTTCGTTCGCCGCTTGTCGTTTTCCTACCTACTATGGGTTTTCTCTACTGACTCGTTTTCCCCGATTGGGGCATCTTCTGAAGTCACAATGTCTATCGGTTTCACAGTGTCTATCGCGCACACGGCGTCGTCCGGGCTTGCGGCTTCGGCATGGTCTTTGCGCCGCACTTCGCCCTTGTCTTTTGGGCATTGCTCGGTCGTTTCTACTCGTTTTCTTTGTCTTCGCGCCCCTGCAAGCCGAGACCCTACAATCTGCTTTTGACGCCGCCGGCGCAGGAGGAGGATACGACAAATACATAGAGCTGCAGCTCGGTGACACCCTCACGGGTGGTCTCACGATCCCTGTGGGCTCTAGCGCCTGCATAAAGGGAAACGGCGCCATTCTTGACCTTCAGACTTCCAGTATACAGATCCAGGGAAAAGGCGCGGTTCTCGACATAGATCACTGCGTCATCATGAACGGCGGGGATCCACTCTACGGCCTTGGGCAGGGCGCCCTCAACTTTGTCGGCGGCGAGGGCAATATTATAAGCAATACGTTCTACATGAACACCGTCGGCATCAGAATCTATAGCACGAGTCCGGGATTGATCCTAGTTAAGAACAACATCATCGTCCTTAATTCCCAGACTGGCCTGCTGTGTCAGCTTTACCACGAACCTCAGGTTTTTTATAACAATTGCTGGGGAAACGTTTACGGTAACTATCTCATAGACTGTGGGTGAAGCGGGGGGGTCAAGGATTGGACCCCAACGCCTGGTACAGGCGAAATCAGCGCTAACCCGCTCTTCGTAAATGCGAGCATACACGATTTCCGCCTTCAGCCCGGAAGCCCCTGCATAGACGCCGGAGATCCTGCCGGCACTGAGATGGGTGCCTTCGACTACATACCGGACGCGATAGAGCAGACTTCATGGGGGAGAATCAAGGCCCTGTTCTCGAATTAGCCGCAGATTGTGGAAGCGGGAATTCCGTTTGACGAGATAACCTTTTTGGGGCCCCGGGCTCTGGCTCGTGGGCCCTCATCACATGCTTCCCCGGGCCTCATTTTCTGTTGACATCCACAACGAACTTTCCTAACCTCGAAGGGCCTTGTTTGCTGTTCTTTCGGCTGGGATTCTGCGGCACGGAGAGTTCATGGCCCCTCGAAACAGGGACTTTCGTCGTTTTTCAAGGCTCGCGCTTTTTCTCTCGTTAGTTTTCCTT
>Ga0209636_10006406_pt1 | contig 12024 bp, 11 predicted proteins | sample DeeMarSWOR152_54_FD_187464 | JGI IMG/M metagenome (GOLD analysis project Ga0209636, IMG submission 187464) | Marine sediment microbial communities from White Oak River estuary, North Carolina - WOR-1-52-54 (SPAdes) (version 2) | ecosystem: Environmental > Aquatic > Marine > Intertidal zone >...
AGATGGCTCGCTCTCACATTGTGGACGAACAAAGAAGAGCTAAAAGACCAACTCATCTGTGCTTTTGAGAGTGACCTTGCCATGGTACCTATCTACGAGTATTTACTTCCCTAGCTATACAAGGCAGATCCCTTAATAACTTACTTTTCTACCTCGTACCCTGCATCAACCCACGCGCTGTAGTTTCCTTCTAATCGGTATACGTTCGTAAACCCTGCATCAATTAGCTTTTGAGCTCCTTGAATTGCAACGCTTGTACTGTGGCAGTACACAAGATATTTTCCATTCTTATCAAGGGTTTGGATTGCATTGTCAAGCGATTCATCTCCCACAGGGTAATTAACTGCACCTGGTAGATGTCCCTGGTCATAATGGGGAGAAACGTCTATGATGACTAAATCAGGGTTGTTCTCTATCAATTCTTTTGCTTCTGCGGGAGAAACGTCTTGGTATGAGGGTTTTGATGTCTCTTCCTGTTGAAGACATCCAACGAATGCCACTAGTAACAGTAATGCCACTAGTGCCCTTACACATGTGATAGATTTCATTTATCTCAACTCCTTATACTAAGGTGGTTTTGAACAATATAAATTTTTCTGCTTTAGTTCAAAGGGAAAAGCAGATTTTCCGAAATCAAGTATAACATAACAGGTGAAAGTATTCTTTGTATTCTTTTAAGAGACGTTTGTTTTCATGGTAGAAAAGTTGAACCAGTCTTCCAATAATGTTATAGTAGATGTAATTGTTACATCTATCCATTTTCTTGAATCCTGTAGCAGACTCTTATCGTCTTCATCTGGAATCCCCTCCTTGATCTCCATCTATAGGTGATAGGCAAAGATACACATAATGATAACAAACTCAATGAATAGTTGTTAATTGTAACAGAGATTATCAGGCGTTCTTGTGTCAACATTAACCTTCAGTTAGTATCTATTTTGGAGAATAATTGTAAAACCAAGTTGTTACCTCTAGAAATCTTTATAAGCACAGGTCTAGATTCCAGATGAATTAAAAGAAGAGAAAAACAATTTTTTGAACGAATTGACAGCTACAAGATATATGGAAGAACCCAACAAGAAGAGACCCAACATGAATGAAAAACCCACAGAAAGAAAGTTGAGAAAGTCTGGAATACGATACATTGTGCGAATTCACGTATCCCTGATTTTAGTGGCTGTCATTTTCTTTGGCTCAGCAGGCCACATCACTATACCTCGAGCATGGGCCTTTTTTGTTATGGGATTTATCTACTACCCAGTAAGTACATTCATTCTGTACAGGCAGAACCCAGAATTGATCAACCAACGGGGTGAGAAAAAACAGGATACCAAATCTTGGGACAGAATCGTGATGCCAGCATATTTTATTGTGGGTTACTATTTACTGGCTGCTGTAGTAGGGCTGGATGTAGGCAGATTTCACTGGTCATATCTTGGTATCCATTTCTTAGTGATAGGTCTACCATTATACATTGGTGGTGCAGTCCTTAACACGTGGGCTATGATAGCAAATCCCTATTTTGAACCAATGGTTCGCATCCAAGAAGAGAGAGACCACAAAGTGGTTACGACTGGACCTTACAAAATCGTGAGGCATCCCGGGTATTTGGCAGGTAGTTTGTGGACTGTATCATTTCCACTTATTATTGGATCTCTTGTGGGATTCATTCCAGCAGTGATTGCTCTTCTCCTATTGGTAGTGCGTACGTGGTTAGAAGATAAAACGCTCTGCAAAGAACTAGCTGGATACTCCGAATATGCTCAAAGGGTGAACTATAGACTTTTCCCTGAGATCTGGTAGCCAACGGATATATCTTTTTTTGGAGAGAAGGGATTGATTTGCAATGTTACACGTGTAACAAAGTGAGATAACCACCAAGGATTTGGCACCTGTTTTAGAGAAGAATGTGATTGGCAAAATTGCACTATCACCAATGTGAGCGTTCGTTATGTGATGCCACGGTCGTCGACACTCTGAGTCGTAGCCTCAATACTAATGCTCACTGGCAGTACCCAAGAAAAAAAAGAGTAAATTATTGTGATACGAGCTCATTCCCTATAACCAGGATTGAGGATGTCTGATTGTGGTGTCCAAGGGCGCCTCCTGAGGTTGATCCCTGTTCTCCATACGTGTTCAATCCTATTACAGGTACATCCTTGCCGAGTTCATCCCATATGATGTCAAAGTTGCTCCTTTTTACTTGAAGTATTATGTGTGTCTTGTGAGTTGCAGGCAGTTCATCTGGGTTCATGCCTCTTCACGCTTTAGAACCTTCTGCTTTAGACCATCCTGTAGGCAGTGGTTCATTTTCGTTCTGCAAAATAGTGAGTGCTTTGCGAACCTTTTTTCTCACTGTAATGCTCCCATCATGTTTAAGTAATGTTATTTCTTCACGAATGTCCTTGCGCTTCCTCTTATATTCTCTCCCTAAAATGGTAAGACTGACAATTGACCAGCTTTTGACAAAGACGCTCTCATCTTTCAATAAATGGAACAACGTAGAGACAACTGCATCAGTCTCTCTTTTTAAAGGTACATTCCCTAATATTATGGCAAGATGCCATTTAACCGTGGGGACATCATCTGTTAACGCTCTTTCAATGAATTGAGGTATACATCCTTCCAGTAATTCCGGGTTACTTTGTGAAATTTTCTCTAACGCAAGGGCTGTTCGCCCACGTATCACTTCATCAGGTTCAGCTAACCCTTCAATCAACTTGGGTAGCAACTGCGGGGTTTTCATAACTCTCTCTGCCACTTCATCGGCCTTACCGTCAGAGCGCAGGTTGCCGCCACTGAGTTCTCTTAGAAGGGTATTCATTGTTCTCACCTGAACCTAACAACTGAATGGTTCCTCTCTCTTAGTACTATTTCATCGCATACTAAAATATTTTACTGTAAATTGGAGTGTGACACCTTTCGTTTCTCTCAAAATGTTACACGTGTAACAAGTGCTTTTGGCTGCACGGTAATTGTTAATTTAAAGATGCATTTTCAACATAAAGCAGATGCAGGGTTAACCAATTACTGTTCAAGTTCACGTGCATTCACGTAGCTGAAATTGTAAAAACCTTCACTTCTGGCATAATATCAGTCATATTTCACGTTACATTCTCTTTCAGGAGTGACCTTTCATGTTATCCACATCTGGTTCTGGTTTCCAGGTTGGTTCACTCATCACTTGTGCTGGATGGACTTTCGTATGTATAGTGACATTAGGAATCCTATCAACACGAGAAGTACACACGTACTTGCTTCGTCCTCTAGTTCAACTGTTTCAGGTTCTTTCGGCTCTTTAGATTCTGCTGGTTCAGATTCTGGCTCTTCAGACTCTGACTCTGCTTCCTTTCCCACCACCAGCTGAATATCATCAAACCACACATGACCTGTACCCACCAGAAAGGCCAGAACCTGGACCTCTACAGCTTCCTCTGAAGCAACGACGACTGTATTTACTTCTGTCCAGTCACAGGTGCCCTCGAATTCATCGGTCTGTGGAGTGGTGGCAAATCCAATCAATTCATCGTGAGCGTCCATCACCTGGATGCAAATAGCAGCAATGCCATTGTTGCAGATATCTTGGGTTTTGATATACCCGGTGAGCATCAATTCCCGCTTAACTGGAAAGGCTGAAATGTGCTGTCTCCAAGTGATAGGATTCTGGTTGTATTGATCTACATTAATGATATATATGCAGGCCTGACCCCGATGACTGACAGATTTGTCCCAGGACAACTCTGCCCCAGAAGGTGTAAAACAAGACCAGTGAGAAGGCATATTGCCTGAACCGTCCTCAAAGCCAGAATTTTCAAGAAGATTGGTGCCCTCCTTCCAGTCATCCTGCAGCAAAACTCTGTTCCCCCGAAGGGATCCTGAACATAAGATGATCAGTATCATTACTAATGAAAAGCTTTTTCTCACAATTATCACCTCTATCTTCTGCTATTCTCAATATCTGATAGGGTACCTTAGTACTTGATTGACTCTCCACAGTGTTCTTGAATTCAGTGGTATTATTTTCCCAGGTGTGCATTGGTATAGCAATGGCGGGATTAAAGGCCACAGCAGCTTCTGCACCTTCAGCATTATCCATGGTATAAGTTTCACCAGTAGGGAGTAATGCTCCATCAATGTTTTTCAGCTCTTTCATTTCTAGAATGAAGTCAGTATCGTCTGCATGATAGATGGTCTTTTCTTCAACAGTTATATAGCCTATTCCCAGTCCTTGAGGATAGAAAGGGTTTCTTTGAGATCTGAATCCCTTTTCAATATTTGTTTTTCTTTCGTTCATTCTATCACTTTTTTTGTTATTGGCTGAGTAACTACTATCTATAGTAGTTACTATTACTTACGATGATGGATTTATAAACCTTTCTTGTGTACCGAGTAACTGAAATCATTCCAATGGATAACCCTCAAAAATAAGATCCGTGCTACTTTCAGAAAAGATGTTACACGTGTAACAAAATTGGGAGAGCCCTCAATGGTTGCACACTTTTGATGGCAAACTCTTTATGTGTACATCAGAAGTATAGGTATGACACAGTATGAGGACACAAGGAAGGTATCAAAAGCCCTTTTTCAGAAAGCTTCACAGGTTATGCCTGGTGGTGATACCAGGTCGGTCACATATTTTGAACCGTATCCTTCTTTTATGGTGTCTGGCTCTGGTTGTAGAATACAGGATGCAGATGGCAATGTGTACATTGACTTTTTGAATAATTACACATCGCTGATACTGGGCCATGCTCACCCGGAAATTGTTACAGCGGTTATTGACAGAGTGAAAAAAGGGAGCGTGTTCCCTGCACCTACAGAAGAGCAAGTTATGCTGGCAGAAATGATTACAAAGAGGGTAAAATCCTGCAATTTAGTACGGTTCTGCAATTCAGGGAGTGAAGCAAATATTCAGGTAATAAGAGCTGCAAGAGCGCATACAAAACGTGAAAAAGTAGTTACAATATGTGGAGGGTACCATGGGGGGTTTGATTTTAAGAATTTTATTGGTATTCCCTTCAATAATTTAGAAAAGGCTGAAGAAACTATAATGGAGTACAGAAATGAGATTGCTTGTGTGATTGTGGAACCTGTTCTGGGAAAGGGAATGATACCTGCTGAAAAGGATTTTCTCCATTTATTGAGAGAATTGACCGCAGACTTTGATATCGTCTTCGTACTGGATGAGGTAGTCACGTTCAGGCTGGATACGGGAGGAGCTCAAACCGTGTACAATGTGAAGCCAGATATGACTACATTAGGGAAGCTCATTGGTGGAGGCTTTCCTGTGGGTGCTTTTGGAGGGAGGGAAGACTTGATGATGTTATTTTCTCCTCAGAATAAAGAGTTTATCCACCACTCGGGTACGTTCAATGGGAATCCAGTAACCATGACTGCTGGGCTGGAGACACTGAAGATTCTGGACTCTCAAGCTATTGAAAGATTGAATGAAATGGGCGATCTCTTGAGAGAGAACCTGAACAAGCTGTCTGAGGACAGTGTATGTGTATCTGGGATGGGGTCTCTTCTCCACTTTCACTTTGCCAGAGAACCTGCTTCAAATGCAGAGGAGTTCGAAAGACAGAACAGACAATGGTTTTCACAACTGCACATGCGTATGCTGATGAACAGGGTATATATGGCTCCCGGAGGCATGTTCAATGTGTCTTTGGCAATAGGTGAGGAGGAAACAGAGAAGTTTCTAAAGACTGCAGAAAAGGTGATTCCTCACATCATAAATAGTTCATTCTCTCAAATGTGAATAAATGGGGATTTAAACATGTGTACTGCCCACTATTCAGGCAGATAAAAGCCCTCGTGTACCAGCACATATTTCAAAGAAAGAAACCCCTGAAAAATAAACTGAATCAGAGTAAACCTTGATAAATGAACACGAAAGATAAGAATAGGCATCCATGGAAGGATAAGCTTGACAAGGCAACAACACAAAGATAAAAAACATGAAAAAAACAGTATTTTGAGTGTAAAACAACAGACCGAAAAATTTAAAAACTGGAAGTTTCTCACATTTCATGATTTGGTGTAACTGAGATTACATTAAATCCAAAAACAGGAATTATATTAAAGGAGATTCAAGATGAAATTCAAGAAAGAAATCTTAATTGGAATTGTGATGATTTCAGTGATTTTGATCAGCGCATGTGTTGAAGAAGAAGAGATAACCCCAGCAGTGGAAGAATACAGAATCAAAAACGAAAAGCTTGGCATTTATGTTACTCCCGATGTAGAGGAAAATGAAATTTGGCCAACAACTTATTCAACTGCATTAAACAAAGCAAAAGAGGGTTGTTTTAGTACAATTTGGATTTTAGTGGATTGGAAAGATGTTGAACAAAAAGATGGAATTTATGATTGGAGTGTCGTGGATATGAGAATAAACAAAGCAAGAGAGAAAGACTTCGATGTTGGCATAAGAACGCTGATCATTACAACAGGCAATGATGAAAAAGGTAATTTTGTTTCCGAATTGACCATACCTCCACATGTTAATCAAGATATGTCATCAGCTGACTTTAAGCAGAGGACACTAAAATTCTATCGCGAACTTATCACCCGGTATGAGGGTAAGGTAAAGTACATTGCCATTGGAAATAGCGTAAACGATTACTTTGAACATTATCCAGAGCAATGGGAAGGCTTCAAAATAGTATATCCTGAGATAGTAGATGCTCTACATAATATCGATCCAACCATAATTATAATGAGCGACTTGAATTACGGCGAGTCCTTTTACAGTGACAAATGCAAGATGCAAAAGTATTTAGACTATTTCGGCTCATCAAACGATGATGCATTTGGATTCATCTTTTATTTCATTGACCCTGTTTATTATAGTGATATCAAAAATTTCAATAAAAGAACACTAAGCAAAGTGCTTGACGAGATGAATCAGAGAACAGGAGATAAGAAGGTATACATAATAGAAACTGCCATGTTCTCTAAAAATCCACACACGGGGGAAGACTGGATAGAATTACAGTCAGATTATGTGAAAATGCTGCTTAGAACAGCACTGCAGAAGGATTTTATCCTTGGTGTGTCGTGGTTCACTTTGTATGATGCAAAAGATTTGCCTTTTGTGCCCTGGGATGCAAAGGCGGGGCTGGGTCTATTTGATGCGAATGGTAATCCAAAGAAAGCATGGGAAGCTTGGAAGGTGTATGCAAAATGAAAAGAGCGGTACTGTTTTTTGGAATACTGTGGCAGTACTGCAATTTCAACCAGCTAGGTAGCCATAATCCAGTGGTCAAAATCATATTCAATGCAAAGCATGACTGCAAGACAAAATCTTTATATTGTTTCTCAGCATGTACAATTAGTGATGAACATGGATAAGGAACCTTCGCCAGAGTTTGTGGCAGGTGTTCAAACCATTAGCGCCTTAATGGGGTTGACCCTAGCCTTTAAGGAAAAAATTGGAGACGAAGCTTTGAAAATCACACAGGGTTTTGCGGCCCAAATGGGAACTATGATTGGAAACAATATAAAAGAAGCGGCAGGTGTTACAGGTTCAGGAATTCAGGACGTGGAACGAGTTTATCACATCTGGCTCGACCCAATGTTCTCACCTAATAAGGCAGACATTAGTACTGAAGCCAATAAGCTGACCTTTACAAGGGACCACCCTGTGATGTGTCCTGCAATGCTTGTGGCAAAACAGATGAACTTGCCTTTGGAAATGGTGTGTACAACAGTAGCTAACCAAGTGTTTAGTGGTATTGCCAAATCGGTAAATCCCGGCGCTGTCTATTCGAATGTCCAACTGAGTGAGCAGAAATGCATTGATACAATTGAAATACTATAATCTACGATTTTTTTTCTTTTTTTTAGGTTACAAGGCCGCCCTCAATTCTTTCTATCTATATCTAGATTTATGGTCATGGGTACTTATCTTTCTAGGTGGTGAAACATCCAGAGGAATCTGAGTCAATAGTACGGTTCCTATGATCAGGAAGAGTATTGCTTTCTTAGCACAGTGTCCTGTTCTCACACAATCATTTTCTTCTTCAGTAATTCATTACATTTACTACAGTGTGTAGTAATTACTATCGGTGCTAGTCCTATAAATGGTTTTCGCCTGGGTCCAACTGGGATGCAAACCAAGATAGATAGTCTGTGGGTAGATAATCTATATGAAGGAATATAAAGTGAATCATGAGAAAATCAAGAAGGCAAAGATCAGGATATAGAAGGAGTTGATATATTTGACTCAGAATAGAAATAGTGATGTAAAAAGAATCGAGATCTCGTTTGTGCAACGAGATGCCCCAGGCTGGATTTTAATATATATGAAAGCAGATGAAATCCAACATGAAATATGGGCATCATACTGCTTTCCACCATTTGAGAAGCTGGTCAGATTCCTCGAAGATATCATGTCAAACAATCTGCCAAGTTATTTTGATGTTGACCAAGAGGGGTCATTTAAATATTTTGGAGCATTACCACATGAAAACGGGGATCTATTTCACTTCACCCTTCATGACTCGTGCACCCGAGAATCCTGTGCTCATGTTCCCATTGATGGCATTTTCGAGAAAAAACAATTTATTACTGAATTTATAGAGAAATTCGAGGAGTTTCTCTCAACAAGATATGATGATATCTTATGGGATGGTGGGGATCTAAGATCAATTAATCTTGGTAAATTGATAATGAAAAAGGAAGATAAAATGAAATCATAAGAAAACTATGGCACCGTTGGATTGAGATGACGAGTTGTTTTCGAGCAAATTCCAATAAGTATTGGAAATTTTTCTCATCTATCACATTATATGCAAGCCTCAGCATCTACAAAAAAGAATCATTATTTTGAATCTGAAAAGAAACGAAATATGAGAATTTTAGCGTCATCATCTTCGTATGGTATCTGAGCCTGGAATTTCTTACCACACATGTTGCAGGTCTAAGTATTGAGTCTTGATGTGTTATTAGCTCTGACCACCATCGACGGGACAGTGACACTGATTTTCACCTTGTGAGAGGTTTCATTGAGATGGAAGCTAGGCGGTATTTTTCTGTTTTGATCTAACATACTATAGTTGGTCAATTATAAATATATAAACTTTTAGGTGCTCCAAGATAACAGCACGGAAAAGATCCTAAGAGATGTGTAAAAATTGCCCTCAACTGAGGGGAAAGCCCCTCATTCGACCTATCTTCAAATTAATTGGGACAGAGGATATAAAATTCTAAAAAAGAGATTGTATTCACAGGAAAAAAAGAACCGAAAAAAATCTATTATATCACAGACAGTATTTCGGTCTAATCTACAGCGTTTTATCTTAACCAGAAGGAGTTTCCACGCTTCAGCATTATTACCGGTCATTTTGCAGAATTGAAGATATTCATTTAATTCCCTTTCCTCTTCAGGGGACAAAAGATTCTCATTATCTAATGTGTCTCTTGCCTCTATCATCCTGGAGATATGGGATATTAGATGCTTATATCCTTCTCGTGGAGGTGGCGGAGGAGGATAATCCATTTTTTTAGTGAGTTCAGATGGTGCAATGCCCATCTTTTGAGCCCATAAAGCTGCCTCCTGGAAATCAAACCAGCTTCCACATTCTACAGCATATTCACAGGTCCTACACAGATTACTGCGTATTTTTTCCTTGATTTCAGTACTTTCATGTCTTGTACGTGTGAAAAACTCCTTAATTCTTGTAAATTGATAATCAAAAAGGAGCAGCCCTGCCTGACACAAATGAAGTTTTGAGAGTAACCGTTCTCTTTCCTTTCCTTCAATAGTTTTTACTATCTCACCTGCCATAGTGAGGTACTGAGAAGATATACTCAAGTTCCCATAACATCTGTAGGCTGAGCCTGCATCCATGAGCGATTCAGCCTGCAGTATGCTGTTGACTCCTCTGGATTCTTCTGCAAGGCTGCTGTACAATTTTCCAGCCTTTTTGTACTTCCCCAGGTGGAAGAGCAGTCGAGCCTTCAATCTAAGGACATTGATTTTGTCTGCAGCAGTCATTCTGTGATCTTCGAGGTGGGTACAGATCTGTAACGCTGGCAGTAAGAATCCCATCTTGTACAGCAAGAAAGCACCCCACTGCATGAGCTCATGTTCAGTAAACTGGAACTCAATTTTGCTGTTCAAGTGGTGCGACTTTTCTCTTTCAGCACAAACAGTGTTACCTGTTATGGCAGTCAGCAGATCTCTCATGTCACCTTTCAAAAAATGGATAGTCTTATATTGGGAAAGTCTTTTTGCATTGAGACTGGGTTCATCTCCTCTGATGTTCCAGAATATGTGTTCAATTGGCATTGAGGAAAATTCTGGGCATATTTCAAAATCTGACCCAGAATAGCCGATGATGAGCAAAAAAGGATGCTGTTCAAATATCCTGTAGAGTAATGCTCTTTTCCATTCTGGTAACCGACTTTCCTGGCTCAACGCAAACACCAAGGTCTCTCCTCTTATATCATCAGCACTCCCATGGATTTTGAAGTATATCATTTCCATTTTCTCAGGTGCAATGTCCTCTTGTGTTATTACTCGAGTGATATCGTGGGCTGAATTGAGAACCCCGAAGAGATCATCTAAACAGAGATCATAGTTGGTTGTTATTACAGATGAGAATCCACCTTTAAGAAAATGTTCTGCTATAGCTTTGTGAACCGGATTAAACTGTTTTTCTGAAAATACATGTTTAAAAGTAGATTGTACCTTTTCTTTGGATGGACACCCTTCAAATAAGACTTCAAAAGGTAGTCCTGATATATTCTTTTTGTTGCCTTTGAAATAAGCTTCTACTAAGGGTTTCATCTCAGGTTCAAAAAAGGATTCAGGAAAAATAAGGTCATACAGATGGCTTGCAAATTCGTTTCCAGTGGGAAGGGCTGTTGGCTGCCATATAGATACTCCTGATCCAGCCAGCACAACTGGTGGGTTAGATAGGGCATACTGGATATACTGGTTACCTTTCTCACTTTTGAGATCTATGATTTCCATTGGATCACTGGTTATGGGGTTTCTGGTACTTTGACATCTAACAACATGTCTCTTCTTCTCCCTACGAGACCACTCCTCTAAAATCAGTGACGAAAGAACTTCTTGTTCTGTCTTTCATCTTCAGCTATTTAAATATTTTGTTACACCTCTAAGTGTGATGTGAAGAGATATGGGCAACAAAAATACACTATTACTGAGAAGGGAAATCTTGAAAGAAGATGAGGAATGGAGGATTTGAGATCATAAACAATGCTGTTTTTTAGTTTTTTACGTAGACTAAACACTTAGAGGATCACGTTCTTGAGTCAGATAACGTTACCTACTCTAGTATCGGAGGGTCAAAGAAAGCAGGATTGAATGATTCTTTCATAAGACTAGAAAAACTTAATCGAAGAGAAGACATCACAGTTGATGTGCTATAGAAACTCTTGACGTAACCTGATTTCATGGAAATATAGAGTTTTTGGAGAAAATACCGAATTAGCTCCCAGACGGCACAAAGAAATAGCCACACAAGTATATCTTCCTTACTTAGTGTCATATTAAAATATAGAAAAGAACACACTTAAATTTTTTGGTTCTCAAGGGACAATTTGCTTATCAAGCAATTTAACCTGATGAACTGCTTCCTGAAAATGAATAGAAATATGGACAAAAAGCACCCAGTTCACTGATTTCTCCTCTGCACTAATTACAGAGAGCTGTCCTCAACGACAAGATTTTCATCTTCAGGGTGAAGAACTAGCCCCCTTGGTTATCATTTTCTCAAAATTAATGCGTTAAAAGCCAAATTTGTTACACGTGTAACAAATGTGAGACAATCACCAAACTTTTACAGCCCAGGTCTGCCAAAGCTCGCACACCCCTGATCAGAAGCTGACAGCATATTCTTTCCCTATCACAAAAACTTATTAATTGGCACATATTTTTTCTCACAAAAGTATGTGCCAATAAACTCATTTTTCGTTATATTTTTGGAAACAATCCATCGAAAGGTTTTTATAGGGGATAACTGGACACACACATCGCACTTTGGAAAC
>Ga0209636_10006407_pt1 | contig 12024 bp, 11 predicted proteins | sample DeeMarSWOR152_54_FD_187464 | JGI IMG/M metagenome (GOLD analysis project Ga0209636, IMG submission 187464) | Marine sediment microbial communities from White Oak River estuary, North Carolina - WOR-1-52-54 (SPAdes) (version 2) | ecosystem: Environmental > Aquatic > Marine > Intertidal zone >...
TTTTCTTGCGATCGGGACTGAAGCCTTGGCATGGAAGTTAATAAAGAATTCATGAAACTGACCAGCGTGAATTTTAGGTCAAGCTTATTCTCAAGAATTTCAACTTTATATATTAAGTAATATGTGGGTATATGAAGAGAATAAGGGATAAAGAGGGGAAGAGGGAAGAATAAGGGTTTTGGGTTTTAGGGGGTAAAATTTAACCCCCCCAAAACCCCAAAACCCCTCTCTGCGCGCGCCCCTTGCCTAGCTTCGAACTTTGTAGTGAAGCCTCATTTATAGCGCTGCTCGCTAGGAAATAATAAAATCTATAAGTAGATAATAAATTTAATATTAATGTTAAGAAATATTAATCGAATTGGGCTTTAACAACGAAGAAATTTTTTATAATACAACCCAAGTAGCTAAAATATTAAAAGTTAGTCGTAGGACAGTTTATAATTGGATTAACGAAAAAGAAATCCCTTATTATAGACAAAAAAATGGAAGATATAGAATACCAAAATCAGCAATAGATAAAAAATTATCTGAAATAAAGGAAAAAAGTAAAGATAAAATTAGAGAAATTATATTAGAAATTATTTATTTTAAAAAAGTTTTATATTTAAGAGAAATTCAAATAAATTTGGAAGACTTATTTTATCAAGAAAAAGTAACAGAGATGTTAGACATTTTAGTAGAGGAAGAAGAAATAAATACTCATTTTGATGGAAACAGATGGTATTTTCCTAAAGAAATAGAATTAGACGAAGTTAAAGATATTATTGAATATAAAAGAGATTTAATGGAGACGTATATAAATCATCCTAAAGTATATAGAAGGAGAGGAGTAATTTATGATGATTATTCAGAAATGCTTGTTGAAGATGCATTTATAAAAAACGATTATAAAGTTGTTGCTAAAAATACACAATATTTTAATGGAAAAGTATATGATGTTGACGCAAAAATAAAACCAGGTAGAAAGAGGGATTTAGATTATATTTGCTATGTAAAAGAAAAAGAATATTATTTGGGAGTGCAAATAAAAAATCGATTAGAGTATCCTAAGATGAATGATGTAAAATTACTTTTAGATTTGTGTCATGTATTAGAATTAATACCGATGTTAATAACAAGAATATCACATCCAAGGATATATGATGTATTTAAGCCAATAAAAGGTGAAGTGATACAGTTTAAAAGATATTTTAAGCAGCCACCTTTTCCTAGAGATAAATATAAACAAATTGAGAATGATTTAGGAATTCCAATAGGTGTATATAAATGGGTTCCAGATTTTTTAATTAATCAAATAAAAAGGAAAGTAGAAAATATATGAAAAATTATTGGACAAGATTACTTTGCATTAAATGATGCTTATTTCAAAGACGCGAGCTAGACGAAAGAGAGATATTTAGATAAACGCACGCACGCGTGTAAAAAATAACTATATTTCTATATAATTAGTGATAATATTTCCCCAGATAACAACTATACAAAAATCTTCCTTTAAATCCTGAACTTTTCCAACTTGTGTTTCTTAATGTTATTTTATTCCCCTCATAATGGTCAACATAATAATATTTACCCCTTCTCAGTTTTAGGTGTCCCGTTCTCCCGCATTTAGGACATTTCACAAGTCCCAGAAATTTAGTCGTCTTTATTCTGGGTCTACCCACCACGCCACCCCAGAAGAAAGACCCAGAGTATGTCGAATAGAAGAATAAGTAAAAAACTCAGAGAAATTCCCATACTCCCCTTGTGCCCTGCTGGTACAGAATTAGTATTATTCGGAATATACGAAAATACTAGAACTGGAATTCGTGGAATAAGGGGAATTCCCCCGAATTCCCCATAAGACCTGACGGAATTCGTTAGTGGAACCTCCCGAATTTTTCCCTGTAGGCCCTGAATGTCGCTATCTCCCTGTCCTGTTCACCCTCTTTATAGATGATTCTGGGTCTGGGTTTCTTACCCTTTGTTGATATTCTCAAAGTAGAAGATTCCTTAATCAGCTGCATAATCACCCAACCCATAGACTTCTTGCCCCCCCTTTCATTTCTTAACATATAGGATGCGAAACCAATAATATGCATATTTTCTTCCCATGTAACAGTACGGTTAAACACAACATGATAGTTATCATCACTAGACCTTAATATAATGAAATCGCTTAACTCATATCTTTCCATTAACCATCTTGCAGCGGACTTAACCTGTTTATATCTTGCACTATCTATATCTAGCTTAACGGTTTCCCTATCGGTATAACCTATGATTATTTCCTCACCGATTATGGGGATTTTACGGATGGTCTTATTACCCAATCCTCTTCCCCCCCATAATCTTCTGGGTGTTCTATGAGGTCTGTTGCCTCTACTTTAACGTGTTTCTCTTTAGGTGTTAGCGGTTCTTTTATCACTTTTGCGACTGCCTCAGATATATCTCTTCCAGAACCGCTAATATCAAATCTAACATTACGCTTATATTTCTGTTTTCTGGATACCTTTTTCCAATATCTCTGTTTTATCCCATCTTTTCTCTTTTTCCAATATCTCTGTTTATAGGTGTGTTTTTGTTCAACATATTTCTGACCATAAACAGAAATAGTTTTAGGTCTATACAACCAATCTTCAATATCATATTTTTCAGTCATTTTTTATCACCTATAATAGATTAAAGTCAAAATTCATCCACCTTGACAACTCTAATATTTTATTAATATCTTCCCGTGTAACATATTTACGCCCATTCATTAATGAGTTAGCATAACACATTTTCTGTAGGTTTTTTTGAACCCTAATACCATATGCATCACTAATAGCCCCTAACCTCATAGAGATAACTCTTAAATCAGGAAATAATTCAGGATCTGGTTCAAATTTTACAGGGTTTTTTCTAGTAATAATTTTGGGAATAATAACAGTCTCGTTTCTAGGAATTTCTGAGCCTTCAATGTATCTAAATATTTTAATGAATAAATCTATTGGGTATTTATAACTAAATGGAATCATTCTCGACAAAAATCCCATTCTTTTTAGGTCTTCAAACAAACTATAACGATGCTGACCTTTATAAAAACCACTTCTTGTTATAGCAGATATTAATCCTGCCTTAATATTTCCTGAAAACTTATATATTTTGTATGGCGTGAGTATTTCAGTTACGCCTTCATCCACAAGACTCTTAAACGTATTCAATAATGGCTGTCTCGTATATGTTTTTTTCTCAACACAGTTTAATATGTCAGGTATCAAAATAAACCTAACTTCTCTTTTTTCGATTAAGGGAAATACTTGATTTACGAGGGTTTTAACTGTTACCTCGTTCAAATACTTAACATATTTCAAATCACGAAATGTTTCTATTGCCGATGTTTTTCCACTTTCTGGCTTTGCTATTAAAAGCAATGATGCGGGTCTATACCCGTCAACACGATCATAGACAAAAGCAGTTTCTAACGTAAGTGCAACAATATCTATGAGTAGCTGAACTCCTATCATTTCACCTCCCCCTTTTTTATCGGGTCACGAAACCTCGGTATAACCCCAATAGCATTTTTTCTTATGGGGTTTAACCCGAGTTTTATCTCCGGTTTACCGACCTGACGTTTGTCCACCGTTATTACCTAATTATTGTACGGATAGGAAGACTTAAATATGTTTTGCCGAACTATTGTTTGATAAATAATGGCACGAACTTCCAAACTGAAGAGGGGCGAACACAAGAAGTTAGTTGAGGAGAGCAACAGAAAATTAATTTTAAGGGAGTTGGCAAATAACGATTTGACTTTTACAGAACTAAAAAAAACAACCGGTTTCTCTTCTTCAACATTAACTTCTCACCTAAAGAAATTAGAAGAAGATGATGTCATTTATAAAGATTATAATAGAGAAAATAATAAAATAGTATATAAGGTAATAGATAACCCATTAACAAAAGAAATTATAATTCATGATTTTGTAAATTATGTTGGAGCGAATACAGTAGAACAAATTCTTAGGAAAGAAATGGGGTTAATTGAAGATATTGATTTAAAAAAAGCTTTTGCATATGGAACGATTGAAAGCTTTGTAGAAAAAAGATATAAAAGGAAACCTATCTCCTATCGAGAAATATTAGATATTCTAAAAGAAGAGTATGGAGATTGGATAGAAATAGAAGAAAAAAATCAAGTTTGGTAAATAATCATGCATAAGTAAGGAATGTGATAAGAAGTGAATCAGGCTAGGTCTCAGAAGATCGTGATGGATGGCTATGGCTCCTATCTGAGCATGGAGAAGGGCTGTTTCGTCCTCAAGGACAGGAAAGGGAATGTTGATCGTTATCCTCTCTTTGAAAATCCAATAGGTGAAGTTGTGCTGAGAAGTGGTAACATTGTCTCAACTGGAGCTTTAGCCTCGTTGGGTTTCTGGGATGTCGATGTTCTGGTAATGACACAGAGAGGTAGACCTGTGGCGATGCTAAAGAGCCTCGACGACGACTCCCATGTGAAAACGAGGCTTTGCCAGTACGAGGCCCTCAACAACGGAAAGGGAATACCACATCGCAAAGCAGCTTGTTCTGTCCAAGATGATGGGTCAAAACATTGTTTTAGATAAGTACGATCTGAAAACCCATGACGAGGAATAGATAAAGTCAAAGATCGATATGCTTGATTCATCCGATCTTAACAACATTCAGGGAAAGCTGAACACCATTGAGGGGCACTTCACGAAGCCCTACTTCAACCGGATATTCAAGCTGCTGCCGGAGAAGCTGAGGCCCGAGAAAAGGAGTAAGTTCAAGGCCTACGATGGAACGAATAACATCTTCAACCTAACTTATGAGGTCTTGAAATGGAAGGTTCACAAGGCAATAATTAGGGCGAAGCTCGAGCCTTACCTTGGGTTCCTACACTCAGTACAATATGGTAAGCCAAGTCTAGAGTGTGATCTTCAAGAAATATACAGATATTTGGTAGATGATTTCGTGATTTTCTTCTGCCGAAGCCTAAAAGAGAAGGATTTCACAATTAAGAGAGAGAGCGTTTCCAGGAAGAGAATGGGTAAACGAGAGTATCTAAATGACAATGAGACCAAGCGGATGATGAAAGAGCTTGGGAAGTATTTCCAGTCGAAGGTTGAGATTCCTCTCATAAGACATGGGAAAAAGCAAAGACTTGAAACATTGATCAATGAGGAGGCTCTACTATTAGCAAAATATCTAAGAGATGAAAAAATAAACTGGGAACCTCGAATAACATCGAGTAAGCCTAGTTTACCATAGTGTGTGATTTCGGTATCTTTTTTACTTTAAATTGACATATATTATTTAATGGCTTTTTCGTTTGGCGGAGGTTATGCCAGCATCCAAACAGAAAAAAATCCTTTGACTTATTTTACTATTGTGGCGTATGATGTTAATAAGTCAAACCTACTTAGCGATATTCCAAAAAAGGAATATTTTAAAGATATATATGAAAAAGAGGATAATTTTTTCGATTTAACATACTTAAAAAAAATTATTACACAAATTGAAAATATAGGGTTCTCCTCAACAATTACATTAGATAAAAAACATAAGGAAAATGTAGGAATTATTACTTTCTATTTAGATGGTTTTAAATTTGCAATTGATAAGTTATTTTCTGAAAATATTAGTTTATATTCTGAAAAAAAATTTCAAATAAATATAAGAAATCCAATAGATCCTTTAAATGATTTTAATCTTATTAATATGAAATTATATCAAATGTCTCATGATATTAGAAAATATGATGTAAAATTTCAACATCAAAATTATACTCTTGCAGTTGAATGTGCAAGATTAGTTTCATGGTACAATCATATATTGGATATGATAAAAAATAAATATTATTTAAGAAAACAATTTAATAAGAATAGATTCCTTAAATTCAGGACATTAAAAAGTTATTCTATAGGGAGTCCTTCTCTTGAAGAATATTATTCATATTATGTTGGTAATTCATCTATGTCTTTTATTGAAAATGATAAAGAGATTAATGTTGAATTAGAAATCGGTAAAAAAATTAATTTGTGTTTTATTTGCAAAGTATGTTCTGGAGTATTGATTGATGATGAAATTATATGCGTAAATAAAAATAAAAGTAATCCTTTAGGAACAATAATAGAATTAAATAAACAAGTTTGTAAACCATGCTATAAAAAAAGTTATTTTAATATCTGTAAATTAAAACCCCAATGTAATGGATATGATGAAGTCTGTAAAGATACTAATTTAATAAATAACATATGCAATATTGAATATTGTATATATTTTACAATATTTGACAATATAATAAAAGTGGGCATAAGTGAACAAAATAGAATAATAAAACGATTATTAGAGCAAGGAGCTTATGATGCTTTAATTTACTATCCTATAAATAATTTACCAAATGCTTGGGATATAGAACAAAAAATAGTAAAATACATGAATAAATATATAGAGAAATTTAAACTCTTCGGAATAACATCAATAAAGAAAGAAGTTAGTAATAAAATTAAATCAAATAGTATAGTAAAAATAATAAATGGTGATGTAAATGCAGTAACCAGAGATTTGATATATGATAAATTAAGAGAAATGATGAGTGAATATCCATTCGAATATCACATAATGCATAAAAATATTTATCTTAAAAAAAATTGGATTTATTTAAACAATTTAGATGTAAAAAATATAACTTATTTTGAACCCGAAAATAATGTAGTTTTTGAAGGAACAATAAATGGGATTTTTGGAGGTTATATTTTAATTCAAGATAAACTTATTAATATAACACGGTTACTGGGTAGGGTTACAATTGCATTATAGACAAATAGATAATCAAGTAGAAATAGTCCCGATTTCAGCGAATTCAATTTTAGAATTAAAAGAAAAATTCTATTACACATACAAGATTGAAATCCCTCTTACTATACTAAGAAAATTCGAAAATCCTGAATCTGCATTTTACCATGTAAATGCTCTTGTTAGGAATAAAACAGGATATTCTGGTCTACTCCCCATTAATGGTGATTTTCACATTATTTCTCCCAAAAAAATTCACGATTTATTTATTGACACTCCCTATTCAGATAACAATATCATTGAATTAATTGATGATGATCCAATTCAACTTGATCTTATAAAAAATTTTGAATTAATCAGAACTTTTTTTTATCAAACTCAACAGTTAAAATTTAGTGATTCTGATATTCAATACGATTCATATTCATTAATAGATAAGAGATCAGATTTGATTAAATCCCATTTCTTTAATACCCAATCTAAGCTGAGAAAATTCGCTGAATATATTCACCTTTATGGAGGATTTACTCTTGTATTAAGAAAATACGGTCAAGATATATACGTTCAAATATCCCCTAAAACATCCTTGCGTTTCGATGCTGATTTAAATATATTAACAAATGAATTTAGTGAAGAAGAAATTGTTAATGTATTTGATTCGTTCTCACTTCCAATTAATAGATCTGGTAAACTTTTTAGATTTGAAAATAAAATTGCCTCTGAACCAATACATGAAAAACCATTTTACGATCATTCATTCTTAGAATTTGCTCAAAAACAATACCCTAGTTTAAAATTTGTGAATGAAAATGCGAAAATTATTTCAATCCTTCCATTTGGTAATATGTCTCGTCCATGGTATTTTACCTCTGAGAAAGTTGTTCCTAGAATAACTTTTCAGGATATGGCTTCATGGGATCGTACCTTTCATCGTAAAATAATATCTCAAACTAAATATTATAGTTCAAAACGTGAGGAACACATTTATTCATATCTTAATGAAAATCTATTTTCACTTGATGATATTGAACTTATTACAGAGAAAAAATTATTAACACTGAAAGGCAAATCAGACTATATTTCGCCGAATATGGTTAACAAGGTTTTGAATACTTTTATCATTAAACATCCTGTTGTCCAATTTTTGGATAAAATTGAAAATGATATTGTGGATATTCGACGAGACGGACGAAGATATCGTGCTTCTCCTGTTGATATTTTAAACAATGATCATCTTACCTGTTTTGTATCACCTGATGAAATCAATGTAATTTCCTTTTATCAAAAAGGTTACAAAAAAAGTTCAGACTTTATGATTAAAAACCTGGAGTCAACTTTTCCACATTATTTTAACACAAAAATAAATTGTAGTGATAATATAAAAATTGATGATCTATCAGAATCTTATGGTAAATTTTCACATCTTTCAAACGAGTTTGATTGCGTATTAGTTTTTGGACCACGGTTTGTAGAGGGTGACTCGATTAAAACTAGAAAAACATATACTGTTCCTGAAACTCAAATATTAAACCAAGGAATACCCGCACAATTCATTTCAGATAATCCCCGAGGCAATCAGGAGATAGGAAAAAATATTGAATGGAAAGCTAAAAATTCTAATACATTATTCGGTATTGGTTTAAACATTATTTCAAAAATCGGAACTAAAATTATGGGTTTTTCTGAGGATACATTTTCACAATTTTTACCAAGTTCTGTTGTATTAGGATATGATGTTATTAGAATATACAAGGAAATTGATAAAAATATTTCTCAAAATGAATCGTATAGGAAATTAATTTCTGAATCAACTCCCTTAGCCGCCCCAATTGTTTTAATGAGTGATGATGGTAATGATCTCATTATTCAAAATGTCTATGAATTAAAAGAACATACAGCATTATTTAGAGAACAGATTGGAGAAGATATTATCAGTAATATTCCTCGTAGATATAAAAATCTAATAATACATAAAGAAGGTAATTTTTTTGAGGAAGAACTTCTTGATTTGAAAACGCATCTATCGGATAACCTAAGAATTATTCCTATATCCATTATATGTGGCAACTCTCCTCGAATTTTCTCTTCATTATATCAAACAAGAAGACCCGAACCAGGTACAACTCTTAGCCTCTCTAGTCGTGATTTTGTAATGGCTACCCCGTTAAGTAATATCCAAGAAAGTGGATGGCCAAATTCAATAACTATCAAGATACATGATCTAGAAATTGGACATGAACTAACTCATAATGAAATAAATTCTCTCTTATACCAAATATTTTCATTAACTAGAATTCATCAAGCATCTCAAATTCCAACTCGGCGCCCAATATCAATACATTATTCAAAAATTATGGGAACATTCCTTCGAAAATGCCGAGATCCTAATCCTGAATATTTCAAACATTTCATAAGGAAAAGGAACAGACATGGCTACATCCCAAAAATATTCTTATAGGTGGAATCATGTCACAATCAAAAATTGGGAATACTTTTGAACTCAGAGCAGCGGCATTTCTGAAATTCAATCCAAAAAATATGTTAATGGATATTAATTTCTCAGAGTTTCGATATAATATTAAACCTAATAAAATAAAAGAAGAAGTTTCTTACTTTAATAAAAAAATTTCTTTTGATATATTAATTAGGGGGGATAAATTAGATTTTTATTGTGAATGCAAATATACATCAAAAAATAATATTTACATAAGTTCTACTGAATTTAAGGAGGCATTATTAGAATTTATTGCAGTTGAAAAATTTAGGAAATTTCAACCAAATGAAGAAAATATCTATTATATATTTATATCTAATGTTAATTTAAAAAATTTGAGAAAAGAAATAATAAATTTAAAATTAGCTGAAGAAGGAAAATTATATCATTACTATTCTTCTTTAAAGTCCACAGCTAAAAATAAATGGAATATAGATATTAAAAAATATTATAACTCAAATATTATTCGTAATGTACTTGAAAGAATTTATTGCATTGAAATAAATCAAATAGATTTAAATCATGTGGTAAATGACGATAAATATATCAAGATATATAATGAGCTTCTATCTCAGATTCCTGAAAATGAAATGGATGTTTATGATATATTTAAAAAATATGAAGAAAGTGTTAAAATTTTATCTAATATGGATGAACAAAAAATAAGAAATGTTTATCGCAAATATAGGATTGAATTTTCAAAAAATTTTATTAATGAAATAGTTAATAACGACTTAGGATATGTTGAAGATATTATTGAAATTCATAAAAAAAATTTTTTTAAGAAAGATTATCAAATAAAACATAATTTATCTCTTACGAATTTTGATGCATATCATATTATAATTAAAGAAATAAACAAGATATTGACTAAATTAAATTATGATTATATTTTTATTTATGATTATAATTTTTCATATGTTTATTTAATAAATCCTAACTGGTCACGTAATTTGTTATCATTTAAAACAGAAGAGGGAAATTATGATATTGAAAAAATAATGGAAAATATCTCTATTGAACTTTCTAGTAATACATTAAAAGTAATGTTAAATGAAACATCAAGAAAAATTTTCAGAATCACAATTGATTATCAGAAATTTGTATAATTCTACTTTCTATACTCTAATCAAGCGCGCGTGTTATTCATTTACCCCACGTTGCGCGCGCGCACGATTACTGAACTTTTCTGATAATTCGAAGTATAGTACACTCGATGTGTGTTGGGGTTTTGGGGGGTAAAATTTAACCCCCAAACCTAAACCCAATTACTCTCCTCCTCCCAATAATTCTTCCACTTCCCTCTTCATTCTTCCTCCTTCCTTCATATACTCTCCTACTCTCTCTACACCGCACCACACACATTTTTCAGAAAAGAGTAAATGTATTCGCAAGCGCTATTTTTACCTATATTTAAATGCTACACGCCCTTTTTTTTAGAGGCTCCATATATATTAGAACACCTGTGCCGATGTCCTGAAGATATGTTTTAGGAGAATAGGATAAAAGGTGAGTAACCATAAACAAGTCACCCACAGCACCAGCTACATTGAATGCGATAAAGAATATGAGGATTTGTACAACAACTTCTGGTACAATTACGATTAGCATCAATCCTATTGGTGTCAGTAAAAATAGAGGACCCATTCCAACAATGAGATATTGATTACGTGGAAAATAGAACTCTGATGGCGCTTTCACATAAATAAATATACCCTTAAAACCAAAAGCAGGACATTTACCAGTGAACTTCCAATAAAAAAAGCCATGCACTAGTTCATGGATGAATAGCACCAAGACTAAGGCAAGTACAATATCCATTAAAAACTGGGATGTGAATGTGACCGCAAAAGTACTAGATGTATTGTTAAAAAGGTCGTGGAATTCGAGACCCTCATAGGCAGAATGGCGATAAGAGCTAGTAAATTGTAGGAGCATCCATCCTACTGTAAAGAGCATCACAATTCCTGAAAATATCACACCGATGACTGCTTTCCTACTCGTCGTCAAGTCGAGAGAAGCTTGTTGACGATAGTTTGTGGGGAGATCTCTAGTCACTCGCATTGTTTCAATATTATTTGCTCGCGTCTATCTTAATAAAAGTGAGATTCAGTGACTCAATGAACCACTCAGATGCTGATTCTAGTGAAGATAAAGGTTGAGCGCAAGCGGCACATACCTATCAGCGCTCCTGTGGCCCATTTTGGTAGCCGCTTGGAGTTACGCCCAATTACAGACAAGGCCTCGAGGGCCAATGAATATAAGGGTTCAGCCAGCCATACCCTACCTTATGGCGGTGAAGAGGGCTTTATCATCCCAATATAGGCGCGTCTTCAAGAAACACAAATAGAGGTAAGTTAAGCTATGGTGAGGTGTAGAGGAGACATACCTAGTCTTAATTCACTATTTATTGGAAAATCTGGGTCAGGTAAAGGCTTAAAATTACCGTACGCGCGAATTTAATTTATTCCAAAATTCAATAATGTTTTCATTTCAGGGAAAACATAACCAGCAGCACTATTTTTAACATAAAAAAGAGTAAAATATATAAATAATTTAATAAAATAAAATTTTTAATAATTATATTATATTTTATTTTGTATTTTTATAATAATTTTATAAAAATAAAAAAAAATATTGACTTCGAGGCCGTCTTCGTGGACGCGCGCTAAAGCGAGGGGGAATAAGGATATCGAATACTACGAATTATATCGAGAGGTTGATGGGTGAGGTGTTCCAGCGGTGCAAGTATC
>Ga0209636_10006408_pt1 | contig 12023 bp, 12 predicted proteins | sample DeeMarSWOR152_54_FD_187464 | JGI IMG/M metagenome (GOLD analysis project Ga0209636, IMG submission 187464) | Marine sediment microbial communities from White Oak River estuary, North Carolina - WOR-1-52-54 (SPAdes) (version 2) | ecosystem: Environmental > Aquatic > Marine > Intertidal zone >...
ACAACCCCGCTTTTGTGTTGGGAGATCACGTGGGTTTGCCGAGGAAGGATGAAAGCTTCGCTCTCCGCTACGGCACGAAGATCTCACTAGGCAGAAGAGCCTACCTAGCTGCAACCTGTGTTGACGTAATCAACTATCTTCTGGATTCTAGGGCTACCCGAGAATAGCTCTGCTCGTGAGCCTCAAGCGCGAACGGATTGGAAGTAAGATATAAATGGAAATCGAGAAACTAGACTGCTAATGCGTCACCAATGGGTAGGTGAGTCCTCGCTTGGCCAGAATATACAGAATCGCAGTCCTACCGGGAGACGGAATAGGACCGGAGGTAACCGAAGCCGCCTTGGGAGTTCTGGATGCAGTTCAGAAAGCATCGAAGGACTTGAAGCTCACATACGTACGAGGGGAGGCCGGGCTCAACTGTATAGAAAAGTATGGGACAAACGTTCCGGCAAAGACTCTTGAGATGCTGAAAGAGACCGACGCGTGCCTCAAAGGGCCGATGACTACACCTGAGGAAGCCGGAGCTCCCCCAAGCGCAGCAGTGACTATCAGGAAAACCTTCAACCTCTATGCTAACGTCAGACCATGCAAGACCCTGCCTGGAGTCTGGGCGCTTAAACCTGACATAGACCTTGTCATCGTGCGCGAGAACACAGAAGGACTCTACTTCGGCAAAGAGTTCGAGGTCTCTTCGGGAAAAGGGGTCGCCATGAGGGTTGTAACACAGAAGGCTTCAGAGAGGATCGCCAGGCTTGCCTGCAAGTTGGCCTTGAACCGCAGGAGACATCTGACATGCGTGCACAAGAGGAACATCCTGAGAGTGACGGACGGGATATTCAGAGAAGCCGTGTTCAAGGTCGCCGACGATTACCCCTCTATCAAAGTGGACGAGGTCTACGTGGACGCCATGGCCATGAGACTGATAAAGGAGCCCGAGAAATTCGATGTCATTGTAACCACGAACATGTTCGGCGACATACTGTCTGACGAGGCGGCTCAGCTGGTCGGCGGGTTGGGATTAGCCGCTGGGGCCAACATGGGTGATGGCTACGGTATGTTTGAGCCCGTCCACGGCTCCGCCCCCAGATACGCCGGGAAAAACAAGGTGAACCCGACCGCGACGATCTTGGCCGCAAAGATGATGCTAGAATACCTAAACGAGACGAAAGCTTCAGACCTTGTAGACCATGCCGTGGGAGAACTACTAAAAGAAGGAAAGGTCAGGACATACGACTTGGGAGGAGCCTCGACGACACAGGAAGTCGGTGAAGCAGTAGCCCAGAGGATTTCGAGGAACAATGCTCTCTGAGAGGAGAAAATGATCTGCAGGAAAATGGAGCTGGAAAGCGTATAACAGTTTCTCCCCCCAAAGATGGAGTGGCTGACATTCCGGGTCTAACCCAAGACATTGTGCATCTCCGCCGACAGGAACGGTAGAGATCGCCAGAAATCTGTCTCGACTGATTAGGAAGAAGACGAGCTGATTCTGTTCTGACCTTAATGGTTGCAGGAGTTCTGAGGTACGGAATTTTCTGTTGATACAAAGATGTGCAAAAGCTGTTTATAGACCGTCCTGAAAGCATCTACCGTGAGGCGCTGAAAGATGCTAGGAGGTCTGTTCGGGGTATTCTCAAAAAGCCGCCTTCCGAGAGACTTGTTCTTCGGGGTCGATTACCACTCTCACCTAGGAACAGAGATCGGGGGCTTAGCCTTTCTTGACGGCGACATAAAGACGCTTACCCACGACATCAGCAACAGTCAGTTCAAATCAGAATTCCAGAGAGAGTATAGCACGATAAGAGGCGTATTAGGCATAGGCGTGATAAGCGACGTACAAGAGGAACAACCTATCAAGTTTGAATCGAACATTGGAACCTTCGCGCTCTGCACCGCTGGCTTCATCAGAAACGCAAGAGACCTGTACAAAGAGCTGATCGAGACCGGCGCAACATTCAAGAAATCGAGAAGCCAAGCCGCTAGGAGGATACCGAATCAGACTGAGATCGCGGGCGAACTGATAGGGAGAGGGAAGAGCGTTGTGAGCGGAATAGAAGAGATGTACGAGAAGATCGAGGGTTCCATCTCCCTGCTCCTCCTCTCAGAAGAGGAGAGAAGCATCTACGCGTCTGGAGACGCGTTTCCGCTCGTACTCGGCCAGAGAGGAGAAGAGTGGGCCGTGGCTACGGAAACCTCCGCCTTCCCGAACTTGGGATACGAAGTCATCAAGTTCCTCGAGTACCGCGAGATCGCGTCGTTCGGCGAATCCGGCTTCAAGACGAGAGTTGAGGCACCCCCCAGGAAGAAGTTCTGTCCGTTCCTCCTCGTCTACTTCGGTTTCCCAACGTCCGACTACTACGGGGTGAACGCTGAGATTGTCAGGGAAAGATGCGGAGGCTTCCTTGCCGAGCACGACGACGTAGAAGCCGACCTTGTCCTAGGGATAGCTGACTCAGGCTTCCCACATTCAGTTGGTTACCTCAAAAGGAAAATTGAACTAGCTAAGGAAAACGTCAATCGCGCCCTGTCCCAATTCAGGCAAGGAAGCATGGACGCGGATGAGCTTGAAGAGACCGTGACGAGGACACTCAGATCAGTGCCACCTCTCAGACGTTCTCTGGTCAAGTATTCGCCCGGCTGGGGCAGAAGCTACATTCCTCCGACACAGGAGACGAGAGAGCTCATCGCCAAGTACAAGCAGGTCCCGAATCCGCAGATCATCAGAGACAAGAGGATAATCCTTGTCGACGATTCGATAAGGAGGGGCACACAGCTCCGAGATTTGTTGAGCGAGAAGATCTGGCCCTACGAGCCTAGAGAGGTCCATGGAAGAATCGCCTCTCCTCCACAGATGCACCCATGCGTCTTCGACCTCTCAACCCAAATCAAGGACCTCGCGACATGCAAGGCGATCACTAGAATACAAGAAGAAAGGGGAATCAACAGGTATCTTGACGAGACAAGCCCCGAGTACGAGATGATGGTTGAGGGGATCAGGAAGATGATAGGCTTCACAACGCTAAAGTTCCAGACCCTGGAAGGTTTGGTCAAAGCAGTGATCGAGGCGCCAAACAACAAAGGCTTGAAGGCCGAAGATCTATGCTTGTATTGCTGGACAGGCAAGCTCTGACACTCAATTCCATGCTAGAATGGAGTCCGTCGTCTATCTGATTCCTTTCTCAATAGCCAATAACAGACAAGCACGTCTGGATAGGCACCTGGCTGCATCAGAGGCATTCTCTCACTGATTTCAACGCTTTACCTACTACTTCCGTAGCTGTTCTCCCAAGGACGCGGATCATAGGTTCTTTTCCCACCTCTCCGTTATCGAGAATCATGTCGGGGACATCACCGAAGCTCCTGATCGCCTGCTCAGTTCCCCAAGAAAGAGACCTCCCCTCTACAGACTTTGTCTCGGAAGGCTCAGAGGCCCTGTCGAAACTTGAAACTCTGAAGCCTGTCTTCTTGAAGGCATCAGCCAGCTTCGGATCGCAATGGAGATTCATTGCTGCCCGCATATCTGAGCAATGCTTCGTCGCTGTCAGGACTATCCGAGCGAGGTGCCTCGACGCTCCAAAGCGGGCCGAACCAACTGCCTTAGCTCTGTCACGCAACCTCACGATTCTCCCTTCGATCGCCGCTACATCTTCCTCACCTGAAGGATAGGGAAGTGCCATCGCCACCTGAGTGCCGACCTCAGCTATGAAGGGCAGAAGCTCACGCCTAGCCTCAATCGTCGCGGCCGCCTTCTCTACATTCTCAATAACACAGAACCTTTCGGAATTGTTGTACAGATCCACCATTGGGTTGACCGGGGCTCTACCTGAGCCTATGCTCAGGGAATGCCTGACGCTATGGTCCATGAATTCTTCAGCCTTCTCGACGGCATCTGTCAGTCCTGCGCCTCGAGCTAGATGAGCTGTTATGGCTGCTGAGAAGACGCATCCTCCACCGTGCGGTTTGACGTTGAGATGAGTTTTCTTGAACACTTTGGAGGTGCCGTCATGATAAAGAAGATCGCGAATCTCTCCTTTCTCCGGTTTCAGGTGACCGCCCTTTACCACAACCGCTTCAGCGCCAAGCTCCGTGATCTTCCGGGCTGCTTCCTTCATGTCTTCAAGGCCTTCTATTCGCATTCCAGCTATTACCTCCGCTTCCGGCACATTGGGCGTAAGCAGATAAGCGCGTGGCACAAGCAGGCGAATCAAAGCCTCTTCGTCCTTTTCACGTATCAGGGCGTCCCCCGTCCCGGCTCTGAGTACAGGGTCCACAACTGCCCTCAACCCATATTTGTCGATTGATTCGGATACAGTCTCTATCGTCTCCCTTGAGTAAAGCATCCCAGTCTTGACAGACTGTACTGGAATGTCATCAACAACAACCTCAATCTGCCTCTCGACAAGCCGTGGAGGCACCGGGAAAATCTCATATACGCCACGAGTGTTCTGAGCTGTGACAGCCGTTATGACGCATGTTCCAAAGACACGAAGGGCTGAGAAGGTCTTAAGATCAGCCTCGACACCAGCTCCACCGCCGCTGTCTGAACCTGCAATCGTCATTGCACAAGGGGTCTCACGGCTCTGGCTTCTTCCAGTATCCTCAACGCACGGCATCATCCGAACCACACTAGGTTCTTGACGGACCCCGCTTAAATCACTTAATTGCGTGGCAACCTACTCGGCTACCGATCGGTTACGTTACCTTTTTAAGCTCTAGCCAGTATGGAGCTTTGAAACCGACCGACAAGAAAGTGAGCTTTAATGCCCTTATCTGAGACTCTCAAACAGATTGAGGAAAACCTGCTGAAGAAGGACGAGATCCGCCAAGAAATCCACAAGGCTATGAGAAAGGCCACACGGCTATCGAAGCGGGCGATCTTCCTGGTCCACAAACATGAGCTCGACGAGGCAGAGAAGACCTTGAGACAGGCAGAAGAACTCTTCACCCAGCTCGCCAACCTCTCCGAAGGATTCCCCGACCTTCTATACATGGGCTCCGTTGACTCAGCATACCAAGAGTACGCGGAAGCCCACATTCTGGTTGGCTTAGTCAGGGAGAGACGGTTTATCCACTTCAATGAGATCAACGTTCCTGCCGGTTCCTACGTTCTCGGGCTAGCAGATGTGATAGGTGAGTTCAGACGTAGAGCCTTGGATTCCCTGAGGAAAGGAGAGATCAAGAAGGCTGAGGGATCTCTGGATCTCATGGAAACCATATACGCCGAGTTGATTAATCTTGACGACATCCACATCTTGATCTCTGGACTCCGAAGGAAAGTTGACGTCGGAAGGCGGGTCGTCGAAGCTACCCGAGGAGACATCACAATTGAGGTCAGAAGAAACTTGCTTGAGAACTCAATAAAGGAACTCGAGAGAACTTTAGAGGCGAAAAGAGAAGGATGAGTCCCCCTAAGCCGGAAGATGTTCTGAGAAGAGTCAAAGAAGAAGGATTCGAGAAGGTGTGGCGTGAGAGTGCTGGTCTTCTCCCCGAACCAGGCAGCAGGCTGAAACTTTCGTCTGGCGAGCCAGGCGTCTCTCATCCATTGTATGATCTCGTCCAGACACTGAGGCGTTCTTTCCTAGATTTGGGCTTCAGAGAGGTCTTCAACCCAGTCATTGTGGAAGAGAACGAGATATACCGGCAGTATGGACCTGAAGCGCCGATCATACTCGACCGCTGCTACTACTTGGCCACTCTGCCTCGCCCAGATATAGGCCTAGGCAGAGACAAACAGCAGGAGATCAAGAAGAGCGGAGTAGGGCTAAGTGAAGCGAAGGTCTCCTCACTCCAGAAAGTCCTGAGGGACTACAAGAGAGGGGAAGTAGACTCTGACGACTTGGTCGAGAGGATAGCAGAAGCCCTTGACATTGAAGACACTCTAGCGATGCGCGTCATATCCGACGTATTCCCAGAGTTCTCCGCCCTACGTCCGGAACCTTCCAAACTCACACTCCGTTCTCATATAACGAGCGCTTGGTTCCTCACACTTCAGGCACTCAGGCACAAGGAGGAGCTTCCCTTGAAGCTATTCTCCGTCGACATCCGGTTTCGAAGAGAACAGCGGGAAGACCAAACGCACCTCCGTGTTCACCACGCCGCCAGCTGCGTCGTCATGAAAGAAGAAATCGACGTCAGAGACGGTGAAAAGATCACGAGAGCCCTTCTGAAACCCTTAGGCCTTGAAAGCTTTCGGTTCCAGAGGAAGAAGGTTACATCCAAGTACTACGCACCGGGAATGGAATACGAAGGCTTCATCCATAACCCGTCCTCGGGAAAGTGGATCGAGGTAGCAGACTACGGGGTATACAACCCTATAGCTCTCGCAAGATATGATCTTGAGCATCCAGTCCTGAACGTAGGTGTAGGAGTAGAACGTTTGGCCATGACGCTGCACGCAGTAGATGACATTCGAACCCTTGTCTATCCGCAATTCTATGCGGAATTGGCTCTTTCAGACGCAGAGATAGCGCAGATGATCCGGTTCGAGGTGGAACCGAAGACCGAAGAGGGAAGAGAGATCGAGAAGAAAATACTCTCAGAGGCCGTGAACAATGCAGAAGCACCAAGCCCTTGCGAGTTCTTGGCCTATCAAGGAAGACTCCTCGGGAAAACGGTCAGCGTTTACCTTTACGAAAATGAAGAAAACGCGAGACTTCTGGGGGCAGCGGTTGGAAACAGCATATACGTCTGTGACGGCAATGTCATTGGGGTACCCGACGAAGGAATGCAGGATTTCAGTCCTGTAAAAGAGGCACGCGAAAAAGGAGTCCCGACAGGGATCAAGTTTATAGATGGCGTGGCTTCACTGGCAGCCCAACGTATCGAGGAAGCTGTTGAAACTGGGAAGGAGGGAATCAACCTGCGTGTAAGACTAGCCAGACGTCCAAGCGACATAAACATAGAGATAAGCGACGTAGCTCGAAGGTACATGATGAGCCGGAAGAAAAAGATCCAGATATCAGGTCCAGTCTTCGTCGGTATCCGGGCCGAGATATCCGACTGAACTCGTATTGCGTTCTTGCTGAGGGTTCACCATTTTCGTTGGCGTCTATCTTGTTCCCAAATTCGGCGCCCTCTCTCAAAGAAGCAAAGAGGCTACAGCTGCTTCTTTCTGAAAGGGTGGTCCGCAGAGACCTTCTACCCGACCCGATCACCCATGTCGCAGGCGTCGATGTTGCCTACAGAGGAAACTACTCCTTTGCCGCTGTTGCCGTTCATGACTACGACTCGATGAAGCTGGAAGAAACGAGGAAATCCCGACATAGAACACGGTTCCCATATAGGTCGACCTTCCTGTCTTTCAGGGAGCTTCCCCCCGCAGTCTCAGCCATAAGGAAGTTGAGGATTCATCCCGATGTAACCTTGGTTGACGGGCACGGAGTCGCCCATCCCCGCCGCCTTGGCTTTGCCAGCCATCTTGGCCTAGTTCTCGATGCCCCTACCATAGGAGTGGCAAAAAGCCTCCTCTGCGGCGAGGTCGAGGACAACGGTAACGAATGGTGGAAACCCGTGGTCCACAGAGGTGAGACCGTCGGGGCAGCAGTCTCTACAAGGCCCAATGTGAAACCCGTATTTGTCAGCATCGGGCACAAGGTCTCGTTGGAGACCGCCACGAAGATAGTTCTGCGCTGCACAGAGAGGTATAGGATTCCGGAGCCCTTACGAGCTGCACACATGACTGCACGCAGTCTGATCGCCTCCCGGTGCCGGTAGCTTTTTATCTGTTCCCACCAATTGGTCCCTTTTTAGGGGAAAAACTAAAAAGGCCGAACGTGATAAATGTGCTACAAAGCGACAGAAAGCACAGAGACGAGGCGGCGCCAGTTGGACCCCAGACTAAGAGCGGAGGTTGACAGAATCGAAGACAAGACGCTACGCCAAAAGGTATTGGACCTCTTGGACGACCTTTCCTTCAGAGTGGGAGGAAAGACGTATACCGGGTTGCCGCTTGGGGAGGCACCGGCAGGCATTTCCAGGCATCACAACTACCCGGGAGGTCTCTTAGAGCACACGCTGTCGTCGACGCACATCGCGTTAGCTATGTGCGACTGTGTCGAGAAAGTCTACAATGGGAAGGTGGACAGGGACCTTGTTATCAGCGGGATTCTCTTGCACGACGCTTTCAAGTGTCTAACTTACGGGACAAAAGAAAATGGAACGTACGCATCTTCACCTTTGGGAGAGATAGCAAACCACATATTGCTGGTCGCCTCGGAGCTGATTCGGAGGGACTTCCCATTGGAATTGGTCCACATAATTGCTGCGCATCACGGCAGATACGGCCCGGTCAACCCTAGAACGGTTGAGGCTTTGGTTGTCTACCTTGCGGACATGTTGGACGCGCAGTTCAACGGCGAGGTCATAAGACTGGCCAGGAATCTAATTAGAGAGGCAGCGGTCCCAGGTCTGGAAAAAGTGGATTCGGAGACAGCATTCAGGATTGTAAACGCCAAGGCCACGGCTGGTTGGGAAGGCCTCCACAAGTCGGTTGAAGAGGCTAGGCATGCAAGGTAGCCGAATGCCTATCCGGCAGAACGGCCAGAAAAGAGTGAGATTTCGCTATCAGACCTGCCGAGTTGCTCGCTTCCTCCAGTTCTGTTTTGCCGCTTTGAACCGAATATTTCCCTGCACCTGAATAGCGCGCTAGACCTTGCTTCCCGGGAGCCTGATGAGCCATAGCCCTTCTTTCACTGCCTTCAGTCCCGAAGCGCTTGTGACAAGCAGACTCGACAGGAAGACTACGTGGTACACAGCCAGCAAGTGAAAACTCTCTAACGACATACTGTTCTCCAAGCACCAGAGAACACCACACATAAGAATGTAAATCGACACCAGACTTGAGAGGAGATGCATAGTCTGAAGTGCTCTGCCTGACTTGCGTGCGATTGTCTTCAGTCTGTCAAGGAGCTCCGCAAGCCCTGAAGAAATATCGCCTATGTCATCTATCACAAGGGTTAATCCTCCATAGACAAAGAAGAGCCCAGCATAGACAGGAATGGTTTGAAGACTCACCGTCTGGAAACCTAACGAAGGCATCAAGAGAAGGAAGAGATATGCCGGCGCGAAGAACGCTATCAATAGTAGAGAGATAGAACTGGCCAGAAAGCCATAGACGTAATGGTGGAACAAGACTCTCCTTAAGTTAACCCTGCCGATGAGCTTAGCCGGGACAATGTTCATGACAGCAGCCAGGATTGCCAGCCACAAAAAGGAGCCATCTATCAAGTAGGGCGAGTATGGTCGCCATTCGTGCTGGCTCAAATAGAAACCGGCCAGTTTCTCTGCCGCATAGACTAGGCTAACTATTGAATTGAACATCAACGTGAGACTCAGCATTTTCCTTCTAACTGGAGCCGGTCTTTTCGACATCGTGCTTCAGAAGGTGATCGATAGGGTCATTTAAAGCTTACCGAGTTACCAGATTCCGGAGACGGCTGTCAGCATGAGCCTAGAGAGAGATCACAAGGACATCTGCCGTTTCTGAGTTCAGGAAGGCAATTGTCGCTCTGTCACTCAAGTAGCCACAGACCTCCCCGGGGTTCACTACCAACGTGTTGCCTACTCTATGCACTTCAGCTTGATGTGTATGACCATGAACCACTACGTCGTAGGAGCCAGTGTTGATGAGCGCCTCCAAGAGGGACATTTCCTCGCCGTGAAGCAGCGCAATCTTCAAGTGATCAACCGTGATCTGGGCGAATCTCCCGCGGATCTGGGCACCTATGGCGTCAAATTTCCGCCGTAGCAGATCCTTCTCGGCATCGTTGTTGCCGAAGACACCAATCATCTTGGCTTTGAGAGGCCTGAAACTTGATGCTACGAATGGCGCAATGAAGTCTCCAGCATGAAGCACAAGCTCAACTCCTTCTTCATTCAGCTTCTCGACAGCTTTGTCAATAAGCGGGAGCCTGTCATGCGTGTCTGCAATTATACCTATTCGCATATTCCAGCACCAGAATAACAGCCTATGTTACTTTTCCTTAGGAATCGATTCACTCATAAGCCTTGCGAAGATTTCAAGAAGGACCCTGGACGAATGCCGTTCCCGCATATTTGGCACGAGACCAGGCAACCGCCGCTCTTGAACTCAGAAAGCGTTAATAGGGGATGTTGGCTAGAAGAAAGTGACGACATCCAGCAGCTTGAGGGAAATGGGTTGGCCAGACTCAAGGTGAATGTCTTCTATGTGATATCCGCTGTGTGCTCTCTAGCTCTCATCGGTTATGCTTGGTTCGCGTTTCTTCCTTCATTTGAAGGGGCCGCCGAGTATTGGTCAGTAAGGAATGTAGTTATCCTCTTGACGGTGCTCTTACTTGTGGTCTCAGGTATTCAGTTTGTCTTATCAGTCAAAACAGAAGAAATCTCTCAGGACGATGATTCGCGAAGATTGGGATGACCGAAACGTTCGGGTTCTAGCCTTCCTGCTGATCCTCAACCTTGTATCTGGTGAAACCGCAGTGACCACATGAGTAACGGTCTCCGTGGTCAGCCATGAAGTATCCAGGTCCACATCGTTCACATGTAGGCAGTAGCCTCTCCACCTTGCCCTTCCTCATCTCGTAATAGGATGAGACAGGTTTTTCTTTGCTCGGTTCTTTAGATCGTTCTCCTGACATCTGCTTGATTACTCCTGTTTCTCCTCTTTAGGCGAGTTCCTCTGTATTATGTATTCGGGCTCTGCATACTTCGCTTGCTCGACAGTGTCATATATCCTAGCTTCCCCGACGGCCGTCATGCTTCCGGTCTTCGTTTCATACTTGATCAGGTAGAGCCTTTCCGCACCAGCGCCTAGCATGTCCGCGAGTCTCTGCTTAACCACAGTGCGGGGCGGCGTTCCAGCCTCTTCATGATCCAATTTGAATGACACCTCTTCTCTCTTGAGCAATTCGTTGCGCAGTTGGTTGACGATCTCGATTTTCACAGTGTTCACCTTTAGACTTAGGTCTTGAGATCAAGCTCCTACTTAGTTAGCGTGTACCTTACATTCTGGATTGATTGTCGCTGTTGTGCAATCTCAGGTTACATGAAGGAAACCCAGATAAAAGAATTTCGATCGATCACCTTTACCCTCTGGCATTATTGAAGTGGAAACTTAAGGACGTTCGCTCTCTACGTGTCTGATCGATCGATCCAGCGGAATACGATCGATCGATGGTCAAGGACCGATATGGTAATGTTGAATCGATCGATCCGATGATGCCAATTATGGCAATGCAATCTTCCTTTTCGCCGGAGAACCAATCGTTTGTTTCCTGAGTTCCGAAGAAGGAAATCTCACAAGCCTCTGTACCCACGTCTTTTGCCCATTTTGCATAACCATCGTCCCGTGCTAGACGCCAAATGCTGAGTAGTTCAAATCTCTTAGGAGGTTGACCGTTGAGTTCCCCTTCAGGATCATATAATCTTCGATAGTTTGGGTGAAAATCTGGTTCACGGAACCATGACATGGCATCCACTTGATTGAGGAGAGGAGCTTTGTCGCCGACCCGAATTTCGTAGCTCGAGCTTTATATAATGGATCTTAGATAGATAAGGCTCTTCTTCAGTCCGCCCACGCCACACTCGACCGAGAGCTCCCCATCGAATCCTGCCTTTTTCAGGAGGTTGATGCTTTCTTTTATGGGAACTATACCTTCGCCGATGGTGGTTCCGAAGGGAATTCCAGTCATTCCCTTGTATTTCCCAAAAGTTTCGCGATCTAGATCCTTGAGGTGGAAATGCATAACCTTGTTGATCACTGCATTAAGCATCTCAAGAGGATCAGTTCCAAATAGTGTCACGTTACCCGTGTCGAAGTTCACTCCCAGCATGTCTGATGGAACTAGATTCAGTATCCTCAGCATGGTGTCAGTCTGGACCGTGTAAATGTTATGAGGTTCAATAGTCAACTTGATATCAAAATTCTTCGCCATTCTGAGAACCGATTTCAGGTTGAACTTCATAACCTGAAACCCTTCCTCTTCGGTAAGGTATTCTGGCTTCGGTCCCTCGGAGGGGTTAACAATCTCGGCGCCAGCAAGCTGTGC
>Ga0209636_10006410_pt1 | contig 12022 bp, 12 predicted proteins | sample DeeMarSWOR152_54_FD_187464 | JGI IMG/M metagenome (GOLD analysis project Ga0209636, IMG submission 187464) | Marine sediment microbial communities from White Oak River estuary, North Carolina - WOR-1-52-54 (SPAdes) (version 2) | ecosystem: Environmental > Aquatic > Marine > Intertidal zone >...
AATAGATTAGTATTTTAGTGCCATAGCACTTACGTTAATCTGGTGAAAGCGCGAATGGCGGAAGAGAGCGACATTGTCGAACTCCTGAAAGGCCTTTCCGGCGAGGCCCCAGTAGACGAGATCTCAAGATCTCTAGGTATTCCGAGTTACGGTCCAAACTCAGCTTATATTCTTCTCCGTTCACTAAGATCCAAAGGCATAGTAGACAGAAAAGGCGATAGATGGACCCTCCTCTCTCGGGAAGCCGCCCCCCCGATGCCACCAGCCCCCTTGGCCCCAGCTGTAAAAGAGGAAGAGAGCGGTGCTCCCCATCCAGCTGCGCCAAAAGCCGCGCCCTCTCCTCCGACAAACGTTGAACAGATAATAGAAACAATGAGCAAGACCTTGAGAAACGCTATGTCTGGGCTACGGGAGCCATCGGACGAGTGGGAACTCGCAAAGAAGCCCATGGAGACTGCTATAGAAGATAAGAAGGATGTCCTAGGCCGCAATGTGCTTCAACCAGACCTGGCCCCCGAAGCCATGAAGCCTCTCCTAGGATCTCCAACGGGCACCTTTCTGGACAACCTTTTCTTCAGGTCTAGCGGTGAGGCTTTAGGAGGCATACCTGCCGGTGGACAGCTCGCAATGACCGGTTTGCCGGGAGCTGGCAAGAGCATTTTGGTCGAGGAGATCGGTGTAAGGGTTTCTGCTTCCGGGAGGAAAGTCCTCTACGTCACGGCCGAAGATACTTGGAAGAGCCCCACGCCAAGATTCGACCTCCAGTCCCGCATGAAGCAGAAAGCTGACGTACTTGGCTTGAATTGGGAGAAGATCCGCCAGAACCTCTTCGTTATCGACACGGTATTCTACCCTGATCTGAGAAACTGGAGCACTTTCGCTGAGAACTATCGTTTCGTCGTGGAGAAGCAGGGAATAGAGCTCGTCATAGTCGACTCGGTGACGGTTCTCGAGGCCTACCGAGGCGCCTTGAAGTATCGTGTGATGGAGTTGGCTCGCTACAATCAGCTTCGCGGAGTTACAGCTCTCTTTTTAAACCAGAGAAGCGCAGAAACGTGGGACTCTTATGATATGGCTGGGGGAATCGGTCTTGCCCACAACTTGGATGGGACGGTAATAGTTGATTACGGACGGGTGTACTGGCCTGACCAGCAGAGGGAACTCGACCTTAAGAGAGGCGAATTCGTTAGGATCGCTCGAGTCCTAGACTGTCGGTTGTGCAACTTCGAGAGGGAAAGGATCCAAGTCGATATCACGCCTGACGGTTTCATCCGTCCAGTTGAGAGCAAAAGGGGAGACTAGGCCGAGAACGTGACTTGACGTGTCACTTGTTGAGCCACCTAGCCTCAGTGAACTCATTAGAGCCTACGGCAGCCTCAGAGCTGCAATCGAGCATCTCGTTGACTCGGGTCTCACCCCGGAACAGATCGAGTGGAAGTACGGCGTTCCTTACTATGCTGTAAAGCTGTACGTCTCGGGCTTCCAGCCGGAGAACCCGCTGCTCTTTTCCGAGATCGTTGAGCTCTACGATCGGATAGCTCTTTTGAGAAGCAAGAAAGGAAAAGAAACAGAGCTCACGAAGTTCCTGCAGAGCAAGGAAGGAGTGAGTCTAGACACAAAGATCAGGCTTGCTCTAGGGAAGATCACGACGGAAAACCTCAAGACCGGTGAAGAGATTGTTAAGAACGCTCTCTCCGCGGCAACCGGTGTCTCAGCAAGAACGGTCACAGATCTGTTCCGAGATTACGGCGAGTATGGCGAAGTGGCGGCCCACCTAGTCACGGGAAGCAAGGCAAAGCTAACGCTTGAAGAGGTTTACGAATCGATTCTTCTCCCGCCGAGCCTTAGCGGCACTTCTGAACGGATTCTGTGCATTTCGAGTCTATTCCGCATGGCTATGCCTGGAGAGGCTAGTTACTTAGTCCGCCTCTTGCTCGGCGACTTGAAGCTTGGCTATGAAGAGGGGACAGTAGTCTCAGCGGTCTCAAGAGCCTATCGAGTTCCTGTTGAGCTTGTTGAGAGGGTGGCTGCTATTGTGGGTCTTCTCGACGGCTTATCCCTAGTCCAGAAGGGCGAGGATGCGCTGTCTTCTATCAAGATACGCCCCGGGCAGTTCTTACAGCCGCAGTTGGCTCACTTGTATGACCCTCAAAAGGTTTCCTTCCCTAGTCGCGTTGAGTACAAGTACGATGGTAGCCGTCTCCAAGTTCACAAGTGGGGGTCTCAAGCCTGGCTCTTCTCCAGGAGAGGGGCCGAGAAGTCTCAGACTCTCCCTGAGGCCGTTCAGGCTGCAAGAAGCCTGAAGGCTCAGAGCTGCATTGTGGACAGTGAGGTCATTGCCGTTGACAACAACGGTAATCTCCTTCCCTTCCAGTCTCTTCTCGCAAGGACCGTTCCTAGAGAGTTGTCTGAGCAGGAGCTCGAGGACAGAAAACAGAGGATTGGTTTGACCGTCAAGGCCTTCGACATTCTGTACCTGAACGGCGTGCCCCTCATGGATCTTCCTCTTTACGAGAGACGCAGGTACCTACTCGAGATTGTTCCTCCAGAATACCTGGCGGAGGGGACCGACTGCGATGACGAGGTTGCCCTTATGAGGTTCTATGACGAAGCACTAAAGAAAGGTCTGGAAGGCGTCATCCTCAAGGATCTTAGCTCACCCTACGAGCTTGGACGGAGAACCCGCAGTTGGCTAAAGATCAAGCCCGAGAGGGACACTATCGACTGCACGGTTGTCAAGGCTTTCTACGGAAAAGGCAAGCGCGCTGGCTACTACTCTTCCTTTCTCATGGCTGTCAAAGACCCGAAGGAGAAGAAACTCTACACAATTGGTAGGGTCTCAAATCTCACCGAAAACGTCATGTCTTCTCTTACTCCTGTATTCGAGGAGGCAAAGACACATGAAGATGGCGAAGGCATCTTCGTTAAGCCGACTGTTGTCTTCGAGGTCACTTACCAGGAGATCCAAGAGACTGACAGCTACACGAGCGGTTACGCATTGCGAGTCCCTAAGGTTGTCAGGCTCAGGCAAGAAAAGAAGGTTGAAGAGATAGACAATCTCGAGAAACTGCGCAGACTGTTCGAGCTCCAGTACGAACGTTACCCGTTCAAGTAGAAATGCCTTGACAACGCCGGCTTTTTCCCGGATGAGCTAACATTGCCCTTCCTTGAACGAGACGAGCTTGCTGCTCTTTGGCGTCATGTATTCTATTCTTGCCTTTACTTTCTTCAGTTCCTCTCCGTAGCCTCTGATCTTTCTGTCGATCTCCTGCTTTCTGGCTTCTATCTCTCTTCTCCGCCGTGATACCCTGTTCAGCCTTATCTCAAGTTGGCTGTATTGGTACGCGTCTCGGCATTTCCGGAATTCTTCATGGAGCTTGTTTTCCTCCTCCAGAACTGAAGCATGCTTCCCGTCGACTTCTTTCTTCTGGGCCTCGAGTCCCCTAAGCGAATCCTCGATCTTCTTCAGATCTTGCTTCAGTTTCTCGACGGTTGGCGTAGTAGACATAGGTGACACTAATTCAGACGCGCATTTATAAGTCTGGCGCTAGGGGATCTGCCACTTTCCCCAGAATGGCGATGAAACGCAAGCGGAAAAGCGATTTGAGTCCGAATCGCTAATTGAAGGAGCGGACAGCAAAGGATTCTGAGGGACAATGGGTCTATCCTGAAGGAAGGAGAGAGATCTAAGGCCATGACAGAGAAGAAAAGAAGTTGGGTTCAAAAGCTGGCAGATAGCAGAGGCTTGCCGGGAATAGGAAAGATCAACGGGAAGATGAGCAAGAGATGGGGGACGGGGACGGCTGCTATCCTGGCTCCGATCGAGGTGGGTGAAATGATGATGGAAGTGCAAACGGGTAAGCTCGTCACCATGAATGAGATTCGGGTGGTCGTCGCAGGAAAGCACAATGCAACGATCGGATGCCCTATGACAACCGGCATCTTCGCTTGGATTGCCGCCAACGCCGTAGAAGAACAAAGGCAACTAGGGGAAAAGGACATCACACCATACTGGCTTACGCTGAAGACTGAAGGCGTCACAAACCCGAAGTATCCGGGGGGAATTGAGGGGCAGAAGATACACTTGGAAGAAGAGGGGCACAAAGCGGTTCAGAAGGGCAGGAAATATGTTGTCGCCAACTGTGAGGAATCGTTGACAACGCTCTAGGACTCTCAAGTCTTTTTTCTGCCTAAGGTGTCGATCGATCGAACGGCTGAGGCTAAATCTAAATAAGTTGCCAGAACCTATTAGTTTATCTCAGCCAGTCGATACGGTAAGGATCCTGGAAGCAATGATCTATGAGAAAATAGTAGGTCGGAGAACGATTAGAAAGTACAAGCGGAAGGATGTCCCAGAAGAGGTTTTGATAAGATGCGTGGACGCTGCAAGACTCTCTCCTTCCGCAGCCAACCGTCAACCACTGAGATACATCATAGTCAACGATGGGAAGCTCTTGATACCGGTGTTCAGCACACTGAGCTGGGCGGGCTATCTCCCAGATTACCAACCAAACGAAGAGGAAATGCCAAGAGCCTATATTGTCATTCTCTTGGACAAGAGCGTCAGCAAGAACAAGGGCGACGACGCAGGAATAGCGGCAATGAGCATCTGTATGGTCGCCTATGACTATGGGTTGGGCTCATGCATTCTCGGCGCCGTAGACAGAGAAAGACTGGGGGACATCTTGCATGTGCCAGAGGATCTCGACATAGTCCTAGTAGTCTCTCTCGGTTATCCAGCTGAAACCCCTGTAGCGGACAAGGTAGTAGGTAATGACATAAGGTACTGGCTTGACGAAGAAGGCGTTCTGCACGTACCTAAGAGAAGCTTCAAAGACATAGCGAAATGGAACAGATATTGAAGACGAAGATCAGCTAACGAGAGACCTCTGGAAACGGGAAGAGCCGTGTCTCCACAGTTGCCCCTTACATTCCCTAATGCCCACTCTTCCTGAAGCAGACACGCCCTTTCGTTCCTCTCAATGCGAAGAAGATAAGTTCGTCCCCTTCACTTAGCTCCAGAAGCTCTCTGACTTCTCTGGGAACCGTCACCCTGAAATCCTGACCGACCTTTGTGGTTGCCAGAACAGCCATCTCAAATCACACAGAGTAGAATAGTGGACATCCCTATAAACTCTTTTTCAGCTTCGGTTCGAACAATAATGGTTTCTCGGACTTCCGTGAGGAGCTAGCCGGCGAGATCGACATTCCAAGGACGGTTCTTTGTCGTACTTGTCCTGTATTCATGCGTTGTTCGAATCTTAGCAACCTCATGCTTTATATGCCTATCGAATCTATCTTGTAACTGTGCTGTAGGTTTGACAGGTGATGGGAATGAACCGCAGAGAAGACCGAAGAAGGTTTCGGAGCGTAAGTATAAGAGAAGACCTATACGACCAGCTGACAGAATTCTACGAAAATAACAAAGAGGAACTACAGCTGAGAAGGGTATATAGCATTTCTCAACTTCTAGATGCCTCGTCAAGATGCTTCATGACATGCCAGAAATCAATACTTGAAAGGTTGTTCTAAGGAACCCAAACCCGATATTCCAGGATGAAAACAGTATGGCTGACTGGCTGGTGGTCGTACTACGCATTAAGTAGGTACGCGGACAGCGAAACCTTGCTACGTGAACTCGCCGGCTTGTGTTGCACTCTTGCCCGACCTCGATCGATCACTAGACAGTTGCATTCGGTTGATCGTGAAGATTTTTATCCCTCTCTCGAGATAGGAGTTTCTGATACCTGAAACCTTAAGTGATGACTTGCCGCTTACTTGCAGTCTGCGTCTACACACATGAGCGCAGTCACGAGTTGCTGCCGTCAGGCGGACTCAGGGATAGACTATCAAGATCCACGAATATTGTGACAAGAGAAGAGCAATATGGAAGAAGATGAATGTGAAGATTCAAAGCGTGGAATCGGTCCTCAGGAATGGAAAGACCCGGACCTAGCTAGCGGGAGCACTGACTTGCTGAAAGCGATCTCAGGAAGGACGCATCTGCCAGAAGGAGAAGAAGCGGTGAGACGTGTTCTCAGGGAAGTATACCGACATGGAAGGATAAGAACTAGGGACCTAGCCTTTGTCTCGAGGTTGCCTCTGCCTGTCGTGGCCGCGGTCAGAAGGGAGCTAGAGAAAGCCGGACTTCTGGCTAGAAAGGGTGGTGCTATGCTAACCGAGGAAGGCGAGGATTACGTGAGGGGTGTTCTAGGCATATCAATGGTGGGGACGTTGATCTGCTCTTCCTGCTCAGGAAAGACGATTTCCATAGACCGTACGCATGAATCGATCTTGAAGAAACTCGGGGAATACTCCAAGCTTAGGCCAAGGCCGTACACTTGGCTAGACCAGGCGTTCGCCACTCCACAAACATCTGTGCTTAGAGCTCTTTTCATGCTCGAAGAAGGGGACGTTGAGGGTAGGAGCATTCTTTTCTTGGGAGACGATGACTTGACGTCTGTTGCGACGGGTCTGTTGAGAGCGGCTAAGAGGATCACCGTTATTGACGTTGACATGCGGCTTCTGGATTTGATCAAAGACGCTTCTGAGCGCGAAGACTTGGGGGTAGAATCTTTTCATCATGATCTAAGAAGCATTCTGCCCGGTGAACTGAGAGGCAAGTATGATGTTGTCTTCACCGATCCGCCCTACACGATTCAAGGTTTGCGGTTGTTCGTTTCGAGGGGAATTGAGGCACTGGGCAAGAAGGAGTGTGGAAGTGTCTATCTTGCCTTTGCTCACAAGCCTCCCGAGGATATGCTGAAGATTCAGAAAGCTCTCAACGAGATGGGACTGATCATCAGAGAGCTTATCCCGAGGTTCAACCGATATGAAGGCGCTGAGATGTTTGCCAACACCACATTTTTGGCCAAACTGGAGAGCACACATTCGACCCGTCCATCAATCACTGGAAGATTTGAGGGGAAGATTTACACAGGTGAGATCAGGCCGACCGTGAGAATCTACAAGTGTAGGTGTGGCAAAGAGATAGAGGTTGGTGCGGGAAAAGATTTCAGAACTGTCGAACTGCTGAAATCCAAGGGATGCCCTACATGTGGGAGAACAGAAGGATTCAGGCTTCTGAAGAAGATAAGACTTCAGGCGAATAGTGACCGCGAGAGGAAATGAAATATGCTCAAGATCAACGAGTTGATTGTCGATCTATACGAGTGTCAAAGCAACCTGGACGATGAGGAATTCCTGTGCTCCACGCTTGAGAGTGCAGCGAACAAGGTTGGTGCTAGAATAGTCCGAAAGATTACGCAGAAGTATTCCCCGTCAGGCGTCAGTGTCATCTTGATCTTGGCTGAGACACATATCTCAGTGCATACTTGGCCGGAATACGGCTACGCTGCCCTGGACATCTTTGTTTGCGGTGAAGGAAAGGACCCGGAAATCGCGTGGAAGGTAGTGAAAGAGGCTGTGAATCCAGCGTCGTTCAAGATCAGCAGGATTGTCAGAGCTATAGGAAATGAGCGGAGGGTCTAAGCCTGCTTGCAGGGTCCTCCAATTCTCCACAGGTGTTTTGGGACATCGATCCTTTCCTGATCTATGCATCTTGGGCGCCGGTCTGACGGATTTCTCAACTTCACGCGCTTACCGCCGTGTTTCTGGAGATCGGCATGGTCAATCTATTGCGTTGGTTTTGGCCCAATAGATTAGACCCCCCCGTATTTTCGTGATCGGCACTTGCTAGTTTCGCGTTTTTTCGTTCCTGCTTGAGTACCGCCTATGCTTTTTCGGGCCTACACTGTTTTTGCGTTGATTTCTACTCGTAAAAACTATACCCCCCGTATTTTTTGTGCGTGATCCAACTGTTGTCTGCTTTGTTCTCTACCCTCCCCCTCTACCAGATGGGAGTCTTAACCGTTGTCTTTTCAAGGTTCTTTTGCAGTTTGGAGTCTGTTGCCAGCTCTGTTCTGGGTGAAACATCAGCTGAACCTATTGTGAAGTTCAATGAAGCTTCAGCCCAAATTCTGTTCAGCTTCTCAATCGGTGACTGTTTAGGGCGGGGCATAGATCGCAGCCTGTATGATGACCTTGTTCTGGAGCCCGAAGGTCAGAACAGCAGGTTCAGATATTTGATGGAGCATGTGGTTTGCGGCCTGATCTGCTGTGGTGGTATGTTCCTCTCTTCACAGCCGCTAAAGCAGTTCGGATCGATCTATGGTCGTCCTGTATCTGGTGTTTTCCAGCGAGGGCATCGGCCAATCGTTCTAGACGGTCCAGAGATGGTATTTGTGGTTCATAGCAGTCTTTCCTAAACGTCTTATAAGGCCAGATCGTTGTTCGAGTGCAAATCAAAGATACGGAATCAACGAGGAAAAGATCATGGCCAACATGTCAAGAGCTTCCGTCTCGGCAAGGCACTTGCAGGTGCCATCTGCTAGGAAGGCGATAGGGGTTTCGTTCAAGATCATCTCGGAGGTCTTCTCGATTTCTTTACAGTCATTTGTGGACCATCCAAGCCTCCTTGTTCTCCTAGTTTTCGCCATCTGTTTCATCAAGCAAGTAGCCTAAGGATCCGGACAGACGGAAACACAATGAGCCGTCCCCTGGTTGAGGACGGTTAAAGGGGGGGAGGTCTAGGCATGCCAACTGGGGGAGTTGCCAAACTGACCTCTGAGACTTTAGAATGTCGAACTATGGGAGAGAGTGGCGAGCTTCACTCAGCACTATGCCTTAGCAGGTCATCTAGGTGAGTCCCGCCAGTTATTTAAGAGGGGTGCGCAACAATGCCTGACAGGAGGGAGTGTGTATGGGGCAACTGAATTGCGAGAGGCCGGATTACCTGAATCCTGCCCAGCCAATGTGCAAGAGAGTAAAGGATCTTCTCAAAAGGATGACGCTGGAAGAGAAGATCGGTCAGATGTGTCAGTATAGTGGGTTCTCGGAGGGGCTTGGGTCATTAGTCAAGGAGGGCAGGATTGGTTCACTTCTCAATGTTACGGGTGCGGAAGCAACGAACAAGGTGCAGAGAATTGCTGTGGAACACTCACGTTTAGGCATCCCGTTGATCTTTGGCCTTGACGTGATACATGGCTACTCAACAGTATTTCCGATTCCTCTAGGAGTAGCTAGCAGTTGGGAGCCGAATCTAGCCAGAAAAGCAGCTTCTATTGCTGCAGCCGAAGCTGCATCTGAGGGTATACACTGGACCTTTGCGCCAATGGTTGACATAGCTAGAGATCCTAGATGGGGGAGAATCGCGGAAGGCGCCGGTGAAGACCCCTGCTTAGGTTCAGCCATGGCAAGGGCACAGGTGGAAGGATTCCAAGGAGACGATCTGGCCGATCCAGACACGATTGTCGCCTGCCCGAAGCATTACGTGGCCTACGGAGGGGCTGAAGGGGGAAGGGACTACAATACCGTGGATGTCTCTGACAAGGCGCTACGGGAGATCTACTTGCCTCCTTTCAGAGAGGCGGTTGATGCTAGGGCAGGGACAATCATGAGCGCCTTCAACGATCTCAACGGAGTTCCTGCTTCTGCGAACCGATATACTCTCATGGATATCCTTCGTGGAGAGTGGGGGTTTGAGGGATTCGTTGTTAGCGACTGGAACTCGGTTGGCGAGCTTGTCGTTCATGGGATCGCCAGTACGCCGGCCGAAGCGGCGAAGGAAGGAGTCAGCGCAGGTGTGGACATGGATATGGTGGGCAATGTGTACCAGACGAATCTCGCACGCTTAGTCGAGGATGGGGAGCTCTCTGAGGGGGCGGTAGATGAGGCTGTCAAGCGTATACTTAGAATCAAATTCATGTTGGGTCTGTTTGAGCGTCCATATGTCGACATTGAACGTGCAGGGAAAGTCATTCAGAACAGAGAAATCATCGAGGTCGCTCTTGATATAGCTCGGAGATCGATGGTGCTTCTGAAGAACGAAGGGAGTCTTTTGCCCTTGGGAAAGGATGTTGAATCGATATCGGTCATAGGTCCGTTGGCAGATGATCGCGTTGCGCCGCTTGGTCCGTGGTCATGCCGGGGGAACTCCAAGGACGTAGTTACGGTTCACGAAGGGATCAGGAACAGAGTTTCGCCGCAAACCAAGGTTCTCTATGCGAAGGGTTGCGAGATTCAGGGAACATCGACTGAAGGGTTTGAGGAAGCCGTGAGAAATGCGAAGGAGTCTGATGTGGCCATCGTTGTAGTTGGTGAAGGCAGAGAGATGAGCGGAGAGGCTGCTTGTCGAGCGTCTTTGGACTTGCCGGGAGTTCAGGAGGAGCTGGTCAAAGCGGTTTACGGAACGGGTGTGCCTGTAGTTGAGGTTTTGATGAATGGGAGACCTCTGTCGATTTCATGGTCAGCAGAACACGTACCAGCCATCTTGGAGGCGTGGTTCCCGGGAATCCAGGGAGGCAACGCCGTTGCTGATATAATCTTCGGCAATCACGGTCCAGGCGGCAAGTTGCCGGCTACGTTTCCGCGCACAGTTGGGCAAGTGCCGATTCATTACAACCACAAGAACACAGGAAGACCCCCGTCCTCTGAACACGGGACTTCCAAGTATCTTGACGTACCTTCTACTCCCTTGTTCCCATTCGGGCACGGCTTGAGCTACACAGAGTTCGAGTACAGTAACCTGCATGTAAGTCCTGAGAGGATAGGGCTTGCGGGAATGGTTGAGATCGGCGTGGACGTGAGGAATGTCGGTGAAGTCAGAGGTGACGAGGTTGTTCAGCTGTATCTGCGAGATGTTGTCGCAAGTGTGACCAGACCAGTCAAGGAGCTCAAGGGGTTCAATAGGATAATGCTTGAACCGGGTGAGAAGAAAACGGTGAAGTTCACGGTCGCTTCTGAGCAGCTGTCTCTCATCAACCGAGACATGAAACGCGTTGTAGAACCGGGGATCTTCAAGGTTATGGTCGGAAAATCGTCAGAAGACATACAATTGACAGGCAGCTTTGAAGTGACAGGAACAGTTGAGGCTCACAGAGGACCGATCAGAGAGTAGGCATTCCGCGAAGGCAGTCAAGAAGCAAGGCGTAGGGGACGATTCTTTGCCCACTAGGCCACATTCCCTTGAGTGTACACCAAAGAAGTTAAGATGAAAGATTGCACATTTTCTGCAAGGGTGGCTAGCTTGAATGGTGGATACGTTTGCAGATCTGGGAAGAGTGGAAGAGTTCTGATTGCAAGGGTGAAGCCGGGCAGTGACCTCGTGAAGTCGATCCGGGCGCTGGTTGAAGAGAACGGGATGAAAGCTGGTGTGATCCTGTCAGGAGTGGGCTTGTTGAGGAGGGCGCGTCTTAGGAACTGCAAGGTCCTTCCGGAGAGGTATCCGATAGCGGACGCAAACAGAACCTTTCTAACCTTCGAGAGGCCGTTGGAGATTCTTGCGCTCTCTGGAAACGTGAGCGAAGTTGAGGGCGAACCTTTGGTTCATGCGCATGTAACCTTGTCGTATGTTGTTGATGGTGATGAAGCAAGGGTGGTCGGTGGTCACCTACTCGAGGGATGTGTGGTTTTTGGTTTCGCGGAGGTTTTCATCATGGAACTGGAAGAGATAGACATGAGGAAAGAGTTCGACGACGAGACGAAGACCCATCAGCTCTTCGCCAGATGATAGAGCTCTAGTCTTCATCCTCTCGATACAGGATCTTCAATAGCTCTGCGAGCTTCTCATCTCTCCATATGGCTATCTCTTCAACAGATTTGCTTCGTACTAGTTCCATGTTCTTGATGTCACGAATCATCTTCTTCTCTACCGAAGGAGGGATCGTTGTCCATGTGGCGAGGGTTCTCCATCGCGCTGCCATAGTGGGTCCCAGGTGTTGGAGGTAGTATTCTATTCCTCCGCTGCCGCCTCCCAAGTGGTAGCTTAGGTGGGGTCCGAGGATTGCCCATCTGATTCCGGGTCCCGCAGAAACGGCTTTGTCGACATCTTCTAGTTCGGCCACCCCTCTGTGGACTAGGTCGATGGCTTCTCTCCATAGGGCTGCTGCCAGACGGTTGCCTATGGTTCCCGAGACCTCTTTCTTCTGTACGACGGCGACCTTTCCCAGCTTCTCCATGAATT
>Ga0209636_10006411_pt1 | contig 12022 bp, 9 predicted proteins | sample DeeMarSWOR152_54_FD_187464 | JGI IMG/M metagenome (GOLD analysis project Ga0209636, IMG submission 187464) | Marine sediment microbial communities from White Oak River estuary, North Carolina - WOR-1-52-54 (SPAdes) (version 2) | ecosystem: Environmental > Aquatic > Marine > Intertidal zone >...
GGGTCCATTAATGCCTGTTAGTGTGAAAGACGCGAAATGTACTGTTTTTGACGGTCCCCCGAGGATTGTTGCCTTAGGCTTTCAGGTTTCAAACGGCATGATCGCATGTGACGACAATGGAAAACCTATGGTTGCTGATTTGTTTGATGATCCGGCTTTTGACTTAGCCAGACGTGAAGCTTTAGAACACGCCTCTATGCTTAGACGTATGGGTGAGTTTGAGCCAGCGCGTTTAGGCGTTAAAGAGATGGAATACACCACTCTACCACAGATTCTGGAGAAACTTAAAGAACGGTTTAAGCCGTTCTGAACCCACACTTGCTTACTCGGATACCATTGCGTGCTGCCTTATTTTCAAGAGCTCATCGCATCGATGTTTGACAATTCTACAGAGTTTGTCGCGCAATTCCTCCCCAGACGTCTTCCTCTCTTTGATTAGTAGGGTTTTTCTTGCCAGTTCTATGTCGCCTAGCGCTGTGAACCATGCTTCAAAATCTCCACGGTCGGTGTGGAATCCTATGGAGCTTACGTCAACTTTTGAGATTTTGTCGCAGAAGTCTTGAAGGTTCGCCGCAAAAACATTCAAAGGTTTTCCAATGTCAGCGTAAAAATGAAATGATTTTTCTGTGGGTAGGTATTCCAAGATTTGCCGAGCCTTTTCACCATTGATTTCTGGAAAACCAAATGCTTCTTTTCCTTTTTCTGTTATGATGTATAGCCCTTTTTCAGGCGATGTTACATATCCCATTTTTGTGAGTCCTATTATGTGCATCATAACAGGAGGGAAACCTAATCCAACCTCTTCGGCTATCTCAACAGCCTTGGCAGGCTTATCAAGCACCCACATGACCTCAAGTACCAATCTCTTAACAGATGACAGTTTCATTTTCACTACATCCCACAACTATTATATGCACAATCTGTTTTTCAGACTTTCTATTGCTTTGTCCAGAAAAAGAGAGATTCGTGTGCAGAAAATGCCTTTTTTTCCTTCCGAAAACGTAAATAGTAGCCGACCGTTAATAATAAGGCTCAAAAATCTTGAGACGGGAAAGTTCAATGAAGATAGCTGTACTAGTATATGAATATCCACCAAAAATCGTCGGTGGTTTAGGAACTTACGCTGCTGAAATCACACGAAAATTCGTTTTAATGGATCACGATGTTACTGTTTTCACGATGAACGATGACACCCGCAGCCTTCCGACAAGAGAGATTTGGCGTGGCATAGAAATTCACCGTCCATTACACATCGATGTTTCTGATTCACTGCCAGACGTTCTTGCAGAAGACATTAAAAAATGGGGCAGAGGCATACAGTTATTCTCTAAAATCCTCATCTACAACTATCTAAGCGCTTCAAAACTAGTCAACGAACTTATCAGAAAAGAAGCGTTCAAATACGACCTTATAGTTGCGCACGACTGGCTCTCCGCCATCGCTGGAATAACGATCAAAAAAGAACTTGGATTACCATTCGCATTTCACGTTCACTCCACTGAGAAGGGAAGAACCATGGGAAATGGCTCAGAAGTAGTAAATAGTATTGAGCTCCACGGTGCAAAAGCAGCAGATTTAATTGTGACAGTTTCGTACGCTATGAAAGACGAGCTTACAAAACTTGGCTTTCCGAAAGACAAAATCCAAGTGTGCTATAACGGTGTTGATGAACAGAAATACAATCCAGAAACAATAAGCGCTGAACAATGTAGAAAGCTAAGAGATTTTTACGGTATCAAAGATGAAAACCCAATGATTCTCTTCATTGGAAGACTTGTAGGTGTCAAGGGAGTTGATAGGCTGATAATGGCTATGCCCTATGTGCTACAGAAAAAACCCAACGCGAAACTTGTTGTAGTAGGGCTAGGCGATCTGCAAGATTACTTAGTTAATCTGGTCAAAACCATGAAACTGGAGGGCTCTGTGAAGTTCCGCTTCGAATTCGTTCCGGAGGAAGATCGCATCCTTCACTACGCCGCTTGCGATGTCGCAGTTTTTCCCAGCCTGTATGAACCGTTCGGGATAGTTGTCTTAGAGGCGATGAGCATGAAACGCTCAGTCGTCGTCGGAGCAGCAGGCATCAGTGGAATGCGAGAGATAGTTATTCCATGCGGCGATGAACAATGCGGCTTTCACGTTAACCCCAGCAATCCAGCAGACATCGCTTGGGGCATAGTTAGTTGTTTGGAAAGTCCTGAGAAGGTAAAGTGGCTCGGAAACAATGGTAGACGCAGAGTCCTAAACGATTTCACATGGGACGAAATAGCTGGAAAAACAATCGCGTTATATGAAGAGATGACTAAACGTTAAGATGTTGCTGACGCCTGAGCTTTCTTGAGTGAGCCTTTTTGGATTCAAGCAGTTCTTTAAGTTTGAGAAAGAAGGTTGCAAGGGAAGCTGCTCACCTTCTCTATTCCGGAGTTGAAAAAGAATACAGGCAAGCCAAATTGAAGGCTGCGAAAACTCTGGGGGTTCACTTTCTTCCAACAAATCTTGAAGTCGTGATTGAATTCGACAAGATAGCAGAGGAAACCGAAGGTCCAGCAAGAAAGGAGCGCTTGATCCAGATGCGCAAGCAAGCACTCAAGCTTATGAAAACCCTCAAGCCCTATAACCCAACTTTGACGGGAAGCGTCTGGCGCGGAACAATACACCGTGAAAGCGATATTGACATAGCCGTATACTATGATAAACCAAACGCTGTTCTAGAAGCAATAAAACAATGCAACCTCAAGGTTATAGGAACTGAACGGATGACGGTGACAAAAGAAGGACTAAAGAAGGAATCCTTGCACATTTACTTGCAATTGCAAACAAAAGAAAAAGCCGAAATAACTGTCAGAAGCCCTGAAGAAGCCAATTATAAAGAAAGATGCGAAATATATGGAGACATAATCACTGGTCTTCGCATAAGAGAACTAGAAAAGATACTTCGAGAAAATCCAGCCCAAAGGTTCGTCCCCTACTAAGGGTATTTCGACAAGTCAAAGACGCTTAAATACATGATTCTCAACACATCAAAGTGAGGATGCCTCGCTAAGCTGAAGGTGCCAATGTGGAACTCGACAAAAAAAGACTCAAAGAACTCTTCCCAAACCTTGTAAAAGAATTAGAATCCAGCGAAAATAAGGTGGCAGTAAACTCTGTGAGAACAGACACTAAAACTGGAGAAAAAGCGGTTTCTAAAAGATTCGTCCACTATATGCCTGACGTGATCGACTTTATTCGGCGATGCGACTCAGAGGGACAAGCCGAAGAAATAATCAGTTACATGGAGAAGAGAGGAGAAATAAGAAAGCAATATGCGAAAAGGCTCAGGAAACAGCTTAAAGAGAAAGGTGTGCGGAGTTTCGGGCCTAAAAAGGAAGAAAACTACTATTTTAAACATGGCGAACAATAGCAAGCCTGAGCTTGTTTTATTGCATCTTTCCAGAGAAGTAAGGATACTTATAAGTCAATGATATAATTCTAAAAGTAAATAAATGGGCTTGTCAATAGATAGGAAGCCAAAAGTTTCACAAATCGAACGGAGGAAGACATGTGAAGAGAAAAGCCTTACTATTCGCGTTGATTATTGTTGCATTAATTCTTGTCTCCTTTACGACTTTTATGACTAAAAGTGCCAGAGCTGCAGACAATTATAGCGTAGTAAAAGTGAATCATACAATAGAAGTCATGTATAACGGCTATATCTTCATAAATGACACTGTGCAAATAAATGGCACGGCATCCGATGGCTTTCTAATAGGATTCCCATATAAGTACGGCCTGTATGTTCTTCGATGTATAGCTTATGACGCGGCTGGCGTGTTACCAGTGAGCCTTAACGTCCCTTTAGAAAATCGAAGTGGTTTCTATGGTGTAAGAATAGACTTATCACAAACAGCACCGCAAGTCTTTACTGTTGGATTTATACTCTCAAACAACCTCATTTCACTAGAATCCCATAATATGAGCAAATTGAGCTTTCCCCAATATCCGAGTTTAACAAAGGACGTTATCAAGTGTGACGGTTCAATTCATTTGCCAGAGGGTTCAACATACGTAGGCGGCACTATTGAGGGTCTTAGGTATTCTCGAGAAAATTTGCTAAGTTTCAGTAACTTACCTGCAAGTGTGGCCTTTTCGATAGCCGAAGGTGCAATGCAGATTGTCGATATAAAGGAGCTGAAGCGCGAGATAAGAATAAGCGGTACACGTGAGATAGAAGGTTCAGACTTCTACCGTGTGACAAGCATGGATTCCTTACAGGAAATTAGTTCTGTCGGGATAGTTTTACCTCAGAGCGCATCTGGCCCAAGCGCTTACGACCAGCTTGGAAGAGGATTAGATGTAGCTGCGACTGAGAATGTGAACAGATATCAGGTTTCCTTTGCGTCACCGTTAGAAATTGATGAATCGGCTGTTTTTATCGTGAGGTATTGTTTGCCTGCTGAAGGCTGCATCGAGCCGAAAGGATCCAGAAATTTCAACCTTATATTTCCACTCTTTCAGGATTTGAATTATTACATCGATCAAGCTTCTGTAACCTTTGTTTTACCAGAAGGTGCCAGGATGTTAAGCTTCGAAAATGCTTCAGTTGCTGGTTTTTACAGCGTCACTAGAGATGTCTTCCACGAAGGGCTAACCGTTAGCAGGCAAGGTGTGTTTTGGTTGGATAGCTTCAGCGTCGGGATAACATATGAATATGACTTTCTGTGGTTGTCTTTTCGCCCTACATTGTGGATGTGGGCCTTATCAACTATCGGATGTGCAATAGCTGTCGCGTGGAGAAGACCTAAGGCTCCAGTTCCAGTTGCCTTGCCTGAAGCTGCCGTAAGAGTTCATTCAAGAGACATTAAGTCGTTCGTTGACGCATATGAGAAGAAAAGGAGAATGGTTTTTGAAATTGAATCTCTTAAGACAAGAGTGCGTAGGGGAAAGATTCCGAGACGTCGGTACAAGGTGCGGACACGAACACTTGAAACTCGTCTTAATACCTTGTCTAGGAGCTTAACCGATTCGAAAGAAAAACTTCGAGCCGCTGGAGGACGATATGGAGATTTGATGAGGCGGCTTGAGATTGTGGAAACTGAAATCAGCGGAGTTGAAGCAAACATTGAGAGCATCGAAACGCGTCACCGCAGAGGAGAGCTTTCACTGGGGGCTTACCGTAAACTTCTGGCGGATTACGAGCGGAGAAAAGACAAAGCAGAAACGACAATCGACGAAATTCTCATAAGACTACGTGAAGAGATCCGCTAGTTAACCCAAAAGTTTTTATTTCGTTGTTCAAAATTCATGAGACTCCAGTTGAAGGGGAAAGAAAATTGGTGAAGATTGTAGTTGACAATGATAAATGCACTGGATGCGGCACTTGTGTAGAGACTTGTCCTGTGGAGGTTTTCGAGATTAAGGAGGAAAAGTCTGTTCCTGTAAAGGTCGAAGAATGTTTAGTTTGTAGAGCCTGTGAAGCCCAGTGTCCAGAAAGTGCAATCCAAGTAATCGAGTAGCCTTCACGTTCAACCTTTCCTTATTTCTAGAGCAGTCATCTACACGTTCCAGAAAGCCTTCTGGACTTGTCTCACTTCTTTTATGACTCTTTCACCTTGCTCATTAATGCGTTTTCCAGTCATTGGAGCGTTATCTTCCAAACCGTAGATTGCCCCGCTCATCTTTGCCACGGCTGCCATAGCTAATTTCCCAACGAATTTTAGACTGTAACCTCCTTCGAGCACCAACACCAGTTTTCCCTCGCATATTTCTGAAGCCATAGCAGAAATCGTTTGATAAAGTTCTTGGTAGCACAGAGCGGATAGCGAAAGACTTCCCACAGGATCTGTGTAGTGACCATCCAAACCAGCAGATACAAGTATGAATTGTGGTTTGTACTGTTTTGTTATGAGCTCTACAATTTCATGTATTGTCTTTAAGTAAATCTGATCGCCTGTTCCGCATGGCAGAGGAACATTCACATTGTAGCCCAAGCCTTCTCCTTCTCCAACTTCATCTATGAAACCTTTTTTTGGAAATTCTCGCGGGTCCTCATGTAGACTCACATATAAGACTTTATTGGTTTCGTAGAAGATTTCTTGTGTACCGTTTCCATGATGGCTATCTATGTCCAGTATTAGAATCCTGTTTAGCTTGTATTTTCTGAGCAAATGCTTGGTGGCTATCGCGATGTTGTTGAAGATGCAGAAGCCGCGTGAGTAGTGTCTTCCAGCATGATGTCCTGGGGGTCGAATCAAGGCGAACGCGTTCTGAAATTTCCTCTCCATTATAAGGTTAACAGCCTTCAAGGTTCCACCGACAGCATAAAGGGCAACATCAAAGCTTTCCGGCGAAGCTACAGTGTTCTTTTCAGCATCTAGAAAGTCTCCTCGCGATCTGCATACGTTCTGTACAAATTCGACGTATTTTGTGCTGTGGACAAGTCTAACGTCATTTAACTGAGCCTTTTCCGGTTTAACAAACTGCCAATTTCTAATGCCTTGAAGCCTACCTTTCTTCAACTCTCTGACGATTGCACGGAGACGCCTTGCCGATTCAGGATGGCCCCTACCAGGATTATGCCGATAAAATATGGGTGAAAAAATCACGGCTGTTGTGCTCATGCTAATGCATCCTTAAAGACTGTTTGAAACGTTTTCTGTAAGTATTCTTTCGTGGAAAGTCCTTTCTCTTTGGCTAGTTTTTTGATTACTTTGTTCACGCCTGTTGCGTATTGAATTGCCCTTTTCGGTCTGTTCAGAATGAAATGTGGAAGCCCTACGTTCTCAGCCACCTTTCTTAATACAGTTTTTCTTAAAAGGTCATTCGGTGACTCTATTTTCAGTTTCAAGGGAAGGCTTGCAGCGAATTCTGCTAGTTGATATGTTGCAAAGGGTAAGCGCAGTTCTATATTGTGGTAGTTGCAGATTTTGCAGTCTCTTTCAAAGTTGTTTTCATACATTTTCACAATGTCATTGAAAACGGTTTTCTGCACGAATTCTTCGCTATAATGCACGTAACCGTCCAAGTATCGCTTGTAGCCTCCGAAAAGCTCGTCTGCACCCTGCCCAGCAAACATAATCTCAAATCCCATCTCCGAAGTCCTTTCCGCGGTCCAAAAGACTGGAATACCTATGCTTGCTTTGACAGGATTCGATTCCTCAATTACCCACAGAACTTTTCGCAGAACTTCCTCTATGGTCTTTTCACTGTAAAGATGAATGTGAAGTGGCAGGTTCAGCGCTTCCGCCGCTTTTTTCGTGTATTCGATTTCAGGCTGGTTCTTCAGGCTTACAGAGATCAGGTGCACTTCTCGCCCGAAGCTTTTGGCCAAAAAGGCGATCAAGCTGCTGTCTAAACCACCAGAGAAAGCGACAGCGACCTCTTTAAGTCCCGAAACTCTGTGTTTGACTGATTGTTGCAAAAGCCTTCTCAACTCTTCGGCTGCATTTTGCATAGTTATCTGCTTAGTCTTTGTAGAAACGAGTGTTTTCGCACGTTTGAAGTTGAAACCATGCTTATCAACGGTAGCTATGTGCCCCGGTGGAAAAGAGTGCGCCTCTTCCATTCCAATTTTCAATAATGCCTTACGCTCAGATGCTAAAGCCGTCAGATCCGCATTTTCGCCATAATAAAGCGGATAAGCTCCCAAAGAGTCTCTTCCAGCAACAAGTTTTCCAGGTTCAGCTACAACGAAAGCGAAGTCGCCTTCGAAATCCTTGATAAGGGGTTCCGCATTTCCTAGATTCTGATTCAGTTTCTCAGCGGCTAACTCTACACTGGAAATTTCCATGCTAGGTGAATAGATTCTTCCCTCAAAAACGAAAGTTCCATTATCCAACTTCATTGGTTGTGGCACATTTGAGATGAAAATTCTTGAGGAGATGCGACCAACAAGCACTGGTGAGCTTGGCTGTTTGTCTCGAAAATCTTCGATGGAATTTCCTGTCATCACAGTTGTTGGTGATGCCAGTCCGAAGGTTTCGGCATGTTTCTGCTTCAGCATTTTAAGCATGGTGACTGCTGTTTTTGCTACATTTTCGTCGTTTTTGTCTACAACTGCTATTATTGCTCCCACGTAGAAGAAGCCTCTTGTTACGGTAAAGCATTAATCTTTAATCGACTTATCTAGTTTTGCGGGGATCGAAATTGCCTATTCTTCCTATTGACACAGGCCGTTACGGGACTCCTGAAATGAAGAGGATCTTCGAGGAAGAAACGCGAGTTCAAAAGATGTTGGATGTTGAAGCTGCGTTGGCTTGGGCGCACGCTGAGGTTGGAGATATACCGAGGGAAGACGCTGAAAAAATTGCAGCTATGGCTTCTACGAAACATATCAGATTAAGTCGCATAGAAGAGATTGAACGCGAAATAAAGCATGATATTGCCTCTTTGGTTAGAGCTTTGGCTGAAGCTTGCGGACCGAGTGGGGCATATGTTCATCTTGGAGCTACTAGCTATGATATCGTGGATACTGCAAGAGCACTTCAGTTGAAAGAGGCTTTAAAACTTATTGAAAAGCGGCTGGATGATTTTGAGAAAATTCTAATGGAAAAGGCTGTGCAATACAGGAACACTTTGATGATGGGTAGAACTCACGGCCAGCATGCTTTGCCGATAACGTTAGGCTTTAAGTTTGCGGTTTGGATGTGTGAGGTCTCAAGGCATATTCAAAGACTTAGAGAATGCAAGAAACGCGTTTTGGTTGGGAAAATGAGTGGAGCAGTAGGAGTCCAAGCTGGCTTGGGACCACACGCCATGAAAATTCAGGAGCTGGTTATGCAACGATTAGGAATCGAGCCTGCTGAAATCTCAACCCAGATTGTGCAGAGAGATCGCCATGCTGAGCTTGTGTGTTTGTCGGCTGTGATCGCTTCTACACTTGATAATTTTGCAACTGAGATTCGAGAGTTGCAGAGACCTGAGATCGGGGAACTTTTCGAGTCTTTCGATTTGGAGAAACGAGTTGGCAGTTCTACGATGCCTCACAAGCGAGACCCAGAAACGTGTGAAACAGTGTGTGGCTTGGCTAGAATTGTTAGAAGTCTCGTTATCCCGACCCTCGAGAATGTTGTAACTTGGCACGAAAGAGACATGACCCAGTCTTCGGCAGAGCGATTCATCATTCCGGAAACATGTATCCTGATTGACCACATGATTTATTCGATGAGTAACGTAGTAGCTGACCTGCATGTTGACGAACAACGCATGCTGAAAAACCTTGAGTTAACGCAAGGACGCGCTATGTCGGAGGCCGTCATGATTGCGTTAACAAAGAAAAGCGTGAGCCGCCAAGAAGCCCATGAGCTCCTCAGAAAACTGGCAATAAAAAGCGAAATGGAAAAGCGGCATTTCAGGGAAATCCTTTTGGAAGAAAAGGTTGTACTTGAAAAATTAAGCAAGAAGGAGATTGATGAGGCTTTGAATCCGAGGAATTATCTGGGTACTGCCTTGGAACAGGTTGAGCTTATGGTCAAAAAGACAAGAGGAGAACGCAAAGCTAGAGGATTAGGTTAGTATTCTGTTAGAGCCTTTTGTTCCCAATCTTCTCCTTTTTCCAGTTTCCTCCACTCTTCTTTTCTGACAAATCCGCCTACTTGTTCTTTTATTTTCTTTGCTAGTCTTGGCCCAATTAGCGGCAGACTTACCAAGTCTTTGATTGCTGCGTGTTTTATGTCTTCTATTGTCTTGTATCCGGCATTGTAGATTATGCGACCGCGAACTCTACCTACTCCTTCAAGCTTAACAATGGGCAATAACTCTTTCTTTACGCCCTTCTCTATTCTCTCCATGAGTCTAAGAGTTTGTGGCAGTACTTGCCTGTTGCCAAAGAGCAAAGCTAGTTGATGAGTAGCGTGAAGCAGCCATTTTGCATTTTGAATTGCCCTGTAAAGGTCTCCTGGCTGCACTCGAAATCTTTCGATTGTTTCGTCTTCGCTCATTTCTTCGGTCCAGCCCTTCAAAACCATGGCGGTTTTCACCTCTCCTAGATGTTCTTCGTAGGCAATTCTGTCTTCCCACTCATCTGGAACGTCCACAAGAAATTCTTCCTTGTGTTCTTCCATGAAAACTGCCATTTTATCCAGTTCTTGCGTATATGGTCTCAGTTTTGGAGTCATGTCCGGAGTGTGGGCAATCATGTGGAGGAGACTTAAATCCGTTAAGTACGCGGTTTTGAGTCTTAACGCGTTGCGGATTATGACGGCTGAAACAGGGTCTATGTAGAGTTCGCTTACTCGTTTTCCAAATTTCGTGGCAAAAATCTCATCGCCACCGACGTCGATCATTTCTTCGTCGTACAAGTACTTCAGAATCTTGGATATTACGCTCTTAATTGCCTTAACATCGTATTGATGTGCGTAGAAAGTTCTGCCGAAAAACTCGTAGATTCCCCTTTCCGTGTGAGCGAAATCTGCTGCTATTGTTGCAAGTACATGAGACCTCAAAACTCTTTCCACGGCAAGCCTTGACCATATCCTCTCTGGACGTGCCAAAATGTAGCTTTCCATTAAGTAGTCCGATTCGTCACTTGTTTGGGCTGTAAGTATTGCTTCTCCAACCTTGTCGTATTTTGGTCTTCCAGCTCTGCCTGCCATCTGCTTATACTCTAGAACGCTGATTGGATAATAGCCGTATCCTGGTTCGTATCGCCTATAATCTTGAATTACAACGGTTCTGGCTGGCAAGTTTACGCCGAACGCCAATGTAGGCGTGGCTGTTAGCACCTTGATTTCTCCGCGTCGGAAGGAGTCTTCTATTATCCTTCGGTGTCCGCCACCCAAACCTGCATGATGGAAGGCTGTTCCATGCCGAACTAGTTCAGCCAGCAAGTCGCTTATCCTTGTTTTCTCTCCGGTTGACAGAACTTTCTCAGCGTCTCGCGTCAGAGCACGTTTCAGAGGCTTCGACAGAAGCTTTTCAACTTCGTTGGTGGCCGCTTTTGCAAGTGTGGCGGCTCTTCTTCTTGTGTTTGCAAAGATTAGTGCTTGTCCACCGGATTTTACGGTGTCTACAGCTAGGTTTATGGCCGAGTTTCTTGATTGCTTCTCTATTTTTCTGGCGTCTCCATCTTTAAACTGGATTTCCTCGTGTAGAACTACGCCTTCCTTTAGCTGGATTGGCCGCCACTCTGTTGTTACATAGCCTGCTTTGAGCCATTCTCCGATCTCCTCGACGTTATTTATTGTTGCACTTAAGGCTAGAACCTGCATGTCCGGATTAACTTGCATCAACCTTGCCAAAACAACTTCTAATGTTGGTCCTCGTTCGGCATCATTCAACAAGTGCACTTCGTCAGCGACTGTGAGTGAGATCTCATCCATCCATTTGGCTCTGTGCCTCAGAAGCGAGTCCGCTTTCTCATTAGTTGTCACAATTATGTCATACCTTTCCAGCCATGGGTCGGCGCTGTCATAATCGCCTGTGCTGATGCCTATTCTTATTCGTCTTCCATTGGGCTTTTGTATTGAGGTGTATTTCTGGAACTCTTGATACTTTTCACTGGCTAAAGCCCTCAAGGGCGTCAAATAGATGATCTTTCCATTCTTTTCCAGTATATGCTTAAGTGCGCAGAATTCAGCAACCAAGGTTTTTCCGGAAGCTGTTGGACTTGCTAAAACAAGGTTTCTTCCTTCTAAAGCCCCCGCTTTGATTGCTTCCTCTTGTGGAGGATAGAGTTCAACAAGGCCAGACTTGATTATTGTTTCTTTAACAGATTCCGGTATTGACAAGTCAGTTATTTTCACTGAAATGCGCCCATCTTTCTCTTACAAAGCAATTACCACACTGGCGATTTAAAATGTTACGTGTAATGGAGAAACTTTTTGGGTTATGTTTTTTTATAAGATGCTACACAAGAAGCTTTGATCGAAGGACTTGAAACAAAATGATTGAGGACATAAGGCATTTGCTCAAAGCACACGAAGGTCTGAAGCGCGAGGTTTACTTGGATATTGAAAACTCAAGCATGGTTCCAAATGAAATTGTTGACGCGATGCTTCCGTACTTCAATCAAAGCGCATACGGTAACCCAACACTAACGCACAAGCCA
>Ga0209636_10006414_pt1 | contig 12021 bp, 5 predicted proteins | sample DeeMarSWOR152_54_FD_187464 | JGI IMG/M metagenome (GOLD analysis project Ga0209636, IMG submission 187464) | Marine sediment microbial communities from White Oak River estuary, North Carolina - WOR-1-52-54 (SPAdes) (version 2) | ecosystem: Environmental > Aquatic > Marine > Intertidal zone >...
GATTCGGACGAAGCTAGAGGATGATCCTTCTCAGCCCCGCCACTTGATCACTGTTCATGGAGTCGGTTATAAGCTGGTTATTGGCCCATGACATTTTCGTGAAATGAATTTTGCGAAAATATTACATAATCAGGAAAAAATCGTGACACTTCCTGAAGCTGAAAGCGCTAGATTATTGATGAAAAGCAAAATGAAAGGAGAGGTTCTATGAAAAAACTTTTACTCATGATCGCAATTCTAACCTTATTAGTTTTCAGCTTCGGAAGTCTTGCTCAACAGAACGGCTATGACGTTTTCCAGAAAGCCCTGGCCAAGGAGCGGGCCGAAGGAAACTTGGAAGAAGCCATTGCCCTCTATCAGAAGGTTATTAAAGAAACCAAAGATGAAGCTTTAGCTGCCAAGGCCCAGTTCCGCATAGGAGTCTGTTATGAGAAGCTGGGTCAAGAGAAGGCGAAATTGGCTCAGGAAGCTTTCCAGAAGGTTGTTGACAATTATCCAGGTCAATTTGAAATCGTGAGGTTAGCCAGAGAAAAACTCTCATCAATATTGAAAGCAGAATCTGTGGAGGAGAAAGAAGAAAAAGAATTTGCTTTACGGAAGATCGGAATAGGCCACGAGTGGGGACAAGGGGAAATCTCCCCGGACGGCCGCTATATTTCATATATTGATTGGGATACCGGCGACCTTGCCATCCAAGATCTATCCACAGGTGAAAAACAATACATTACCCATAAAGGCTCTTGGGAAAAATCAAGGGCCATGGCCAACAATTCCAGGTGGTCTCCGGATGGAAAGCATATTGTGTACGATTGGTGGGGAGATAAAGACAGCGAGCCAAATTTTGCGTGCATTCGCATTGCCAGTCCTGATGGCTCGAAGACCCGGACTATCCTTAAGGTTTCACCTGAGCAGGAAGTATCGTTCACCGATGGATGGTCTCCTGATGGGAAATTCATTTTGACGTCAATTCACAAATCTTCATTGCTCGGACAACTTGTGCTCATTTCCGTCGATGACGGCTCTGCACGCATTCTCAAATCATTCGATGGAGAGAACAAATGGCTCAATGGAGATTTTTCCCCGGATGGGGACTACATTATTTTCGAGCGTCGACAAGAAGACAGCTCAATCAATAGTGATTTGTACCTCTTTTCGATCGAGGACGGGAAGGAAACTTCTCTTATCACTCATCCAGCTCATGATCGCCTTCTCGGTTGTGCCTATGATGGAAAAAGTATTCTTTTTGCAAGCGATCGCAGAGGCACTCAAGACGTTTGGCTTATTCAGTTAGAGGCAGGAAAAATCCAGGGATCCCCTCGGTTGATCAAGGAAGGTTTGAGAGATATTGAGCCACTTGGTTTTACCACTGATGGTTCGTTCTATTATGTTTTGCCAAGGTCGAAAAAAGATATTTATGTCTCTTCCTTTGATCCTGCTAATGAAAATTTGATAGAGATCCCAGAGAAGCCCCTCGAATACATAGGGAGAGCCTGCCATTCACCCGCCTATTCGACTGATGGAAAATATTTAGCGTTTATTTCTGATCGGGGGACTTATCAAAGATCACGATTTGTTATCTGTGTCCGCAATCTTGAAACAGAGAAGGAGCAGGAGTTTTATCCGGGGCATGTGAATTTAATGGACTTAAAATGGTCGCCAGACAGCAGATTCCTTTTTACCAGAGCAAGTGATAAGCCGGCTTCGGATTTTGGCAGTGAGTTTTTTAATTATATGATCTGCAAGGTCGATACTAAAACAGGCAAAGTCCAAACAGTAACCCAAAGTGAGGAAGATGAGAATAATAAAATAAACCGGTTTATCAATTCTATCGATTGTTCTGCGGACGGAAAATCCCTCTTCTATGTGGCTGAGGACTGGAGAATAGAAAAAAAATGTCAGTTAATCCAAAGAGATCTTAAGACTGGAGCAGAAAAAACATTATACAGCGTGTCTTCTCCTGATAGATTCTTTATTATTTCACGCTCTCCGGATGGGAAGTATCTGGCTTTTACTGAATCAGATGAAAGAATAGGACGGATGATTAAAATAGTCCCGACTGGAGGCGGCCAAGCACGAGAACTTCTGAGTTTTAAACCTGATGTGGGTTTCATTCCATATTGTGCATGGACAAATGACGGGAATCATGTTCTATTTACAAAGCCGAAGAAAGATCTAACCGAAGTATGGTCTGTGCCTATTTCAGGAGGCGATCCTCAAATGTTAGGCTTTAAGAAGGGTAGGCTCGGTTTTAATCAGGGCAGGATTAATCATCTCACAGTGCATCCCTCTAAGCCTTATATCGCTTTTAACTCTTTTTCTCAACAAGACCCGGAAATATGGATGATAAGGAACTTCCTTCCTGAGGATAACGCTAAAGGAGGGAAAAAATGAAAAAATCAGCCATTCTAGCGGCAGTAGTGATTTTAGTCGCCTTTAGCTTAACAACCCTGGCCCTCCAGAACGGCTATGATCTGTTCCAGAAAGCTCTGGCAAAGGAGCGGGCTGAAGGGAATCTGGAAGACGCCATCGCCCTTTATCAGAAAGTCATAGATGAAACCAAAGATGAATCCCTCGCAGCAAAAGCTCAGCTCCGCATCGGCATCTGCTACGAGAAGCTGGGCAGAATCGAGGCCCGAAAGGCCTATGAGAAAGTGCTGAAGAACTACGCTAATCAGAAGGAAACAGCGGACGAGGCACGCCGTCGGCTTTCTATTTTATTAAAGCCCTTGTTAGAAAAGGAAAACGAAGATCTTTTCGTTCGGCGCGTTTGGTCGAGTCCCGAAGTGAATACCTGGGGAGCTCTTTCACCAGACGGCCATTACCTCAGTTTTGTGGAAAACCTTAATCTCTACATTCGGGATCTTAAAACCGGGAAAAACCTTCGCCTTACTAAGAGCGGTTCGATAAAAACCAGAGTACTTGCCGAGTTTTCAGTCTTCTCACCGGACGGGAGCCAAATCGTATATGATTGGCTTAATGAAGACGGGATCTGGGACCTGCGTCTTATAGAACTTGAAGATTCCAATCCCCGTGTCCTCCATCGCCGGGAAAATGGAGACTTTATTGCACCTCTGGGCTGGTCCCCGGATGGGAAAAAGATTCTCACAGCGTTTTTCGCAAGAGACCAGCGAAACCTAAGAAACGAGATTGCTTTCGTCTCTGTAAAGGATGGATCTCTGGAAGTCATTAAGTCCGGGCAAAAGATCAGATCTCTCTCCACCATTTTATGCATGAGCCTTTCACCGGACGGTCGCTATATAGCCTGCGGTTTGCCGGCGACGGATGCAGCCGAGCAGAGGGACATATTTCTTCTTTCCTCGGACGGAAGCCGCGAATTCCCCATAATCCAGCATCCCGCTAACGACTACTCACCCATCTGGACACCGGACGGCAAGCACATTTTGTTCATCAGTGATCGAGATGGAAAACCGGGAGCCTGGATGGTCGATGTCGTGGATGGGAAAAGTGAAGGAGCGCCCAAGTTGGTGAAAGCGGATATCGGTCAGTTTGGCAAATGGATGGGATTCACGCATGAGGGCGCATGTTACTATGCAATCAGTGCGAATAGGGAAGACGTTTACGTTGCAGACTTTAATCCAGCTTCAGAAAATGTTTTTGGAAAACCTAAGGTGCTTCCCAGCCGGTTTGTCGGTTCCAACTCCGGACCATCCTGGTCGAATGACGGTAAATATTTGGCCTACTTCCGGCACGACTGGGAAAACAGGGCTAAGCCGGGAGCCTCTACCATCATCATCCGTTCCATGAAAACCGGAGAGGAACGGGAGCTTCCTAATAAACTGAACCAGCCTGGGGCTATCCAGTGGTTCCCCGACGGAAAATCTCTTCTTGTATCTGCATTTCGATCACCAAAAGACAGGGACTACCGCATAGATTTCCACCGTGTCGATGTCAAAGATGGAAGGACAACCCTTATTCTGGAGGGCGATGGAGGAACCGAAACCCGTAAGCCAGGGATTTCCCCCGACGGCAAGAGGATTTTCTTTTTCTGTAGAAAACAGCCGGATGAAACCGCGCTAATATCCTATAATCTCGAATCCCGGGAGAAAAAAGAGGTTTACCTTCCCGGTCATAATATGATAATGAGAGTTTCTATTAGCCTTTCGCCTGATGGACGCCGCATAGCTTTCGTCGAAGCCAGCGGAGCCTGGCCGCCTGTTACGACTGTCAAGGTCATGGAGGTTGAGGGAGGAAATCCCAGAGACCTGTTGAGTGTTCAATGGCCGGAGTTGATAAATGGCGCCCGCGCATCGGCCTGGACCCCGGATGGACGGCATCTTTTGGTCATCAAAACGACTTTTGGCTCCGGGGAAATGTCGGCTAGCGATCAAGGAGTTCTGTTCAGCGATGAACTGCTGCGTATTCCGGTGGAGGGCGGCAATATACAGAAGGTGAATCTGACTGCTCGGGAACTGGGTTCTATGAGTGTCCATCCCAATGGAAGCCTTGTCGCGTACAGTGCCTTAAGCCAAGATTCAGGTTATGAAATCTGGGTGATGGAGAATTTCCTGCCCAAGCTTAAAGACAAAAAGTAGTATCAGCGGTTTATGGGAGCACTCCTGTTACACGGTGCTGGCCCCATAAACATCACCTATCTCGATAATTAGGATTTTTAGAAAGTTTGGTTAAACTTCTTCCTTCAGTGTAGAAGTAATTTGTAAAGGGGCGCAGCCCTCCCTGCACTCCTTCATCAAATCACAACACGATTACAACACAAACTCAACAAATTTTCTCCTGCATTGTTTTATCATGATAAATGCATATAGTGATGGTTTATTTGACTTTACAGGCAGTACAGTATATTTTTTGAGGCAGGGAACACATACCGGATATAAAACAAGCCGAATTAAATAGGGGAAGGATTTAGCCTTAATGCGGATCAAATTGAGCTGGCAAAAGAGGGCCATTGTTATCTTTGTCTCTGCCATACTCATTTTAAGCATCATCCTCTTCATCCTTGCCATCAGGGAAGCCGAGAGGGAAAAGCTCCTGATAGAAAGAGAAATGGTCGAGGAACAGCAAAGATGTGCGGCGCTGCTTCTCGATCAGGTAGATGCACTATTATCGGATATTGAGGAGAGAGTTAGGGTCCATTTAGGGAACATTCAGAACCAGACAGACCAAAGCATTTTGAGGAAAGCTTTCCAAAAAGCACTGGAGGAAGAAGAGCTCCTGGGAGAGTTATTCTGGGTGAACAAAAACAGCGAGGTGATTTTTCCTGCTGGAGAGCCTCTTTTTCTCTTGGAAAGTAAGGAGCTAGGGAAAGCAGCCCAAAGTCTCCCCCTGCTTGAGGCTGACTCTCTTTTTCAAAGAGCAGAGGCCTATGAATTCGAACAAAAAGATTATACCCAGGCCATTGATTCTTACCGAAAACTCATGGAGACTGCGCCTGATAAATCCTCCCGGGCACTTCTGATGAATCGAATCGGGCGGTGCTATGTAAAGTCTGGACAATCTCTCAAAGCAGTGGACGTGTATCGAACAATAGCCAGCCAGTATCCGGATGAGTTCAGCGCGGATGGAATTCCGCTGGGAATCATCGCCCACTACCAGATAGGAAATATCTATGCGGGAAAGAAAAAGAAGAAGGAAGAAGTCGCAGCGTTTCTCGACCTCTATGATGACCTCTTGCATGCCAGATGGCCGCTCACAAAATCCCAGTTTCACTTCTATCTCGATAAAGCCAAGGAGGGTATTGAAGCTGACCTAGGAAAAATGGGAGCAGATGAGATTGTGGATTTCAAGACTAGATGGGAAAAATTGAAGGAGTTAGAGAGAGAACAGTTGCAAAGGATGAGGCAAAGAGAGGATTTGGTCAAGGAAGTTATTCCCCTGATTGATTCCAGAAAATCAGAGGCGAGTATCAAAGATAGAAAATTTGTACGGTTTTCAGCCTCTGTAGGAAAAGAAACCTATTTTGTTTCCTTTGCTCAGGTCAATCCAGATTCCCTTCTTAGTTTAAGTATCGATCTTGAAGTTCTGGCCCAAAAAAACATCTACACAATACTGGAAAGAATTCCCCTGAGGAGTGACTGGTACGTCGAGATTGTGAATGAATATGGAAATGTGGTTGCCGGGAAAGATATCGAGGAACAGTCTCATCCAGCTCCCCGGCTGACCTATTCTGAAGGCTTAGAAGAAAATTTCCCTCCGTGGAAGATCAATGTGTATTTGAGAAATCCCGGCTCTGCCGAAAAGCAGTTCAATTTCCGCCGCAATATTTATATCCTGACTGTAGCTGTGGTGATGGCGGCCCTTTTTTTTGGAGGCTTTTTTGCCATAAGGAGCACCGCCAAAGAGCTGGAACTGGCGAAGTTGAAATCCGAGTTTGTCTCCACTGTTTCTCATGAATTCAGGACTCCTTTGACATCCATTCGCTATCTTGCAGACCTGCTCAGGAGAGGACGGGTAAGGGGAGAGGAGAGGAGGCAAGAGTATTTTGAGACCATATCCAGTGAGGGCGAACGCTTGAGCCGGCTGATCGAAAACATCCTTGATTTTTCGAAAATCGAAGCCGGGATGAAAGAATATCAATTCGAAAAGACGGATATGGCTGAACTGGTAAAGAATGTCGCCTCCAGATTCAGAGAGCACGTAAAAGGAAAAGAGTATGCCTTGAAAACAGAGATATCCGGCCAAATGCCGGCCATTCCTGCGGATGAAGAAGCGATCTCCAGGGCGCTGGACAACCTGCTCGATAACGCCATCAAGTACTCAGGAAAAAAACCCAAGATTTTTCTTCGGGCCTGGTCTTCTGAGAAAAATGTCTTTATGGAAGTCGAGGATAATGGAGTGGGCATCAGCAAAGAGGATCAAAAGCAGGTTTTTAAAAAATTCTATAGGTCTGGCCGGCTGGAGGAAAGGATGGTCAGGGGAAGCGGAATAGGTCTCACCATCGTTCAGCATATCTTACGTGCCCACGGAGGTGAAGTGCTGTTGGAGAGCGCCATCGGGGAAGGAACAAAAGTGACCATTAAGCTTCCTATAAAAAGGGAGGAGGATTAGGAATGGACAAGATCTTGATCGTTGAGGACGATAAGGCCATTCTCATGGGGCTGAAAGACGACCTGGAGTTCGAAGGCTTTAAAGTCTCGGTAGCCGAAGACGGCAAGGATGGATTAAATAAGGCTATGGGTCAGGACTATCAGTTGATCATTCTGGACATCCTGCTTCCTCAACTGAACGGGTTTGAAGTCTGTAAGAAGCTCAGAGATGCGGGCATCCGGACGCCGATTCTGATGCTCACTGCTGCTAGGACCGAAGAGATGGACAAGGTGATGGGGCTGGAGATGGGCGCGGATGACTATGTGACCAAGCCGGTGGGATCACGGGAACTGGTGGCAAGAGTCAAGGCGATCTTAAGAAGAGTCAGCGAAAAAAAAGAGATCCAAGATTCTTATGAGTTTGGCGATATATCGGTAGATTTCAAAAGCCACGAGGTCAGGAAGCGAGGCGACAAACTCCATTTGACGGCTCTGGAGTTCAGACTTCTCAAGTTCTTCATCGAGCACAGGGGAGAGGTGATCTCCAGGGATGACCTTCTTGATGAAGCGTGGGGCGATGCCATTGTTTCGCCGCGGACTATCGATCCTCACATCGTTCATCTCAGAAAAAAGATTGAAAAGGATTTCTCCCATCCGCAGTATATCATTAGCGTTAGAGGAGTGGGATATAAATTTGAAGGCTGAAACAATTGAAACACAAACTTATCTTAAACTCAACGTGATCATAACCATTTGCCGGAGAATTTTTGTTACCATCCTCCTGAAAAATTATTTACAGGAGGTTATATCATGAGACAAAAAAGAATTTTCGCTTGGGCAGTGGGAATCATCTTGGTCGCTTTGCCGCTCTTTCTTCAGCAGGAAGCATTGCCTCAGCAGTCGGCTGAGCAGCTCTACGAGGCAGCCCTGCTTAAGAAAAATGCGGATGGTGATCTGGAAGGGGCGATCGAGATTTTCCGCCAGATTATTACCAGGTTCCCAGAAGAGAGAACCGTGGCTGCCAAAGCCCAGCTTCAAATCGGAATCTGTTATGAGAAGCTGGGAATGATAGAGGCTCAAAGGGCTTATCAGAATGTAATCGATAATTATCCGGATCAAGTGGAGGAAGCTAAGCTGGCTAGAGAGAAATTGGCCAGTCTTTTAAAGACAAAGGCAGAGGCTGGGGAAATGAAAATTCGAAAAGTCCTGGAAGGGCAAATCGTTGTCTACAGCTCGGTCTCTCCGGATGGGCGATATTATGCCTATCCGGATTGGAATAAAGGTGGGAACCTTGGGGTGAAAGATTTTGCTACAGGCGAAAGCCGCCTCCTCACCAAAGATAAAGGGGGATTCGCTTTTGACGCAAAATGGGCCTCAGATGGCCAAAAGTTGGCATATGCCTGGACAGACTGGTCTGACGTGAATACAACTGAGCTTAGAATAGCAGACCTTGATGGGAACGGTTCACGGGTTCTATTCAAGAAGCAAGGCGTTCATGTCCTGCCGTTTGATTGGTCACCGGACGGGATGCATATTTTGGCTCTTTTTTCTTGGAATCCGCAATTCAATGAGGAGAGATCTGTTGATTTTGGATTGGTTTCTACAGAGGAGGGATCGATTCAAATTCTCAAGAATTACAAGCTCACGGAGTCATTTCAGTCGTTCAGGCTAATTAAGCAAGGATATTTTTCACCGGCCGGTCGATTCATCGCCTACACAAAAGAAGTAAAATCAGATCAATCCATACATCACGATATCTTTCTCTTCTCCCTTGATGAGCGAAAGGAGATTCCTCTGGTCAGGCATCCTGCTGAAGAATATCTTCTGGGATGGTCACCAGATGGAAAGCATGTGCTCTTTGCCAGCAACCGAACAGGTACCATAGGAGTTTGGGCCATCCGAGTGTCAGAACAAGGAATCCATAAAGATTCTGTGTTGATTAGGGATAATATGGGGGCCATGATACCTCTCGGTGTGGCCGGTGACAATGCTCTTTATTATGGCCTCAGGAATGATCTATCCTTTATATACCAGGTTGAACTAGATTCTGAGTCTGGAAGAGTCGTCGATGGTCCAAAGAAGCTGTCTTTGCCTTATGAAGGATACAACATCGATCCTCGCTTTTCTCCGGAGGGTAATCGCCTGGCGTATATTTCAAACCGTGGTGTATTTCGAAAATTTGATAACCCGGTTCTCTGCGTTCACAATTTTAATAGTGGAGAAAATTTAGAAGTAAGCCCGAATTTGAAAGTTAGTAACCAACCGAGATGGTCACCAGACGGCAGAAAAATTAATGTCATGGGATGCGTCAAGGAATGGGATTGGACACTTTACAGCGTCGATCTTCAAACAAAAAGGTTAGATCCTGTTATCCCAGAAGAAGAAGACAGCGATGTTTACGGTCACTGCTGGTCTGAAAGTGGAAATTCCATATATTATGTAAGGGCTAAACCGATTGCCGAAGGCTCGACCATTGGAAATTGTCGCATTATTCATCGCAATTTAGAGACAGGTCAAGAAAAAGAAATCGGCACATTTCAATCCGTTAACTCGACTCATGAGCTTTTTGGCATTTCCCCGGATGGCAAAAAATTGTTTTTTGTCCAAAGAGATACTGATCAAAATAAAGATATAATCAAGGTGATCCCTGTATCAGGTGGGAATGCCGAAAAAATATGCATCCTGGATCTCAATAAATACAGGATTACAGACCTAGCTTGGAGTCCAGATGGCCGTTTTATCCTCTTTTCTTCTTATGATAGGTCGGAAGGTAAATGCGAATTGATGCGTGTTCCTGCAGAAGGGAAAGAACCCGAGAAGCTGGGGATCTCAATGTCTGGAATCTCATACTTAAGCATTCATCCTGATGGACGTCAGATAGCCTTTTCTTCTCCAGGGGAAACCCGAAGACCTCCAGAGATCTGGGTGATGGAGAATTTCCTGCCCAAGCTCGAAGATAAAAAGTAATATCAACGATTTGCGGGGGGCAGACTTGTTATGCGGGGCTGCCCCCAAAAATAGTTCCTATCTCGATAACTAGGATTTTCAGAAAGTCTGGCTGAGTTTTTATTCTGTCTATTTAAATTAGCAAATCATTCCTAGAATCAACAATATTAAGTTTTGTGATTCAGTCTAACTCGCGTATTTTTCGAGGTTGTCTTTTTTGCCTTAAATTGGATCCTTCATTTTTTTAAAAAAAATTTAAATCTTCTCATTCCGCAGATATGTGTATAAAATGAAAAAACAGAAATCAGAATAAGGAGGCAGGAATAATATGAGGGATTTCATTCTCAAACATAAAAACATATCGAAACATGGTTTTGTAATATTTCTGGCGGCAATATTGATGATTATGATTAGCGGTTGCAAGCCAAAACTTGTCCCGGCCAAAATAGAAGTCGCTCCCCGGATTTCCGTGATTCCCAAACCTGCCTTTGTCGAGGAAGGGTACGGTGAGTTTGCGATCACGCAGGGTTTCAAGATTGTGGTGGATGGCGGGAATGAGGAAGTCAAAGCCGTTGGCGAGTATTTTGCAGAGAAGCTCAGAAAAGCTTCCGGGCTGGATGTTCCGGCAGTTGAAATGTCTGGTGAGATAAAACCAGGCGAGATAGCAGCGGGCAAAAGAGGATCTGATAACGCAATGACAATGTGCCTCACAGGGGCCTATAAAGATTTGGGAAGTGAGGGCTATAAGCTAGAGATCAATCCCTCATCCATAATCCTCGAAGCTCAGCAGACGGCCGGGCTCTTCTACGGCGTCCAGACCCTGCTTCAGCTTCTTCCACCCGAAGTAGAATCAGTTAAAAGCTTTAAAGTTACCACCAGCAACAGACTCACGTTTCCCGCCCTTAAAATCAGGGACATTCCCCGTTATCCCTACCGGGGAATGCACCTGGACTGCTGCCGCCACTTCTTTCCCAAATCGTTCGTCAAGAAATACATCGATCTTCTCGCCTTGCATAAGTTCAACACCTTCCACTGGCATCTGACCGAAGACCAGGGATGGAGGATCGAAATCAAGAAGTATCCGCGTCTGACCGAGGTCGGGAGCTGGCGCAAGGAAACCCTGGTCGGGCACGCCAGGGAGATGCCCGAGAAATTCGACGGACAGCGCTACGGCGGCTATTACACGCAAGAAGATATCAAGGAGATCGTCGCCTATGCCCGAAGCCGTTACGTGACCATCATCCCGGAGATCGAGATGCCGGGGCATGCGACGGCTGCGCTGGCTGCCTATCCTGAGCTTTCCTGCACCGGAGGCCCGTTCGAGGTGGCCACAAAATGGGGAGTGTTCGAGGATGTCTACTGCGCAGGAGAGGAGAAGGTCTTTGAGTTCCTGGAGGATGTCCTGAGCGAGGTCATCGCGCTTTTCCCCGGTACCTACATCCATATCGGGGGCGACGAGTGTCCCAAGGTGCGATGGAAGGAGTGCGAGAAATGCCAGGCGCGGATTGCAGAGGAAGGATTGGCGGATGAGCATGAGCTCCAGAGCTATTTTATCCGGAGGATCGAGAAATTCCTGCTCTCCAAGGGAAGAAAGCTCATCGGCTGGGATGAAATACTGGAAGGCGGACTGGCGCCGGAGGCCACGGTCATGTCCTGGCGTGGCACTCAGGGCGGGATCGAGGCGGCCAAACAGGGACATGATGTGATCATGACTCCGACCTCCCATTGCTATTTCGATTACTACCAGGCCGACCCGGAGACCGAGCCTCTGGCGATCGGGGGATTAACGCCGCTCGAGAAGGTGTATGCGTTCGAGCCCACACCTGTGGAATTGACGGAGGAAGAGGCGAGGCATGTGCTGGGAGCCCAGGGCAATGTTTGGACCGAGTATATAAAGACTCCGGAGCACGCTGAATACATGAGCATCCCAAGGATGTCTGCCTTGGCCGAGGTGGTGTGGAGCCGGAAAGAGGCACGGGATTGGCAAGATTTTTTAAGGAGACTGGAGCAGCTTTTCAAGCGGCTGGACGCGATGGGAGTGAATTACTGTCCAGCAGAAAAAGCAGAAAAAGGG
>Ga0209636_10006415_pt1 | contig 12021 bp, 11 predicted proteins | sample DeeMarSWOR152_54_FD_187464 | JGI IMG/M metagenome (GOLD analysis project Ga0209636, IMG submission 187464) | Marine sediment microbial communities from White Oak River estuary, North Carolina - WOR-1-52-54 (SPAdes) (version 2) | ecosystem: Environmental > Aquatic > Marine > Intertidal zone >...
AAAGCCAGCCCTTTAGAGGCTGGAAGGGGTAAGTATTCCCCGCCTGCGAGCCCCGAAAGGGTCACCTCGAAAGCACGGAAGCGAAAGGATAAGGGTTTTCGCTAATCAAAAATAGAATTTGCCATATAATCAAAAGGTTATGGAAATACACCCTATAAAACTCCGGAAACTCCAGATGGATTTCCCATTGACCCACAAGCTACTTTACCATATAGTGCTTGCTTGTCGTTCCACTCAAGAAAGTGCTGCGGCCCAGAATCCTCAACGCTTAGACAAATGATCGACTGTGCCGGATGAGATGGAGGGCTCCATCAACCAATGCAAAAGAGCCCGCCGACCCTGTAGGAAACAAGAACCAAGGAAAAAAGCCATGCGGCTAAAAGTGGCTAGTAGCCAGGGGGAGCTGTGGCTTGAGCTTCCTGAACATGCATCGGTGAATGTGGGCCAGGCGTTGCAATCCGTAAAGGATGGAAACCCAGAAGCTTATAGACGCTGGTGCGATAGTCAAGGTCGGTTGCGCCGCTCCCTTGCAGTATTTGTTAATGGCGAGCATGTCCGCTATCGCAAGGGCATGGAGACCGAGCTAAGCGATGGAGATGAGGTATATATCATACCGATGATCGCTGGCGGTTAGTCTAGCGTAAACCAATGAGAGGCGCTGATTGCTGGAGATAGGTCAAGGGAAGGAACAATATCACTAAAACAAGGGATAAGGAGGGTAAGATGTCTGGTGGTTACATGGGTAAGATCCTTAATGTCAACCTCACTACTGGCAATATTGAGGAAGAGCCACTGGGTGAGGAGCTTTGTCGGGATTACATTGGCGGCTACGGTGTTGGAGCGAGGCTTCTCTATGACCGCATACCGGTCGGTGCTAACCCGCTGGGGCCAGATAACATCCTTGGGCTGGTGACTGGCCCCCTGACAGGCACCCCTGCTGTTATCGGGTCCCGCTTCGTGGCTGTAGCTAAGTCGAGCAAGACTGCGGGTGGGTGGGGGGATGCGAACTGCGGTGGACATTTCGGCCCCCACCTCAAGTTCGCAGGCTTTGATGGGGTATTGTTCAGTGGCGCTGCCCCAAAACCGCTCTACCTGTTCATCAACGAGGGCAAGCCTGAGCTACTGGATGCAGGTGATCTGTGGGGCCTCGGGGTTACGCCCCTGGAAGATCTCCTCATGCAGCGCCATGGTAAGGACATTCAGATGTGTTCCATCGGCCCTGCGGGGGAGAAGCTTTCCCTGACTGCCGCTATTATGAACGACAAGGAGCGTGCGGCTGCCAGATCTGGGCTCGCCGCCATAATGGGTTCCAAGAAGCTCAAGGCGCTGGTGGTCAAGGGCAGGATGAAGGTTCCGTTGCACGATAGGGAGAGGATTAAGGAGCTCAGAAAGAACATCCTCAAGCAAGCGGGCCCCTTCTTTGAAATCGTTCACAACTATGGCACGTGCGGCATTACCCATGACAGTGCCCTCAGTGGAGACTCACCGGTCAAGAACTGGGGCGGGGCTGGCACGGTCGACTTTCCCTCTGAGCGTGCCAGGAGGATCAGCGATAAGGCTGTAGTAGACCTCGAGGGTTACAAGGCCTATGCTTGCTGGGGATGTCCCATTGCCTGCGGAGGGAAAGTGGTACAGAGGAGCGGAAAGTTCGTCCTGGAGCTCAACAATGGGGTCGGTCACAAGCCCGAGTATGAGACCCTCTGCATGTTCGGGACGAATCTTCTCAATGACGACCTGGCCTCCATCGTCAAGATCAACGAGATCTGCAACAACCTGGGCCTGGATACCATTTCCGTGGGGGCGACCATCGGGTATGTCATTGAGTGCTACGAGAACGGCCTGCTCACCAAGGGGGATACCGATGGCCTGGAGATGACGTGGGGCAACGCCGAGGCCATTGTGGCCATGACCGAGAAGATCGGCAAACGAGAGGGCTTTGGCGACGTACTCGCAGACGGCATCAAGGTCGCCTGGGAGAAGCTTGGTAGGGTCGGCACGGAGTATGCCGTCCACATCCAGGGTGAGGAGATCCCGGCCCACGATCCGAAGTTTACGCCCGGCCTTGCTTCCACCTACCTCCTGACTGCTACCCCTGGCCGTCACACCCAGGGTGGAGAACTGATTATTCCGCCTGGCCTGGAGATTCCCGAAGGGGACAAGCATGTCTACACCGGAAAGGCGGAGATCCATTGCAAGCTGGTGAGCCTTGTTGAGGTATGTAATGCGGCTGGACTCTGCCTGTTTGGTTACCTGAGCTACCCAATTCAGGCGATCCCCGACCAGCTCGCAGCGGTCACTGGCTGGGAATATGACATGGAGGAGGTACAGAAGACAGGCATGCGGATCTTTACCATGCGGCATGCCTTCAACCTCAGAGAAGGGCTCAATCCGCTGACACGCAATGTGCCTAGCAGGATAGTTGGTGAACCCCCTCTCAAAGAGGGCAATGTCAAGGATGTGACCGTAGATTACAGGACTATGATCAGGGAAGTGCTTGAGACGGCCGGCTGGGATACTCGCACGACAGTACCCAGCGAGGAGAGCCTCCGGCGCCTCGGGATGGATTTCCTGATTGATGACCTGGCCAGGGTGGATGTTCCAGCAGTTGCCCTCTAACCTGACTCCAGCTGAGAAGAGTACACCATGCCCAGCCAGGAGATCTGCTTTCTGACCGCCACTGAGCTTGCCCGTCGCATCCAAGCAAAGGACCTATCGGCCAAGGAGGTGATGGAGGCGCACCTGACCCAGATCGAGATGGTCAACCCCAAGGTGAACGCCATTGTCACGTTTCTGCCCGAGCAGGCCATGGAAGAGGCCATCGCTGCCGATAAAAGCCTCGCTCAGGGTAGAGAGGTTGGGCTGCTGCACGGGCTTCCTGTAGCGCACAAGGATCTGGTCCCGACACGGGGAATCCGGACCACCTCCGGCTCCATTGTCTTCAAGGACTTCGTGCCCGAGGAAGATGGGCTCATTGTGGAACGACTGAAGAAAGCCGGTGCTATCACCATCGGCAAGACGAACACGCCGGAGTTCGGCGCCGGTTCTCAGACCTATAATGAGGTGTTCGGGGAGACCCTCAACCCCTACGACCTCTCCAAGACCTGTGGTGGCAGCAGCGGTGGGGCCGCAGTTGCCCTTGCCTGCGGAATGCTGCCCATCGCAGATGGAAGCGACATGGGGGGTTCCCTGCGCAACCCCGCCAGCTTCTGCAACGTGGTGGGATTCAGGCCCTCTCCCGGCAGGGTGCCCACGTGGCCGGAGCTGGTAGGGTGGTTTCCCTTGACAGTGGAGGGTCCCATGGCCAGAACCGTGCAGGATACCGCACTCATGTTGAGCACGATCTCCGGGCCCGATGCCCGCTCACCCATTGCCATCGCCGAACCCGCCAGTCTGTTTTCCCTTCCCCTGGAGCGAGATTTCAAGGGGATCCGCATCGCGTGGAGTCGCGATCTGGGAGGACTCCCCGTTGACCCTCGTGTAACCGCAGTCATCGAGGCACAGCGGCACGTGTTTGAGTCTGTGGGCTGCCTGGTTGATGACGCCGAGCCGGACTTCACGGATGCCGACGAGGTCTTCAAGGTATGGCGGGCATGGCGCTTCGAGCTCGCTTTCGGCGAGCTGCTTCAGACCCATCGGGATCAGCTGAAGGACACGGTAGTCTGGAATATCGAGGAGGGCGTGAAGCTCAGCGGCCCCCAGCTCGGCAAGGCTGAACGCAAGCGAACAGAGCTCTACCACCGGGTGCGGAAATTTATGGAGACTTACGAGTTCCTCATCCTCCCCGTAAGCCAGGTACCGCCTTTCGACGTGAAGGAGCGCTATGTAACCGAGATCAACGGGATCAAAATGGGTACCTACATTGACTGGATGAAATCGTGCTACTATATCACCACAGTTGGTCTTCCCGCCATCTCCGTGCCCTGCGGCTTTACTCCAGAAGGCCTCCCTGTGGGGGTCCAGATCGTCGGCAGGCATCAGGATGACTTTGGTGTACTCCAGCTCGCTTATGCCTTTGAACAGGCCACGGGCTTTTGGAAACGCAAACCTCCCGTAGTCGCCACTGTTTAATAATACCTTAAACCCCGCCGCTATATCGGGATGGTCCGGGCTTTACCCTGCGGGTTAGGTGCTTGCTGAAGATATATGATAACGGACTTATCACGCCCACTTTCCCGCCAAGGCAGCATCGTTCGAGTTCACAGAGATAGCAGAGATGATTTTGAACTTGGTCTGATTTCTTGAGAGGGAAAAATCAGGCCAAACTATTGCCGCCTGGCAGGGCACTTATCATGGTGCTACTATGTCCGGTACAGGCCACAATCCAAACAGTGACGCGTAGCGTTGCAGTTTAAGCTGAATCCTTTTCTCACGGATTCAGCTCAAAAACCCTGAGGCTCTGCGAGCTCTGTGAGAGATTAAAGACCCTTTCAGGGGTAGTTATTGACCGAGCTTTGACCTCAAGATCAAGGTCGCCTCAGCGTGTTTTTCGAGCTCGCTGCGGTCTGTCCATGCTGGATGGTATGTACCGCCGAGATAGAGGTCAATCTGATCCTTATAATGCGGGCTTTTGAGATGCCCCGATTCGCCTGTGGGGAGCACGTGAAGAGCGCGGTCCATGTCCGAAAGATCCACGATCATGCGTTGGGAGACCCCATGGGCTGCATAGTAGGGATTACCGTAGGAGTACTGCTTCTTGTTGACGGTCAGGTGACTGCCCCCCACTTGGAATGGTCCCAGGTTGAATATCCTGTCCAGGGGCTTCTTCTTCCCGAGGACATGCTCAAAGGTGAGCGTGTGGATCTTCCCCCACCTCCATTTGTCCATATCGGCCCCCAGGACCTCTTTCAGTTCTGAGAGCGTCTGATTCAGGCTGCGCGCGATGAGGTCCTCCATGGTCTCCTCTTCAGCGGTGTTCACGTCATCAAACCACGGTGATGATCCCTTCCTGATCATCATCCTGATCGCGCGTGGGGCGAAGGGGGCGATTTTAATGTACTCCTGGAAGAGCTCCTCCCCCAGTTCATCTCTGAATATATTTTCCATGAGCCTTCGATAGGTAACCTCAAACAGGCAGGCTGCAACGCTGTCCTTACTCATCACAAAATCCCATTGGGACAGGATCTCTTTGGCCTTCTTGCCCTCCACCTCAGAGAATCGCCGCTCGAGCACCCCGATCATTTCTGGTGTTATTTCAGCGGCCAGCGTGCAATAGACATCCTGATGCATCCGCTTGAAATCGTCAACAGACAGCCTTTCTTTGGCAGTGAGAAGCTGGCGGATGCGGGTGGATCGGTCAATAGGCTCCCAGTAGTTACCGATTATCCACGGATAGTTATCACCCACGACTTTGTTATTGGCCGTCGCGATAAAACTCTCCTCGGGATTGATCAGCTGAGGCCTCTCATCAAAGGGAACGTATCCATTCCACTCGTACTCCCCACTCCAACCTGGCACAGGAAGAATGCCGTCGCCCTTTGAGCGCATGGGAATCGTAGCACAACACCAGTAGCCGATGTTTCCGGTAGTGTCGGCAGAAACGAAGTTCTGGCTGGGCAGCTCCCAGTATCGGAGTGCCTCCTTCACCTCACCTATATCCCTTGCCTTCCCCAGCAGGTAGGCGGCCTCAATTGGTTGAGGACGCTCTGTGAATGACCACCGTGCCGAGAGAGGCTTTTCCTTTGAGCCCTTTTTCACCTCATTAACAATGGGGCCATGACGGGTCAAAAGGATCTCTGCCTTCACAGGATCCTGCCCCTTGACCCGGATGGTCTCCTCCAGGACCCTCATATCCTCCCAGTGGTCCACGTACCAGTACTGCCGAGGGTTCTCTGGATTGACCCGCTCAATGTAAAAGTCCACATCATCCACCATGACATTGGTAACCCCAGACGCCACATGCCCATTATGGCCTATAGCAACCCCCGGGGTGCCTGGCAGTACAAACCCCGATACATTCATAGTTGGACACACCATATGCACCTCCCACCACACTGAGGGATTGGTCAGCCCCAGGTGAGTGTCATTTGCCAGGATCGGCTTACCAGTAGCAGACTTCTCTCCCGAAACTACCCAGTTGTTGCTGGCAGCTGCGGACGAAAGCGTCATTAGCCTCTGCACCAAGCGCATCGTTTCCAAAGTGGGGTTTGTGGATAGAGAGAGGGCTTTGCTTTCTTCCGGAATAATGAGTGGTGCATCCTCTGGCCAAACCGGAAACGCTTCTCTCAGTCTTTCCTCTCCTACTTTCTCCAGCATCCTGGCAGCTGTCAGGTCGGCACCCCAGCCGAAGCTCAGATTCCAGTTCATCACCTTCAGGACGGCCAGGTAATCGTCAACCGCCCATGGCTCTGGTGTGTATCCCAGTAATTTGAACTCAAAAGGGAGGCGATCGCGATGGGCCTCCAGATAGGAATTTATCCCAGCGGCAAAGGATTGGAAGATGAAGGTAAGATCAGCAGGGACCGATCTATTCATTCCCGCAGCCGTGAGCATCCTGAAATAGCGATCGACCTTGACGAAATCCTCCCCGAACAGCTCTGAGAGCCGACCGTAGCCTAGGCGCCGGTAGAATTCCATTTGCCAGAAGCGGTCTTGGGCCATCGCATAGCCCAGCGCGAAGAAAAGATCTGGCTCATTCTTGGCATAGATGTGTGGGACTCCATAGGTGTCTCGTATGATTTCCACATCCTCCTTGAGGCCCTTAAGAACAATCTCTCCTGAGGTCTGTGGCAGGCTCTTGGTGAGTGTGTGCTGAAACCAGAGGTACCCTCCCCCAGCCACCACCACGATGAGACCGACCACTACTATACAGATAATCAAAATCCGCTTTTTCATGATTTACCCTCCTTTTCGCATCAAAACAAAGCTCCGCCCCACGCCATATTTCGAACTCCGAACATTTGCATCTCGGTGTCCCAAGTTTAGACAGCGACGCATCACTGCATGGAGGAGGGTAACAGAAAACGAAAATCGGAGCGACAAAAAAGTCCTATCGCCGAAAGGGGACCGAAAGAATCCTTTGACACAAAGCGATCATTCCATTACATTATGCGTAAATTGCGTCATAGGCAATTAACGAATAATACAATGAAACGCGAAAAAACAAAGCTTGGTTCGCTGGAAATGCAACTGCTTGCCTATGTCCAGCTTCTGAAAAAGGACCTCATAAGAACCGGAGAGGTGTCCCCCATTATAGGTATCAGTTCAAAGCAGGAGCGGGAGCTACTGAGTCGGATGGCCAGATCAGGGATGATCATGCGATTGAAGCGAGGCGTATATTTAGTTCCGCCCCGTATGCCATCCGGGGGTAGATGGGCAGTAAGTGAGTATCTCATTCTGTCAAAGCTAATGGTAGTGCTGAGCGGTAAGTATCAGATCAGTGGTCCATATGCCTTCAACTTCTATGGGTATGACGATCAGGTACCAAATCGAGTCTACGTCTATAACAACCGAATCTTTGGTGAGAAAAACATTGGCGGGATTGAATTTGTGTTTATTAAAACTTCAGACAGTCGATTGGGTTCAATCAACAAATTAAAAACGCCAGATGGGGTAGAGGCTATTATGGCCTCGAGACCCAGAGCGCTCGTGGACGCCATATACGACTGGTCTCGATATAACACTATTCCGAGAGCATATGGTTGGGTTGTTTCGAGTATTGAAAAAGAATCGGAGTTTGCCCAGGAGCTCGTTGCGACTACTCTTAAGTATGGCAATAAAGGGACCATGCGACGCATCGGGTATCTGCTTTCCCTGTGCGGCGTTGCGGACGTTCAGCTCACAAAGTTAAAGCGGAAGCTGGGATCATCGAAGTCATTGATCCCGTGGATACCAGGCAGGGAGGCAAAAGGTAGTATCAATAGAGATTGGGGATTAATCATCAATGGTAGCTTACCAAAATAGTCGCATATCTCTGCATGAAGATGTCGACTTCTTCCGTGAAGCGGTTCTTTATACTGCTGGAGCGACAGGGTTTAGCGCGGCGTTGGTTGAGAAGGATTATTTTTGACCGGTGCTACTTGCTTATCGAGCAAAGCAGCGCTTAGGATATTGAATTAATGATCTTTTATGAGGATTGCCCAATTTAAAGGCCTAAGATATTACGCCTTTTCGGCAGTCTAGTATTAATGTTAGTGTTCTATTAGCACTCACGCGATTTGTCGTATGATGAATCACGAGAGAGGTTGGGCTGCTTGGCCCAGTAACCGTAGTAAGAAAGGAGGTAGAACAAATGATCAAAGTCAGCGTGTTTTATCCAAATGAAGAAGGCAAAAAATTCGACATGGACTACTACTGTAATAAGCACATACCTATGGTTCAACAAAAGTTAGGGGCTGCGTTAAAGGGCGGAGCTGTAGAACAGGGATTGGGCGGCGTAGAGCCCGGATCTCGGGCGACCTATATCGCAATGGGCCATCTATATTTCGATTCGGTAGAGGCATTTCAAACTGCCTTCGGGCCACACGCTGAATCGATTATGGCAGATATCCCTAACTACACCGACATCCAGCCCACGATTCAGATCAGTGAAGTGAAAATATAGTAACGCTGGCACTGTATGCCACCATTAGTATTCCGCCGGATTGCAGCTTGCTTACTTGTGAATAGCAGTATAGGCATCAATCCAGAGCCTAATCGGGTAAAGGGGAGCTTCTAACTCCCCCTCCCCACACCGCGTAGCATGCGGGTCTCCTTCGACAGGCTCAGGAGAAGCTCACTAAGGCGGTTCACGAAGATTATCGGGCCATAGCCGGATAGAAGAATCAATCTACAGCTCTTTGACAGACTCAAGACCCCTGATCCTTCAGTCCCGCCAAAGATGTCGGAAAATGGCGCGATTCGTCGGCTCATAGCTTTGCACTCTGGCTTGCCTCAGACCGTTACGTTCGGCTGAGCGACTCGACGTGAGCTCGTCGACACTTCTCAGTCGAAGCCTCGCGGTCGCCCTTGCCTTCGGCTAGTACTTCTGTTAGTGTATTCCCCACATTACCAGGGTTCACGTACAGGGGACTTACACTCCATAAGCTCACGCCCATGCCGGGCGTACACCAACGGGTGCACTTGACGGGCTTCCCGCGGGCGCCCCATCGCCGCAAGTGACCCACACGTTAGATGTCAACAAATGAATCTAGAGAAACAATGCAGGAGCCGGTCGGCATTTTATTGAGACTCTTCGATTGGCTGTTCGGCTGCTTAAGGGGACGGCCGAAGTTGAGCGTTCGCATTAGCGAGGACGACCCAGAGAAAGAAAAGGGCGGTCTTCGGTTTGAAGTCGAAAATCGGAGTCATACTTCAACTTCGCTGGCGCCTAGGGTCGAAGTGAAATTCCTAACGTATAAGGGAATGCCTGCCCAGATGATCTTCGACGTAAGAGAGTTGAATCGGCACCTGCCACCATTTCAGCCAAAGCTTTTTTCAGCCTCGGCCCATGCCATCCAACCAGATCGTTTTCACGGTTGGTTCCGTACGTATACCTTTCGTCCGACTAGGGGACGCGTTTCGCGAGTGCGGATAAGAAATGCATTACTAGAAGAGGTTGGGCTCCTAAGATTCGTGATCGAAAAACTACGGTTTAAGTTTTCGGGACAGGTAAGAGTAAAGGCATCAATGACCATTGACGAGTATCGAGCTAGGAAACGTGCGAAAGGTCCCCATTGAACGCATGTTGACATCTCATCGGGTAGCCGGGGGGCTGTCTCCCCCAGCCCCCACAACACCTAGCATGCGGGTCTCCTTCGACAAGCTCAGGACAACCTCACTAAGGCGGTTCACAGAGCCTACCGGAGCGTAGTCGAAGACTTTATTCTCTGCCTGTTTACTCGTGATAAGAGGCAGCGCAGAAGGCTTTACAAACAGTTTGTTGCAATGGAGACCTCTGAGGAAATCACTGAGATCTTTGAAGGGAAAAAATTGCCTTCTGTCCTGGGTAGTGAACGGTTTATAGATTTGGTGAAGGATAGGTTTTTCGCCCAAAAGAACCATGCAGAGGTCCCCGAGTCACGACTACTGGCTCCTGACAGGGAGAAGATCAAAGGAGTGGTTTGTAGAGCATACCATGTGAGTGAGGAGGATTTGCTTAAATCGAAGAGGGGGATATTGAATGAGCCAAGAAATGTAGCCATTTACCTCACCCGGCAACTGAGAGCTGAGGGGTTAGATGAGATATGCCGGCAATTTCACATGGGGCGGTACAGTTCGGCGAGCAGTGCCATAGAGAGGGTGAGAGTCCAGATGTCAAAGGAGCGACAACTGAAAAAAGGGTTGAGGAATTGCGATCAATGCTGACTAAGAGTCAAACGTAGATTTGACCCTCTCACGTTTCTCGTTTATTGTATTTTTGCCTTGACATTCAACATTTCTGTGAGCTAACGGAAAATGGTAAGTAAGACCATGCAAAATATGGAGGGGGTTATCTAAGAAATCAAGGAAGTTGTGATAACAGAATTGTGGGTAGACGATTGTATTAGTGCTAAACAAGGAGAAGTGTTCTGAGATTTGAGTTCCTATTATAACCGTTCAATCCATACGGGAGAAACGAGGGGAAAATGACTAAGACCAAAATCACTTGGTTGGGGCATGCTTCTGCTTCGGTCGAATTTAACGGGCATGTTATCTACTTCGATCCCTGGCTGGACGACAACCCCGCATGTCCTATTAAGCGCAGTGATGTGAGGAAAGCCACGGCTATTTGTACAACCCATGGCCACATAGATCACTTGGGCGATTCCTTTGAACTAGTCAGGCAAACTGGCGCGACTCTAATTTGTACTCCTGAGCTGGGATTCTACGCCGATTCCAAAGGCCTCAAGGAAGGCAAGGAAGTGTACGCAGTTAACATCGGAGGAAGCTGGCAGGGCGACGGCTTGGCCATCACCATGGTTCCAGCGTCTCACACTTCAGAGATTATGGGCGAGGGTTGGTTGGAAGGACCAATACAACCTGGCGCAGGGGCGGTCGGATTCATTCTGAGCATTGATGATGGCCCAACGATTTACTTTTCCGGAGATACAGGCGTTTCTGCCGAGATGCCAATAATCAGAGACCTTTATCGCCCAAACGTGGCCATTATGACCGCTGGCGGAAAATACAACATGGGTTACAGAGAGGCTGCCTACGCCGCTGCTCTAGTCTGGCCGGAGTATCTCATTCCGACCCACTACGGCACGTTTGAGGATCAGCAACTGGACCTGGACAAACTGGAGGCGGAAATGAAAGTCCGAGCCCCAGGAGTGAAGTTGGTGCGAATCAAGCCCGGTGAAAGTTTTGAATGCTGAACGGCACAGCCCACGAGATGCCAACGACCGTCTATCAAAGCAGCCAGGTAAGTGACATTTGGGAGGAGGTAAGAATGATAGAATTGCATATCTTTCTTGAACCGCACGACGGAAAGGAAAGTGAACTGGAGTCCCTATACTGGAATGAATACGTCCCCGGGATAAAGATTCAGAAAGGCTTTCAACGGACGACCCTCCTCAAAAAACGCGATGCCTTGAGAGAGTATCAAATCGATATCACTTTTGACAGCGAGGAGTTGCGGTTCAAGTGGGTTGACTCCAAGGAGCACACGGAAGTCTGGCCCAAAATGGCCGCCCTGTGTCAGCGGGTATCCTGGACCGGTTTTGACACAGTGGAACACTGAGACCAGTCCCAAATCCACCGGAGTGTTTCTAAGCCACAGCCGGCGAGGGAGTAAGGGATGTTCTCCGTCAGTTGGAGAACAAAAGTGTAAACAATAATTAAAACAAAAGGAGGGATTGATTATGAGAAAGTTGCTTGTGTTTGTCATCACCTGTATGGTTATCATGGCCTTTTCATTGCCGGCCATGGGGGCCAAGAAAATTGTGGTGGGATTTCCGATGTATCTGTCTGGCGGCGGGGCCGTTTTCGGAAAGCCCAGTGCCGAAGGCGCTAAGATGTTGGTCAAAGAGGTCAATGACGCCGGTGGCGTCCTGGGCCGGAAGATTGAGCTCCTTGTCCGGGATTGCAAGAGCAGTCCAGAGGAAGCAACCCGTGTGGCCAAGGAAA
>Ga0209636_10006416_pt1 | contig 12020 bp, 11 predicted proteins | sample DeeMarSWOR152_54_FD_187464 | JGI IMG/M metagenome (GOLD analysis project Ga0209636, IMG submission 187464) | Marine sediment microbial communities from White Oak River estuary, North Carolina - WOR-1-52-54 (SPAdes) (version 2) | ecosystem: Environmental > Aquatic > Marine > Intertidal zone >...
TTCAGGAAACTATTCGTTCCAACATAATATTGGCCGGCGGTGGAAGCCAAATGATTGGTCTATCAACGCTTATTGGCCAAGGCATGGAGGAGTTAGGTGGAGGCAGGGTAACTTGTGTGGAAGAACCCGTCTTTGCCGGGGCCAACGGGGCGTTGAAAATGGCTCAGCGAATGCCCAGGCATTTCTGGCAGATGCTGGCTTGAGGAGATAATGAGGTTGTTTTTGAGAAACAGGAGAGAACAGGAATTGAGAAAGGATTGTAACAAATGATGAAAGGTCTGTTGATCGGTGCGGGAGTTGTTATAGTAGGAATTGTCGCGTATAAAGTCGTAAAAAATAAGAACCCTAAATTTCTGGCAACCGCCAAAAAAAAGGCTTCTGACGTTGGAAAAAGAACATCAGAAATAGTAACAGAAGCAAAACGAGCGTTCTCCGAGGGGTTCACCAGCGTGCAAGCCAAAGCGACAGCGTAAAGGCCTTCGCCACCGCGGCTACGCTCTGAAGAGGAGCCAGGACAGCGGCAAGACGGTAACTCTGAAGGGCAACCCATCAGTTCTTCACAGGGGGCAGGCCGCTCCAGAGTAGCGGCAAGAGCAATCAGGTCCTTACAGATTCAACATCGACAATTTACTGTCGATGCGAAACAAGCGTAAATGCCCAGTTTAGCGGGAATTACACGAGAAACGGTTGCCGAAAATGAGCCGTTGTTGCCACAAGATTATAAGAGGGCTTTTTGGGCACACCCTATCGTTAGGGACTGAAGAGGTGGGGTTTTTTGTGCCCGCCCGATTCAATTCCTTTGGAACAAGTTATGTCTAAAAAACAGAAATGCATCAGATGCGCAGCGAAAGTGTCACGGATTAGTCTGTGGGACAGTGTTTTCTTGGCGCTTTTCAAAGGCGCCGTTGGAATATCTACGGGAAGTCGAGCATTAACAGCGAGCGCTCTTTATTCACTTCATGACGTGATTTCAGGTGCCGCTGTGATCATTGGTTTGAGAATATCAACAAGACCAGCCGACGAAGAGCATCCTTATGGATACGGTAATGCCGAATACATTGTTTGTGTTTTCACAAGTATCCTTATTTTGGGAGCAACGGTTTTTCTTCTGGGTGATTGTATTAGGATTATCTTCAGAGGAGAACATGCGCCCCCGCATTGGGCAGCTCTGGGAGTAGCTGTTATCTCCGTTTTCGCTAACGAAATAATCTATCGATATAACATTTGTGCGTATAGACATATGAACAGTCCTGCTCTTTTGGCCCATGCGAAACATCATCGCGCTGACGTTATTTCTTCGCTGGCAGTGGTTGTGGCTATCGCAGGAAGTGCAATGGGATATCTTTTCCTCGATGCGCTCGTTGCAGTATTCGAAGCCGGGCATCTAATTTTTCTCAGCGTAGAAATTTTTTATCAAGGCGGTTCGGGACTTATAGACTGCGCAATTCGAGACAGTGATGTCTCTTCGATAAGGCAGGCCTTATCCGATATGTCCGACGTGAAGGAAATAAGAGATATAAAAACAAGACAAATAGGTAGAAGGGTGTGGGTCGATCTATATGTCTCTCTACCCCCAGACAAGACAATCGCAGAAGTAAACGCGATATCCGGACAGATTCGGCGGAACATCGAGAATAGGATCGAATATTTAGGGAATGTTAACGTCTTTTGCGAGTAAAAGATGATTACTCAGCGCTGCATTGATTGTAGCAGGAAGATACTATGGATAGTTTTAGGTATAAACCTCGGTTTATTTCTACTGAAGGGTTCATTTGCTCTTCTTAGTCATAGCAAGTCACTTCTTACTGATTCATTCCAATCCCTCGCGAATTTCATCATAACCATTGTTGTCTTGGCAAGCCTGAGAATGGCATCGAAGGGTGCCGATGAAAAATTCCCTTATGGCTATGGCAAGGTGGAATTTCTTGCATCAGGGCTCGTGAATATGCTGCTCATGATTGCGGCGATAGTTTTTATTTTTGTTTCTTTCATCGAAATGATAATGGTCGCGCCTGAGAAGCCACCGAAGCTAATAGCGATTCTTGCTGCCGGCATTTCAATTATTGCTAATTATATAGCTTTCGGCTACGGCCGTTGTGCAGGTGAAAAACTCGCAAGTACGGCCATTTTAGCCAATGCGGAGGTAAGCCGCGCCGATGTGGGTACTTCGGTGGCAGTAATAGTGGCCGTCGTCGGTAGCAATTTGGGCTTTTCCAGGCTTGACCATATAGCAGCAATCGTGATCTGTCTTCTCATTATCAAAGTAACTTTGGATGGCGTAAAGAAGGCGATCAAAGGACTCATGGATGCGTCTCTGCGTTCAGAAGAACTACATATACGAAATTTAATAGAAGATATTAAAGGTGTCCGGTGCGTTGGAGATGTAAAGGTTAGGTTTGCCGGTCGCAACCTTTGGGTTGATGTGAACATTTTTGTTCCGGCTGACTGGATCTTAAGCAGGGGTTTGGAAACTGTCCAAAAAATCAAGAATGTTTTGCGTAAAAAAATGAAAGATATTTCAGATGTGTCTGTACAGTTACTTCCTTTTATCAGTGTGGATGACCAAGGGTACAGAACACGTTATAGATCTGAGAATGCAAAGAGAAAGTAAGGGCACGTATGCACCCCATGCATAAGAAAGCTAAGGCGAGGGCGGGAGGAACATTATCACCGAAAGATTGTTTTGCCAATAGGGTAAAGAGCTGGTTTTGGATTATAGGCATTATCGTTGTTGGAGTTATTGTCTGTACTATCATAACATTTTCTGGCGAGAATCCTGTTTATTCTTCAACGGGCCAGTCGTTTTCACAAGGTGGTCAATTCGAGAACGTCGCTCTTACCCGCTGTCCCTATTGCCCCGGGCTTCTTGACGCTCAGGGAAGATGTAACTTTCGTGAATGCCCAATTTATAGTCCAAACTGGGGAAAACCATCGAACTTGCAGAACATTCCTCTAAAACAGGTGTTAATCAAAAAACTGGCTATGGAAGTGAGTGCATTAGAGGACAATGGAAGCGTGACCATTTGTTCTCTATATGGCAGTGGCAGTGGAGAAAAGGCCGGGTTGCAGGTTGCCGATAGGATTCGCCGATTCAATGGCCGCAGGGTCAAGAACATTAAGCAATTTCAGTCTATTGTTGCTAAGGCAAAACCGGAGACAGACGTAAAAATACAAGTCATCAGAAACGAAAAGAAAATAGACTTGGTTGTGAGGATTGGTGAAGGGCAAATGGAAGGAGTAACCATACCAAACACAATGAATCCCGTGTAAAAGCTAATGCAGGGGTCAATGGTTTTAGAACAGGCTCGGGAATATCGGGTAATATGGAACAAAAGATAAGAGAACAAGCGGATAAGTTGTATATGCGGGGATTACATGTTTTCGCTCGATCCGCAGATATGGAAAGCCTGGAACTTGTAGCTGAACTGTGGCAAAAGGCGTGGGAATTGTATCGCAAGATCGGCGATGAGAATAAAGCCAGAGAATTAGAAAAATCGTTGGTCGGCTTGTATAAAAAGAAATACCTAAAGGTACGTGAAAGAAAAGAACAACAAGGCAGCATTATCAAGAAATTCAAAGAATGGTTTATGTTTTTCAAAATTGGATGTTTTGGTTTCGGCGGTCCCATGGCTATATTCACCCTGTTACAGGATGAATTAGTACGCGAAAGACAGATTCTAACTGATAAAGATTTTCTTGAGGGTGCTGTGTTGGGCGATGTCTTACCCGGGCCGGTAACGATGGATATCGTAACTTATACAGGATATAAACTGAAAAAATGGTCTGGTGCAATAATTTCAACGATGGTTTTTATCTTACCGTCATTTGTCATGATGATTATTCTTGCCATGCTTTACGACAAATACAGCATAACACCTAAAGTTGAGCACGTATTTAAATGTTTAGGTGCTGCAGTTACAGGATTGATACTGTCTGTAGGATTGAAACTCAGTAAAGCAGAAATGAAAGATTATCGCGAACTGTGTATTTTGATCTGGGCGTTTGCTTCAGCACTAATCTTTAAATTGGATATTGTGGTAATAGTAGGACTCGCCGGATTGGTAGGCATAGTTATTTACCATGATGATACCGAAAAACAACAGGTAAAATGATAAATACACTACTTAAGTTGTCCTGGGTATTTCTAAAGATTGGCACCTTCTCTTTTGGCGGTGGTATCGTCATAATTCCGCTGGTGGAAAACGAGGTAGTCACCAACTATGGCTGGCTTACAAAAACAGAATTTGTTGACGCAGTAACGTTGGGTCAGGTTACACCGGGGCCCGTGATAGTTTCTGCGACGTTCATAGGTTATAAAGTCTGTGGCATTCTGGGCGCGATAGTTTCCACCGTAAGTGTGATTTTGCCGTCGTTTGTAATGATCTGTCTTGCCACAGCGGCAATAAAGAAGTTCCGTGAGAACAAAATATTAGCAAATTTTCTTCGTGGAGCTCGCATTGCGGTTATCGGTATGGTTTTTGATGCGGGTATAAGTATAGGAAAAAGTTCCTTAGTTGATATCAAGACTATTTTAATTGTAGTGATAAGCATTATTTGTTTGTTTAAGTACAAAATAAACCCCATCTGGATCATACTTGGTGCAGGAATTGTGGGATTAGTCACTTAGCTCAACGAAGCGCCGGGCCCGCTCCACGATATAGCGATGGCATGAGCTGGTGGATTGAATGATACGACCTTTCCTCGTAACTGCCTTGGCAGAGAGGGGTTTGACAACAAGGAAAAGCATCCCCCAAAAACCGTCAGGTTGTACACGGATTCGTCGGCCGTTTTCTCCATCCATACCGGCACTACTTCCCCACGACGAGGAGGAAAAAGCCACCAAGCAAGGCAAGAAATAGTAACACGGGGAACGACCTACTTTTTCGGATAAGGTGCCTGACCCTTAATCTTGAGGGTGCCTTTTCTACGACTTACCTCCTTTTCTATGTCTGAATCTTCACCATCCCCTACGTTTTTTGCCTGGTTAGGCAGGCGTCTCTTTCCCAGCCGATTGAAAATGCTGGGGTTCTCTCCATACACATATATTAGCAACTATCTCTTCATCCATCGCAATGTTGCTGCCTTCGCACTCAATTACGTAGGTTGGGTATCTTTGATGTAACGTAACAACTGCTCCCGGTCTTATACAAAGACTGTCTATCTTATGAAGCTGTTGGTCGCTTTTGCAATTAATATAGGCAACTCGCGCGGACTGACCTACCTCTAATTCGACTAACGGTATAACAGAGCTCTGCGCTGTCTTGGAAGAATGCCTACAGCATTGGCCTTGGGGTATGGGCATTCCATGGGGACAAGCCCTGGGATGGCCAAGTAAAATACAGATACTATCCACCAGCTCGGGGGTAACCGTATGCTCAAACTCACAGGCTCCTGATTCATAATCTCCGCCAAGAACATCGTAAAGTAACCTTTCGGCGAGCCTGTGGGCACGGATCAATTGCCGTGCATAATCCTCACCTTTTTTTGTAAGCCTGATTTTATTCTCCCCTTCGGATAATTCCACCATATCTCCAGATAACAATTCATCAATTATATCAGCATCGTAGTTCTCGTTCATGGCGCTCCGTAGGATATCCATAGAGTCCGTCTCTTCCTCTTTCATATAATACAACCGTTCAATATGCTCATCCTTTTCTCTTTTGCGATTCATGGTATCTTTCCTCGTATGAGTTCGCTTTTTCCTTTTACTATTTCTCTCACAAATTGAACAAACCAACCAGCACCCAATTCAAAATCCCTGCAACCATAATCGCAGTACAGTTAATAATTAATACCGCGGTAAGAGCACGTCTTGTACCGAGCTCTTTAATCATCGCCATAATATTGGCAAAGCAGGGGACAAACATTGTGGTAAGAGTTACAGAAACTATACATTGAACGTAATTAAGCTGTCCCTTTTCTATAAGCTTTATCATCAGGCCGGCAGCAGCTTCATGTCTGGCCATACACAAAATCAGAGCATCCACCATTTGCGAAGGAAGACCCAACAAGCCGTTTACAATAGGTCCAAGTATATTTTTCATAGCATCAAGTATTCCTATTTTGTCAATCACAAACAGAGCAACCGCTGCATATAAAAATACAGGCACCGCCTCCTTGATAAACCAGCGAAGTCTGTAATACGTCTTTACCATCACTGCTTTTGCGTTAGGCAGCCGTATTGCCGGCAACTCCTGTATAAAATCGGTCCTCCCTTCCTCCCTTAAAATTTTGTTTAAAGCCATTCCTGCCGCAATCTCGACAAAACCCAGCACAGAAAAAGCTACTACAAACGCCATTATACCCATTCTTCCGAGTATGCTCATATTGAGCCCCAGCTGAGCCGCGCAGGGGATAGCGAAGGCGATTAAATATATGGAGATATATCTTTCTTTCTTCGACCTCAGGCTTTTTGTTGTCAGTGTAGCCATAGTCTTACAACCAAAGCCAAGGACGAGGGGCATAATGGCGCTACCACTCAATCCAAGCTTATCAAAAATCCTTTTTGTCAAAACACATAGATTGGGGATATATCCGATATCCTCAAGAATGTTGAACGCGATAAAAAAGACTGTCAGTATCGGCAGGACCGTTAAAAAGGCATTGGCCAGGCCTAACGATAAAACTCCATAATCACCTATTAAAAAATCATTCCAGAAGCCGGCGGGTACAAGACTATTTATTTTACTTTCGACAGATACCCATACAGTTGTGTCCATCCATCCTGCGATTACATTCGCAACATTCACAACCAGCAGAAACATGATAAAAACCACTGCGAGCAAAATCGGGATTCCAAATACCGGATGGCGGCTCAACCGGGCAAAAACCTTGGAGGACTCTCCCGGCGTTATCTTTTGCTTTCTGGTTGTATTGTTAACGATATCATCCACCCAGCGACTGCGCTTGTTGTTTAGGGCACGGCTGAAGTTTCCTCTGAATTGCCGCCTGACTCTATTTACCTTATTTTTTAACTGGGCAACTTTTTCCTGGCCGTATTCAGCTCTCAAGTAATCCGCCAGGAACGGATCAGCGAGCAACAGCAGAACCGCCACCTTCCGCTTGAAACTTACATCCTCCGGCAGTTCAGACTCAATAGCCGATATCCCGTCATCTATGATGTCGACATACCGCAGAGACCACTTGCCTCTGCGTGCCTTGCTTATGGCGCCTTTGAGCTCTCTCGTACCCAAGCCATTTACTGCTATTGACTCGACGACAGGGACACCTAAAAGACGTGACAAGCCGTCCGAATCGATCCATACACCTCTTCTCGCGGTCTCATCTATGGCATTGAGGGATATAACCATCGGTATCCCCAATTCCAGGAGATCCGCAGTAAGGGTTAGTGATTGTTTCAATTGGTTGGCATCAATGCACTGGATAATCATATCCGGCTTTTCCGAGAATATCATGTCCCGGACTATAAGCTCCTCTTCGGAATGGATATAAAGGCAATGAAGGCCGGGGGTATCAATGACTTCGTAAGGTTCCCCATCAATCTCACATCTCGTTCTTTTTATCTCTACAGTCGTGAGTGGATAGTTGGCAACTAACGTATACTCGCCCGTCAGATTATTGAATACCTGGCTCTTGCCGGTGTTCGGCAGCCCGACGATAGCGATTCTCTTAAGGGGGCGGGAACCGCTCGAATTATCTTTTTTCGCCTTTCTTTTTCCGCTCATGAGGCTTTCCGGGGATAGTTGATCATGATTCTCAATCTCCTTTTGAGAAGCTCTACAATAGCCCGGAGTTCTTGTCAACAGTTTTTCGGACATTGTTCACTGTAAATTTACGCAGGCAGATGCGCTGAGCTGAATTGCTCTCCTAACGAAATGGCATCGTAGTGTCGAGCCCCTAAAATTCATCCAAATAATGCTATCAGAATAAGAAACATAGTAAAACAATGTCAGGTGATAAGGTTTTCTTTATAAAATGGGGCGTGATATAGAGACATCTATTAAGGGAACATTAAGCTCACTAAAAGACCGCGAATCTCGGCATACTCTGAGCCTGCTTGCCGACCACGTTGTGAAGAGAGGATTTGGGTCTTGCCTGAGCTAAAACTCGAAGCTCATGTCAAGTTACTTCATACACGGACTTGGAATAAGACGGGTAGATGGTGAGTAAATAGTCAGACCGAAGTATTAACAAGCCTCAGCAGAAAAAAAGGCTTCTTAAAGAACTACTAAAGCGAGCAGGTGCTCCTGCTCGCTACCCAATACTCAAAGGGGGCATATCCCCGCGAATACCACCTGCAATATACAATGAACAGGAACCGGCTTACGCCCAAACAGAGCAGTTACATCTCCGGGCCACGATCCGACGGCGACTACGCGCATCCTCCAGATCGAACCGGTTCATCTTTCACATGAATTTCTCCCCGACGATGCGCATGCTCTCACACACCTCGCACACTGCCTTGTGGCTTGTCTTCAAAGCGCCAGTGAGAATTTGCTTCATCTCGAGATTAACGCTTGAATGTCCAACCATGAGGAACTATTTCTTATTCCTCTGTTTGGAGTACCGCTGGCGGACGCGCCCCCTGACGAGAGTCGCCTCGCTACGTATGTCGTACAAGACTCTTTTGACCGCCTCAAGTTCCTTCTTGGTGGCCTCATGGTTGGCGTTCGACATTTTTAACTCCCATTCGAGGCGTGTCCTAGTCTCCATGAGGTCCCTACTTGTAGCCTGCTGCTCCTCAAGCTGAATGAGCAGATCGGATACCCTGCTATCGGCACTCGTAAGTTTCCCTCGGAGGTCTTCCACTTCACCACGTAGGCAGTTCAGATCTGCGACTTTGTCCTTGAGATTCATCACCTGCGCCTCAAGGGCTGTTTTCTCGTCCTCGATTTCCTTACTGTGTGCCTCGGCGGAGGCCAGCTTCTCGCCAAGCAAGTCACGCTCCTCAGTCATTGCATCAAGCTGTGGCTGGGTCTCCGCAAGCAAGTTGGAAAACTTGTCCCGCTCCTCCTCGACAAAGGAAATGTCCTCGCGTAACTGGTCTACCAGAGTAGCCTGTGTTTCGAGCGACTTGACTTGCGCCTTTAACTCCTCACGAGCAGCCATCTCTTCGGATAGCTTCTTCTTAGTTGCATCAAGCTCAGCTTCCAGAACCTCTTTCAGCTCGTATGCTGTGTCAACCTGTCCTTCGAGGTCCTTGACAATGGAGATGATGCTGGCCCTCTCCTCCGAAACGTCCTCGAAGTCCTCCATCTTTATTTCGCTGTCCTTAATGCCACTATCAATTTGTTGCATTTCCAGCTCGTAGGGTGATTTGACCTCTGTGGTCGACTCCAAAAGCGGTATGACCGGTACGTCCTTGTTAATCTTTCTCCTCCTTGTGCTCGGCTTGTTTTGTTTCTTCACGCCTGTCATTTGTTTCCGACTTTTTGGCATCAGATGATCTCCTTAACTTATCACTCGTCAGCGAGGGTTTCAATCGGCGCCGCTTTCTATCAAGGACCATAAGTCGATGTCAAAAACCGCGCCTTCTACAACCCTCAATCTCAATTTTCTCGGGATCGGTTTAGGGACTACAAAACCGCACCCGCTACTTCTAATTGAAAATTTCTGCCAGTACAAATACCCCCATTTCCTCGGGCCTCATTTCGCAACTTTTTGCGAAATGGGAAACCTACCTATTTGGAGACGGCCTTATCATCCTAAGAGTTCCTCTTTCCACCATTCTTGCCATCGCAAGATCAGACGTTGAAGCGACTTCCCATCTGTTGGAAATGGCCCACCCATCTTCTTGCCCGTGATTGTTTTTAGTGCACCAGTAATAGCTTTCCTGACCGATTTCTCAGGGTCGTTCAGATGTTCAATGAGACCCGATACCACTTGCCTTGAACCGATGTTGGCCATTGCCTCGACTGCTGCCCGACGGACCGCAAAACTGTTATCGGCCAAGAGCGGTAGCAACTTTACAGCAAGTTTCTCTTGACCCAGCCAGCCGATACAGGTGGCAGCTCTGCGTCGGACCCCTTCATTCTCATCGGAAAACATACCTACCAGATCAGGGGCACTTTCTACTCCATCTAAATTATATAAGGCCCACACAGCAGCCAAGCGGACCGAAGCTGCCTGGTCGGTCAAAGCGCGTTTAACCGCATTCAGCCCTTCCTTCATCTTCAGTGTCATTAGGGCCTTGATGCACTCTTGTCGCACTTGCGGGAGCGGCTCGCTCGCCATCTGTGCGACAAGAGCCTTGACCGACAACTCATGGCAGACACCAGCTATTACTCTGGCCGCATCTGCGCGCACACCGGCATCCCGACTCGAAATGTCGGAAAGAGCCCTTTTGAAGATTATCCTATCGGCTGCGCTTGGGAAAGAAGCCATGTCCACTTCCGCAAGTATCGCATCAGGAGGGCTTGGTGCCTCAACTTCTGCGACTCTTAATTTTTTCCCCTCATCCGGTTGAGCAGTAGCCACTTCCATTAAAGACTCGACCTCATCCTCAGCCGATACTGCTGCAATCTTCTCTTGGCTCTGATAGGATAACACGGTTCCTCCCTTCGTTTGGACAACATTGACGTCTGACGACAACTGAGACTTCGCTTCTTTCACTCCGCTGTTTGCCTTCTCTAAATCCTGCCGCACCATATCCAAATCGGATTCCAGCGGAGCCACCGGCTTCCCCACCGCACGTTTCTGGGCTCTCGTCTTTTTACGTTTCCGGACCGTTGCCTTTTTACTTTCCCGAACTGTCGCCTTATTACGTTTCCGGGCTGTTGACTTTTCGGCTCTTGGTTTGAGGGCAGACCTTTCAGGCGTGGGGCCGATCTTTTCATCTGTAACCGGCGCAGGCTTCCTGATAGGTCGGGTAACCATATCTCTCACTGCCGTCACACTCCTAAATCCAGACCCAGCAATCTTCTTGCTAATAGCCACTGACGTTCCGACAACAACACCAGCTTGCTTGGATACAGCCCCGACGATTCCTGAAAGTTCTAATTTGTCGCTCCCCATTATCTTGCACTCCCATTAAATTGCCCCCCAGAATTCACAGGTCGAAAGCCCAATCAACCATCTCTATCAAGCTCCTCCACACCATCCTGTATGGGCTGCATTCAACCCAATCCTCTAAAGTTATGAACGAGTCAGTTCTTGTTATAATCCTACGTACCTATTAAGGCAGACACCCATTCAGAAACTCAGGACACAGAATCGGTTGAGACGCTGGCCTGATGAAGCTCATCACTATACAACTCCGGCTGGGCAACCTCTGGCTGAGGCTCTGGCTCTTTAGCCCCCTCTACTTCCCTGGCTGTCCCAACCTTCCGGCCAGGGTTCATTACTTCCCGTTTTGCTATTTTTCTCTTTTTCTTCGTTTTCCGGCCTTTTGTCTCTTCCTTGCGCGTTGTTTTCTTCTTTGCTTTGACTGTAGCCTGCACGGATTTCTCCTCGGATGTTCCACCCTTCCGGGCCTGGCTTGTTCCTTTTCGTTTTATTGCTTTTTTCTTTTTCTTGCCTGCTACTCCCTTCTTCTTTTTGGCCGGAGCCTGTACCGATTTCTCCTTAAGCTCGCCCGAGGCCCCGCTTGCCAGCGTCACATTTCTAACGATTCTCTTACCGGTAACCACCGCCGTCCCAACCAAAGCACCAGCAAATTTGGATATGGCTCCAACGATTTTCGAAGGTTCTATTTTGTCGTTCTCTCGAGTAGCCATATTATCGTCTCCTTCATAAACTCCTTTAATTAGGTTTTATTTGTATTGCTTGTTTTCTTTTTGTCTTTCGATTCCAAGGGGGTCACACTATTCAATCATTTAAGCATATTTAAACATCTCTCACGGAACCTGACGACCGAATCTCACGCATCCGGCCCTTCGGTAAAACTCATATAACAGTTGATAGTATATATAAGTTGTGCATAATCCTTGGTAGTGGATAGTGTTTCAAATACCCAATGAAACTTTTCCAGTTTAACGACTCACGTTCATCTTTTTGCACTTAATACGGAAATATTTTCACGCCAGGTTGCTTTCTGAACAAACGTCAGGCGCTCGGCTCCA
>Ga0209636_10006417_pt1 | contig 12018 bp, 15 predicted proteins | sample DeeMarSWOR152_54_FD_187464 | JGI IMG/M metagenome (GOLD analysis project Ga0209636, IMG submission 187464) | Marine sediment microbial communities from White Oak River estuary, North Carolina - WOR-1-52-54 (SPAdes) (version 2) | ecosystem: Environmental > Aquatic > Marine > Intertidal zone >...
GACCGTCTACATTGCCGATTATGACAAAATAGATAGACATAGGAATTGTTGCATAGATTAGAGATTTTGTTTTTAACTGAGCCACTATGAAGATTACAAAACCGATGATCCAGAAAAAGGATCCAAACGGCATGTAATAATTTCCGAGTTGAACAAAGAAGTTAAAGAAGTCTAACTGAATTAAATATTGCCACATCAATGTCGATATATCTGGCATGTCATCACCCAGACTGTAATGGTTGTATGAGATTTCTCAAATATTGCAGGAAAGCTATTCCTATCAATGTCCAACTGAGACCATTCAGTCCCAAAATAAATGCGTCTATTATTGCTCTAGCTCCGGCCTGACTCGAATATACTGGTTCAAAGTATTGAGTGATCCAGCCCCACGTTAGAGTATTCCAGAGAGCATTCATGACATCAAATGCTACTGCTTCTTGTTCATGAGCATATTGAGCAGACGCATTTCCGAATTGCGATGGAACTATACTACTCTCGTAATATGTTCCAGTGAATAGACCAGAGGCTGTGACTATTCCTCCAAATACTTGGATGCAAATTATCAATATAGCTACTTGTATTGCTCTCATCAGTCTCCCCTCATCAAGTATTCTGCCACAGCGAATACTCCTAATATCAAAACTAATGCAAATAGCGTCCAGTAATCTGGTAGCCATCCGATCCCGATAAATAGCAAAAAGAAGATACCAGTGAAGAAAACTCCACCGATTATGTTTATTCTAGTTCCCAAACCAGACACTAAAAGCAAAACTGCTAGACTGAAGAGCGGATACCACATTACTCCAATTCCCAAAGCTAATGCGAAAACTCCGGCTATACCCATCTGATACACTACAGGCGAGTTTCCAAGCGTGTCATGGTCTACAGTAAAGATCGCCACAAATGTCTCATTCTGGTTTGCCGTAGGGACATCATATTCTGCCGATACATAACTCGAATTATACCACGTGTCATTCACCAATATCGAGTCATTCTGAAAATAAATAACGAGATTCAGAGAATTAGTTCCATTTAAAGCATCGGAATATGTCACTTGTATTTTTGTCCTGTCAGCATTAAATACCGCATTCATCAGAATTTGATCTGCTATATAGACAGCTTGAGGATTCAGATTCAGTATGACTAAACCAAGTTCTCTAGTTTCTGGTTTCACTATTGTTATTCTTCCGAACTGAGTTATGGAACCGTCGCCATTCACAGTTCGTAAATAATAATCGCTGTCTTCCATCAAATATACTGAGAAATAATGAGATGCATCGAAATAGCCTTCAGTAATTATTATAGCTGTGTAATTCACTTCTTTGTAGACTTGAAGTTTCGCTAAATAATATGCTGGATCTCTCATGAAGAAGTCAATTCTGTCTAATGCATTTTCGTAAGCATCTACGACATAGAAGTTTAGAATCAAGAAGTCTCTCTCAGAAGGATAGAATTGTCTGCTGTAATAAACATCGGGAGAATATGTCACTCTGAGAGAAGCTTTGTCTAAATAATATCTACTAGCTAACAGAAAGCTTGTAATATTGTCGTCGATCGGAATATAATTTTCTCCTTGACTGCAATGTATTATGCTAGTCAATGTCGTATTTGGCGGAAACAAATATTCTCCAGTAAGTTCATCGAGTATATTATAGAGTATTGCCGGATAAACTTGAGTATAACCAGTCATATTGTCGATATCTCCGTCTAACGTAGTTTCTGTATAACTATCGTTTGCTAAAAGATTTCCGAATCTGACCGTGAAGTTGTATGTTCCAGTATTATTGACAACAACATAATAACCGTCTGTAAAATTCACCCAAGTGTTCGATACACCGATTACAGAAACATCTCCCAAATTTGCTCTAACATATCTTGCAGTGACTAAAGCCGAGAAATTCAAAGTAGTAGTATTTGTAGTAGTTGTTATATTTTTCTCAAATGCTCTTATCGAGGCTTGAGTGCACGATATTAATGGATTAACTATTAGAACATTAGTATCAGATCCTGGAGTATAATTCGTAGCGTCGTCTATAGTGCAACCGACAGTATATGTTCCTTGAGATACTTGAAGAGTATAAGGATTAGACACTACCATAGAATTTACTGTCAGTTCTACAACTAATGGAGCTACTGCTGAACAAGATAAAGTCGTATAATCATTCTCTAGTAAAGACCATCCAGCAGACGAACTCAAAACTAATTCGGAATCTGCTTTATTTATCGTATAAGCTGTCGCTGTAGTATTATTGGTGTATCCAGCAGTATCATTTACGATAAGTCTATATTCATAATAGCCAGCAGCCGGTTGAATTGACCAGTTGTAATAGAAGTTTGTCGACGTATCATTTGACATAGAATAGTTTTGCATAGTTCCAGAAAAATTGATCTCCAACAAGACCGTCTCCAGATTATCCCCGGTATCATTTACCGTAGCATTGAACCAGATTTCTGACACACCATAAGTTTGTGGAGATGCCGGAGAGACGTTTATATTCTCGAAATAAGGAATACTCACTAATGTGAAATATTCTCTGTCACTACCAGAGTGATAAGCATCTTGGCAACTGATATTTACGTCGTGAGGTCCGTCACCCAGAATCACAAAGGTATAGTTGTAAGTGTTATTCGATATTAAGCCGAGAGATACCGGAGTTCCACCATCAATAATTCTATAACAATCACTCTGAGCAGCAATATCGTCTGTCACTGTAAAGTTAACCGTTATATTCGTAATATAATATGTATCGTTTGCTGGAGAAACTAATGTGACAATAGGATCATTACCGACTTCTATTGTTCTATTCGACGCTGTATAAACGCAAGCTGTTGAATTGCAAGCCGAGCAGAACCATCCGTAATAACCATCGTAGTTATGAGATTCTGCTATAGAATATTTTACTCCCGAAGAAACTGCTGAAGTATTTGAATGCTTCAAGCTCCAGCCACTCTCTTCTGTCCAAAGAGATAAATTATAGATCAATGAAGCACCAGTCACAGTTGCTGTGCAATTATAAAGTATATCTTTTCCCAGATGTGCGGCATCTGCTGGTTCGTTCAAAACAACACTTATAGAATCTGCTGCACCTGGAGGAGATTCCTCAGATCCAGCAGAATATGTTGCCAAAGAATAATTACCAACTAATATCCAATCCCAAGCTGTCCAATACGCACCAGCAGGATAACTTAAAGCTGTTCCAGTTTGTTGATATGAGAATAGTATAGCATTTGGAAGTTTAGCAGCACTTGACTCATTCAATCTAACCACACCGTCTTTGACCTCGGTAACATGAGAACCAGAAGAATACCAGATTTCATAAAATTGCCAAGTTTTAGTTGCCCAATCGCCAGACACGTCAGTTTGTGTGTAGCAACCAGAATTTTGAGTGGAGTATCTAACAAAATCTGTACCAGAAGTATCTATAGCTTGAACCAACGTATAATCATCGTCCCACCAGTTTGTATGCAGAGAATTAGTTGCACCAAAAACATGATAACTAACTTTGCCACTATCGCTGTTAGCATAATACATCATTCTAGAGAATATTTTGAATGACCCAAGAGTTTGACCATTTCCAGAATAAACTTCAATATGTTCGTTGGCATCTCCACCGTCACAAGTTTGGTTCATAACTCCTCCGCTAACTGAAAGAGAACAGCCTCCAGCACCGTTTTGTGAAAACGAAGCTGGTAAAGAAGTTCCAGGATAACTTGTTCCGAATCTCAGAGTTCCAGAAAGTAAAGCAGCGGCAGTCATGTTTGCTGCATCTGTCACTGTAGTATTATTTGCATAGTAAAGAGAAATGTCATAAGTTCCTGTACTAGGCAAAACTAAGAAATATCGTAGAGGAACAGCATCGGAACAATCCTCAGAACCTGTAGCATTCTGAACTCTGCCAAAAGGTATTGTAGCATTTGCCGACGTCACCCAAATCTCTCCACCGCAATCAAAATCAGTTAAAGCAGTTGGATCTACGACAATTTCATAACCATAAGTGTTTGCAACTCCGCCAGTTATCGTATAATTTGTTCTATACTGATACACCGAAGAATACCAAGCGAAGGCTGGACTTGAAAAGAAAGATGGGGCTAAGAGAATCATTAGCCCGAAAAATAAAACCTTTCTCATTAAATCTACCAGTCCCCCGACTTAGATTTTTTTGACTTTTTCATCTTCTTTTTCTTCTTCGCCTTTTTGCCAATTTTATTCACCTTTTTGCACGTCGCTTAGATTTTTTCTTCTTGCATCCCATTAGAGCCAGCCTCTCTTCTTTGCATATCTTGTTAAACCAGTCTTCAATGCAGTCGGAGTTCTTGGACTCCTAATGGAAGCTAAAACCGCTTTTTTACTTATTGTTCTAGCCAAATTTCTCACCTTGTTTCAATTACTTTGTGTCTATGAGGAGTAGGAACCCATTTGAAGCAAACAGGACACCAAGCCAATTCTCTTTGTTGAGTTTGAGCCGGCATCACCTTCGATGGAGCTACAGGTTTTTGAACTGGACTTCTACCACCACCGACAAACCTCATCGGATCCATTCTCGGAAAACCAACCTTGTCTAGAGCTTTATCTGCGGATCTAAGAAAACCAGCTACACCTCTTCCAACAGAGCTTCCAATTCCTTTAGCTCTCTCCATTTTCTTCTTCTTTTCCTCAGCCACCAAAACCACCCCACTTTTGATGTTGAACAGCTACTTTTACGATGAAAACAAATAACACCATTATGATAATAAAGAGCGAAAAATACATTGCATTATACGATAGATCTAACTGAGCTCGAATCTCGGTCTGATTTACAGATACATTCGAGAAATTCGCCGGAGTCATGTTTTTATAAATATCTCGAACCATTCCCATCGGACGCATTAGCACAGTCCATAGGAATGCCGCGAAGACTATAGTTCCAATGACAAGCACCAACTCATACATCATACCTCTCATCATTACCACCCGAACATTGACTTCGCAGTCGAAGTCTCCTCCTTCTCGTAAAAGTATTTGATAAGCAAATAAATGAACGGAATAGCTATCAATATGTAAAAAAATATTCTCATCCCAAGCTTGATATGATCTAATCTGGCAATATAAGATGTTCTAGGTATTCCAGCAGCACCATCCGCCGGAGCAAATGAATAAAACAGCGGATACAATCTAGCAGAAACTAAATCCTCGCCAATCATCCAGATTATTCCGAGAACAAAGACAGTTATTATTACGAATATTGCTGTCCAGAAGATGTTAAGACTTATCATATCTCCACCCGATACCATAGACTATTCTTCTGTTAATAAGAAATATTCCCCAAAGAGCGATCCAGAATGATCCGATCCATAAAGAGATGAATCCGAAGAAGACATCTCCATAAACTACAAACATCGAAATAGAAGATGCGAAAAAGATTAATGCAAGCATGAGAAAGCCGATTTTAGCAGATTCCGTGCTTCTAACAAACTCATAATCCCTGTATGTCCAATCTTTCTTATCTTTCAAAACATCACCTTTTTGATCATCTTCTCAACTTCCTTTTGCTGTTTCTTAATGTCTTTCAAAATGTTTTTCGATATCTTAGCATCAGATACCGGTTTAGATCTAAAAATCGGAACTTTGACTTTTACTTTTTCTGGCTTGTAAATCCTCGTCGGTCTTTGAGATACTGCCTTAGATACTGAATTCTTCAAAATCTGACGCTGAGTTGCCATGTAAGTTTTTAGATCGACAATTTCTTCAACTTTTGTGACTTTCTTCAACGTCAAAGTTTTACCAAGCTTCTTTTCTTGTTTAGACGGAGTCAATCTTATCCTCGTAGCTCGAGCAAATTGTTCTTCTAAACTTACTCCCTTCTCATATTGTTTCTTGAATAATGAAGGAGCTACACGTCTTAGATGCCCAATATTAACACTTGGCATTCTTAACTTCTGACCAAGCAATTCCCTAGCTTCTATCATTCTTCTCTGAATAACCTTTAATCGCGTATTGATGTCAGTTAATCCTCCAGCCATTGCTAACCACGGCATATCGATCCAGCCAAATCCATCCGTAGGTTCTCGCGGAGGATATGGTTTATATGGCTGATAAGGTTGATATGGCTGATACGGCTGATATGCTCCAGGAACATACGGAGTATATGGTTGATACGTCTTTCCTTTGTATGGAGCGTATGGTTGATAAGTTCCAGGAACTGCTTTATACGGAATATAAGGAGCCGGAACATACGGTTTATAATCAGCAGGCTTGTATGGCTTATATGGTTGATAACTAGATGGAACATAACCAGTATAGCCAGAAACTCTATAGCCAGTATAAGCTGAAGGCTGATATTTCCTTGGCAAATAATCATACATTCCCGGAACATAAGATTGAACTATTGAAGACGCGTCTGGAATAGCATAAGCAGATACAGACTTATGATGACCGAGAATATGAGTAGAAATATAATGAGTTAACGGCTGCAGAGTTTTAGAAACAGTATATGTTTCTGTCTTCAAAAACTTTTCAACCGGCTGAACAACCTTATCTATGACTGAAGGCGGACCAGCCCGAGCCATAACCTCATGCCCAGCAATGACATGAACTGGTTTATACTGTGTTCTAGTTAATTGACTCATAATGTTATAAAAATCGGGAACATCTTTCGGTCTCTGCCCCTCTCCCGGAGTTTTTAAGAAACCGCCCTCTAATTTTCTATATGCCTGCTCCTTCAGCGTGATTACTCGAATACCCTTCGGAGTATAAGCAGTAGGATTAAAGAATGGGAATTTCACTGCCCATTCATAAGTATGAATCTCAATCATCTTGGCTCCAGTCGGAGAATAAATTGTGTAGTCTTTCATTTGTCCAGATCCACCCTGAACTCCTTTATGAGAAATTCCTTGTGAATGCAAGTAAGCAGATAGCTTAGATCCAGTAGACCAAGGATCCCTCGCTTGAAGGTCAAGATCCTTTGGCAACCTTTGCATTCTCACTTGAGCCATTTGAGCACCAGAGCCACCAACAAATAACTCATTTCTATGAGCTAAAAGAAAATCTTCTACAGCTCTAGCGGCTGGTCCCTTCAACCTTGCAATCTTATTAAAATCTATATTTCTTATCGGAGGATTTTCAGTAGCAGCTATGTCTTTTAGATGTTTGACTATAGCAGCTCTCTCTTCTGGAGTCTTCTTCGATAATTCTCGGCTATACATATCTAATAATCTCTGTCTTTGTATTGGTTCTAACGGAAGCCTCGACCAACCGCTTTTGATTCCAGCAGCAGAGAAACCCATACCGATTAATCCACCAGATACTCTTTCTAGACCAGTAGGTTGACCTTTAATGAAAGATTGAAGATTGCCAGCAACTTGAGAAGTAGATGAAGCTAAGAAATATGAAGATGGAATTATTTGAGCAGCAGCCGGAAGATACGTTGCTACTCTCCCAGCAGCTCCAGGAATAGGACCGAGACGTATGAGTGCTTTTTCAGCAACAGTTCCAGCGCCAACTGTAGCCAACATCAGAGCAGCCCTCGCAACTTGTGGAGCTACTTCTTTCTGCCAAACATCTGCCGGCATTTGAAACGGTTGAGATCTTTTGAAATAAGCATAAGAATAAGTAATGTCCATTAACCTCGCCTCGTGCATAGCCTTAGTCTCAGCTCTCAATTCTCCAACAGATTTTCCACTGACCATCGATTGAATTGGAAGTAATAAAGTTTGAGCACCAAGTTCTCCAAATGCTACCCTCGGACCATAGTAAGCAGCTTGAGCACCGGGACTCATTGCTTGATCATAAATCTTTTTCACTTCGTCTGGAGATAATTCTGGATGAGCTCTTTGAAAGTCGTCTATCGCTCTTACTCCAGTAGCAGGTGCTTGATAACCAGGATACGTAGCAAGAAAGTTCTGCCACTGATGCTCCTTTATTGCTTTGGACAGATCGTCAGCATCTTTCGCCTCTAATCTGCCAAATGGAGTCTGCCATAAATATCCCTTATCAGTAGTTTTTAATGGAGTCGCTGTAAATGTCTGACCTTCACTAGTTTCAAAAATTACAGGCTGAGGTCCAGCTTGAACCATAGCATCTTGTTTCGCAGTGACAGTAGTCATTGGTGGTCTTGGCTCCGGTTTAGGAATAGTGATACCTTCTCTCATCACCTTTTCAACTTGAGCAGGACCAGCAAGAGGAGTAATATAAATTCTGCCAGTTTCTTGACCCTCAAAAGCGGGAGACTCTGTAGAATAGATCACACCAGTAAACTCTTGCCCCCCGACAACTTCTATAGGTTCATCTAAAGGAGCATAAGTATGAAATTGATCTTTTGGAAGAGGACTTTCCTGAGCTTGTTCCCTAGATACTAAAGGAACACCTCCGACAGCAGCAGCAGCCTCTGGACTAGCAGGTCCACCGGGATAGACTGGTGCAGCCCAAGCAATACCAGAAGGAGTAGCTACTGGAGCTACAGGTGTATAACCCCAAGCCGCAGCCTCAGTAGGATCTGCAGCAACAACTTCTCCAGAAGGTTTTTGAACTATGATCATAGTCATTTTTTCACCAGTTTAGGAAAAAGGAAAAGAGGGTTTAAACCGATCCGCCCACTTCACTTGCAGCTGTTCCACCAAACCCTCTCAAGACAGCGATTGCCACTCCGAGAGAAACTATGATTACTGCTAATATGACAACATCAACAATAGTTGCAGTATTTGACGCTAGACCAGCATATACAGAACCGAATGTAGTTGTCGCAGTGCTCCTTCCAGACTCATAAGTCAAATTTGTTCTATTCAACGAGACTGTAGAAACCGCAACCCCACTTTCTGTCACAGTAATGTTATGAGGTCCGCCGCTAGTTAAACTGAAGCCAGTGAATGTATGATTCGTCACAGAATTATTACCAGCAGTAAATGTTCCAAGAGAAGTTCCATTCAGATAAGTAGTTATCGTTGCATCCACTGTAGCATTTCCATTTGTTATCTCTATAAACAAATATCTGCTTAGAGCCTCTCCATTAATAGTAGCAAGAGTTCCAATAGTCAAAGTTTTTTCCCCAGCACTAGCAGTCAAATTCAATGCAGTATTGTTATTCACATCAGTTGTAGTGTAATCATACATGTCACTTTCCATGACATAAGAGATCTTCGAAATCATATAGATTCCGACAAACAAGACTGTCAAAGCTAGTATAACTCCGAGTGCAAGTACGGATAATTGTCCTTTTACCATTTGATTCCCTCAATGGAATTTTAAAAAGCCTGAGAGAAAGGCTTAAACGGTCACTGCTCCAGCTCCGCCTCCGCCTCCGCCGAATCCTCTCAACACAGCGATTGCTACTCCAAGAGAAACTATGATTATAACTAGAATCAAAACGTCAAATATTGTTGAGGTGTTTGATACTAAGCTAGTATATGGAGTGTAGAAATCAGATGTGTTGTTGATTGCAGCTACCGCAGAGACTTTAGAGATCATGTATAGTCCAACGAACAAAGTCACAAGAGCTACTATGACCCCTAATGCCAGATCAGCAAGTTGTCCTTTTCTCTGTCTAGGCTTCAACATCTGAAATAATTTATTGAATTGCATGACATCAACTTTTTCCTTTTTAATATAATATAGTTGAACTAGTATATATATGTTTTAAAGTTTCTACGTGTTTTTCTTAACTTTTTTGGCTCTTGTATAAGACAAATCCAAGACGAATAGACTGTAGTAGTGAAAAACTCGCGAAGATCATGTTAAGCCCAGACAACATGACATTTCCTGGCGTGCCTAACACAGTTCCATCTGCAGCTATTGAAAACGGTATAGATCCACCGACCAAAATACCAACAGTGAACAGAACACAGGCAATAATCGCCCAAGCAACTGCATCTCTTCGAAAACTAAGATACAATGAACCAAACCCAATGACCATCGTGAACAGCAAACCCATAACTTCTGCTATCGCCATTAAATCGCCCTCCAGTATTTTTGATTTTTTTCTCCTTTTCTCATTTCGACCTCTCCCCACTTATAAAGTCTTTTCAAAGCTTTTCTAACACTTATAACAGAGAGTCCGGTTTTTAAAGATATCTCCTCAGCAGAGACATACATTTTCCTGACTGATCTAAGGAAATTGAAGACTTCCGTCTGACTCAAAAACATCACCGAGCTCAGAAGTTCCAGCCGGACATTTACAAACACATAACCCAGGCTCATAATGAAAATCGTCAGTCTTGCAAGTAAGATCACAACCGACTTTACACATATCTGCTGCATGCATGGTAATTAAAAGAGCATATAGCATTGAGACCACAGCAATCACGCAAAATGCTAAATTCATCACGCTTACTTCGACACCAAAAAGTTTCATGAGAATACCCCAAAGACGTATTTTGCAATCAAATAGCAAATACCAACTGCAGCAAACCCAACCAATAGATATGCTCTCTTCTTCCACTTTTCCCTAGATTCTGCAATTAATTTCTGCCTCTCCTCTAAACTTATTTCTGCCATAAAATCACTCATATCCCTTATAACTCTCCTCGATCCCTTCATCACCATAATAGAGATTCACGAACCATCTATTCCATTCAAAGACACAATCCTCGGAAAACTGCCTTAACATCTTCGAATGTTCCTTCTCTAATTTCTTTCTATCTGATTCTTTACCTGTCATAAGCATCACGGAGCTATTCTCTCTGGACCGACAACAGCACCGGCTAATCCTTCCATAACTCCAGGAGTCTGAAAGATGAATCTGAAAGCAATTCCAACAGCAACAGCTATTATCATAATCGCGATAGCTATTGCAAGCCAGTTCCTTCCACCGACTTTCTCCAATTCTCTTTGATAAACCATCTCTCGAATCATCGCATGAAGAGATACTCTATTGATCCCAGTATAAATGAAATCTTTCACAACAGACGGTAAAGACTTGTATATCTCAATCTTCTTCTTCAACTTCTCCTTCACAGCTTTCCTCTTCTCACCATTTCCATTTTTCTCAGCACTCCCATTATTGCCATCAGTCTTAATAGCTTTCATATTATCCTCGAAATACTTCATGATTATGTCCGGAGAAATAATCTCTATCTCCTCAAAAAATTTCGAAACATCTTCTTGACTCCAACCGTCATTCTCTATCAGCTCATCTATGAACAACCTCAACTCTCTCGGAGTTCCAATACTTTTATATAGATCAGCGTGAATGATTTCAACTCCTCCGAGATTTAAACACGGCTTCGGAGAAGATTTCGGAACAACAATTACTTCCTTGTCTGGAGTAATCGCCAGATTCTTGAAAAATCTAGCAGTCGGTCTAAAGTAGCTTGCTTTGTCAGTCTCTAAAAAGATTATAGGATGCCTCTTCTTGATACTCTTGACAAGACTGGACAGCCACTTGTTCTTCTTATCTATCAAGAGCACAAGGACATAAGCTCCACCAAAACCGACTACGAAATATAAAATATTCATGAGGTCCATTTCCATCCCCTTATCAAATACCTTTTCAATTTAGTATGTTCAAGAGTATTATACCAAGATTTCGCAGACCAGCCGATTGCAGTTGTTATCAAGAAAACCGAGAAGGAAAAAAAGAATATCCCCCAGATGAGCCAATAAGATTCGAGAGTGATCAATGAGATCTGCATCAGAGTCTTCCCAAATATCAAAATCATTAAACCGATCCATAACAAGAAAATAGACATATAGAAGGAAAATGAATAATAAACAAATTTTATTCTCCTCTCAAGTTCTAGTTTTTTCATCATTAAAATAACCTGATGCCACCACCACGCTTCGCAACCTCTTGCGGCTCCGTTCTCGAGATAGCTCTAGAGGTATTAAGCTCACGGACAGTAAAACCTCCCTTCCCCCGAGTAAGATTGATATAATATAATTGCTCCAGAGTATTCAATAACAAATTTAGATCCAACTCTAGCCGCTCAGTGTCATCCTCACCCTCATGATAGACTAATAGGTTCCCCCACTTCTGCTCCGGAATATACCATAGCATCAACAAACACCACTCTCTAAACTTGCTCATCAAATATTTCATGTCCCTCTCA
>Ga0209636_10006419_pt1 | contig 12017 bp, 7 predicted proteins | sample DeeMarSWOR152_54_FD_187464 | JGI IMG/M metagenome (GOLD analysis project Ga0209636, IMG submission 187464) | Marine sediment microbial communities from White Oak River estuary, North Carolina - WOR-1-52-54 (SPAdes) (version 2) | ecosystem: Environmental > Aquatic > Marine > Intertidal zone >...
TAATACATCTGGGCAGCCGTGTCCCATTGCTCGCCGGTATAGAGCAAATTGGTGGATTGTTGTGCTACCTTACCCGGGTCGGCTGATGCGACAGAATCATTCTGCAACAACACACCATAGCCATCGTAAGAGTAGCTGTCTTCGATTGTTAATCCACTACCTGCTGAATATTCGGCTAATTGTCGCGTGCTGCCGTGGCCGTCGTATAGTAAATACTCTGTACCATCGGTACTGTTATACTGGCTTATTACATCATCGCCGATGGTATAGGTAATCGTCTCATTAACCGGCGTCTGTGGAACGCCGTCGACATAATCGGTGGTTATAGTTTGCTCTTCTAAGGTTTGTGCATAGCCGGTATGGTTATACGAATCGACAAGATACGTTGTCGTGCGGGTCTGGTCGTTAACGCCGCTTATCGTGCGGACAAACTCCGATTTTACACGAATACCATCATCGTTATAGGTGTAGTCTACAACCTCGACTGTAGCTCCTTTAGTTGTCGTAACTTTCTCGAGTCGATTCTGCAGGTTGTAATCATACGAGACCATCTCCGCAGAAGCGCCTGTCGTCGTCATAATCGGCCTTTGGCCGAGATTATTGAGTTTTCAAAGAGCGATGAAAGCGAAAGGCACCAAATGGTGCCTTGAAAGTTTACTTCAGCTTCAGATTAATTTTTGTGTGAGACGCAAGTATAACCCTATTATTCTAACATCCTCGCATAGCAAATATAATAACTAGCATCACACTTATTAATAGACACAACAGAAACGCGAAATAAGTAACTATTCTATTTTTCGATTGCATGCCTTTGCCCTCTTGCCATATGTTAACATTCTATATTCAGTGAATACATAGTTAGCACCTTGATGTCAAGATTTTAGCATCAGATGTAGTTTGATAGATATATGAGTTATTGGCAAGAAAAATAACCTCAGCTTTTTATAAGGCTGGATTATTCTTGCTTTTCAAATACAAAAATATGCCAACCAGAAAGGTGATAAAACCTGTAGCGCCAACAACTTTTGAGAACGAATAGTATTTATCGAAAGCCTCTTGGGACATGTAATAATAATCACCCTTTTCAATACCTGGGTTTGTAGGGTCTGTTGTAATTGAACCAACATGGTGTCCTCCATGAGCAATTGTAAATACTGCCAAAATTATTATACATAGTGTGGTTATAGCTAGAAAGATATACCCCTTTATAAATAAAAGTTTTATTGATACATTCATTCCGTTCTCCTTGACTTTCCTGTTATATTAAACGATAATGTTTTGTCAGTACCCAATAAAACTGTCAAGAAATATTATCTATGATTTTCAGATAGTTGGCAATGGTGGATTTGTTAGCTTTTCCTTAATCTGTCGTATAAATTCTCTTCCTGCTTCAACAGTATCTAATTCAGGAGGAGTTATATTTTTGTTAACCCACTGGACTAGATTGCGACACCAAGAGAATGGCCCGCCACTCCAGTACCAGCTCATCGTACCTGAATAGATTGCTTTGCTTGAGGCTGAAGCAGGGCCGAACTTAAATCCACACGCTCCGCCAGCCTCAAATGTCCAGAAGCCGGTTACAGCTCCACCTACCATTGTAAGGCCCAAAGATGGGATGAGTCTTTTCATCCATGGTGCTGCACCGAAAGTTGAGGAGAAGAACAATTTTTCATAATCTATAACTTCTTTCACATTCCACACAGGACCTACTTCAATAGTACCAGTGCCACCTGCTAAACCACTGGAAGCACCAATTGAGTAATAATCTTGAAAACGTATGTATAACAATTCATATGTAATCTCAAATCCGGCCCCCATGCCCAAATAGAAAGCTTTAGCCAAATATGAATATGAGAATGAAATAACATATGCATCCGATGGTCCTTCTACATTACTTAATTTAGCAATGGTTCCGATTCCAATAATAGCTGGATTTACTATTGAGAGCACTGTCCCAATGATGGACATCGTGGTAAGGTTTTCTGATAAACTATATTCACCCGTTGGATCAATTCCATTAACCGGATTCGCAAGACAATATAGATACTTGTGCAAACTCTGCGGATCCTGGTTATTACCTGCAAAAGGATCAACTCGATTAAACCGGCCATTCAGCGGGTCGTAATATCTTGCTCGCAGGTTATACATCTGGGCATCTACATCAAATTGCTCGCCGGTATAGAGCAAATTGGTGGATTGTTGTGCTACTTTGCCAGGGTCTGCTGATGCGACAGAATCATCCTGCAATAGGACACCGTAGGCGTCGTAACTGAAGCTATCTGTTATGGTTACATCACTGCCCGTCCACTCGGCTAATTGCCTTGTGCTACCGTGGCCGTCGTATAATAGATAATCCGTAACACCATCAACAGTTTGGGCGATAACATCATCGCCGATGGTAAAAGTCGTGACTTGTGACCCGGGTCCCGTGCCTCGTGTTTCTTCGAGAACTTGGGCGTAGCCAGTGTGATTATAGGAGTCAATTAAGAAGGTCTTCGTTTCGTCAATGGTTGTTGTAGAATCCTCGGTTTTCGTAAAGTGACTGCCGACACGGATACCATTGTCATTGTATGTATAAGTGGTAACTTCAGTTATATCATTGACACCATCGTTGTATGTCCTGGTGATGGTTTCGAGACGGTTCTGGAGGTTATATTCATACACGACCGTCTCCGCAGAAGCGCCTGTCGTCGTTTTGCTCGTTACCGAGCCGTTGTCATCGTAGGTATAGGTGATAGTGGTATTGCCGTTGGCCCAGCTTGCGGTGCTTAAGTTTGCATACTGCATCTCGCCCTGCGCAACCTGCTGGAAGCTCTCAGGCCCAAAGAGCATCACAAAAGCAACAAACAGACAGATTCCCTTGCGAGGCCCGCCCTTTCGAAGGGCTGGCCGAGGAACACGCAGACGAAGCGATACCACCCACCTGAGCACGTATCGTTTAGCTAATCGCAGCACCGCCGGCCCGGATGCCGATTTTAATGGTGATGGAGTCGTAAACCTCCTCGATTATGCAGAATTTGCAAATGCCTGGATGACCAGCTTGGGCAAGCCCGGGTTCAATGACATTTACGACTTGCAGGACAATGACGTTATTGATTTGCACGACCTTAGAATATTCTCAGATGATTGGCTCTGGGGACTGTAATTGTACGCAAGAAATTACAGATAATTGACTATTTGGCATTGGGACTTTTTCCCCTCCTTAGAGTAGCAAAGGGATAATTTAGGGATTTGTATCTCTTTTTCTTGTTGATAGAAGAATTAAGTTTCGTATTGCTGCTGCATCCCGAGCGGCAAGCCATCGCTGCTCGAAATCTTTTCCCTGTGCAATCTGGGCTATTGCCATCAGGGCCCTGAGATGATAATTACGCTCATCTTTGCTGCCTGCAAGCACAAACATTATCCTGACCGGGTCCGCAGCGTGTGGAAAGTCAATACCATCAATGGCTCGGACAAGTAAGATGTCAAATTTCCTTTCTCCTTCTACTACTATGTGTGGTATTGCCAGTCCTGGCTGAATCACCGTTCCACCCTCAGCTTCACGACGGAGAAACTTCTCAAAGAGGACATATTCATTTGTCTGTAATCTCTCAGCTAAGATGGCTGAGATTTCGCGGAAGATTTTCTCGGCAGGTTGTTTACCTGTTATATCCAGAATTTCACATCCTCTTATAAGTTTGTCGAACCTGTCCTCGATTATATCATCACGCTCCATAAGGATATCTCGAAGCTCATTTTCGAGGGTTACTGTTTTGAGCTCCCTGTCGGTAACTCGTTCGACGACATGCATCACTGCCGAGGCACGGCTGACCCGCCTTGAGACATATAGCCAGAACCAGGCGGTGCTTAAACAAATAAAGCCTGTGGAAATCAAAAGCGGCACCTTTCCCATATCGATTATGAGAAAACCATAGGTGACGATGGCAAGGATATGGATATAGGGATATAACGGTGATTTGAATTTCGGCCTATAACTTTGTATTCTGCTCTCACGCATTATAATCACGCTGGCGTTGACAAGAATGAAAAGTATTATCATTAAAGTCGAAGCAGTTTTGACCAGCGATTCGATATCAAGAAAAACGATTGCGGCAATCATAAATCCGCCTGTAAGTGCTATGCTGATGTGAGGTGTTTTGAACTGCTTATTGATGCGAGAAAGAAACGGCGGCAGCAATTGGTCTCTGCTCATAGCTAAGGGAGAGCGTGAGGCGGCAAGTATGCCGCCGTTTGCCGTGGTTACAAAAGCAGTTATGGCGGCTAAGCCAAGCAGTGCAAAACCGACCGGGCCCATAAATTTACCTGCCGCCAGTGATATAGGCAAAAGACTGCCGGACAATTCAGTTCTATCGACCACACCTACCGTGATTATGATTACGGAGATGTAGAAAAGGGTTACGACAAACCAGGCCAGCAGCATCCCCAAAGGCAGATTTTTATCCGGATGTTTGACTTCTTCTGCGATGCTGGCAACTTTGGTCAAGCCGCCAAAGCTTATGAAAACCAGCCCCGAGGTTGCAAGCACTGCGGGCCAGCCTTTTGCAAGAAACCCCTTGAATCTCGCAGCTTCTACTGCTCCGGAGCCGAGAAACACAAAGCCGGCAAGTATTGCCAATAGTGCCGCCACAAGCAGAACCTGAAATCTGCTTGTATGCTTGACGCTTACGGTATTCAATGTCGTAAAACCCAGACAGCAAATGACGGCCAATGCCTTAAGATGCCAGGGCTGAAGCTGCATGGGGAAAATCATTTGGAGGACAACCTCAATGAGGATGGCCATTCCAACCACGGCAAATGCGCTTTTCAATGCCAGTGAAAACCAATTCGCCAATCCTCCGAACAGGCCCCAAACCGGGCCTAAGCTGCGCTCGACATAAAAATACGTCCCGCCAGCTCGCGGCATTGCGGTGGCTAATTCGGCCTGGCTGAGAACACTCGGAATTATCAAAATCGATGCAAAAAGATATGACAATATGACGGCGGGGCCGGCTTTTGCAAAGGCAATGGCAGGCAAAACAAATAAACCAGAACTTATCATTGCGCCCGCCGCCACCGCAAATACATCAAGAAAACCAAGCTCTTTTTTTAGCTCAGTCATAATAAAAATACCTTAGGTCTTCCAATATGGTGAGTGTATAACCAATATCTTAAGCGTTAGTTTCCTATTTTATAGGTGCAGCGTCAAAGTTTTTTTGGACATTTTATTTGTCCGACATAATATATGAAATTATGAATGTGAATATTCTGCTGGTGAATCCGCCGATTTATGATTTTGCCGCTTATGACTTCTGGCTAAAACCCTATGGCTCGCTGAGTATTGCGGGTTATCTTCGCGGCAAGGCGGATTTTAAGCTCTTCGATTATCTGGACAGGCTGCATCCCTCCTTAACAAATAAGACAAACCTTGAATCCGACCAATGGGGCAGAGGACGATTCTATTGTGAAATAATTCCTAACCCTGAAATTCTTTCAGATATTCCGCGATACTTTCGGCGATTCGGTCTGCCCCGCAGTTTATTTGAGGATTCCCTGAAAAATAACGAACCTTCCGACTTCGTTCTTGTCCAGACAATGATGACTTACTGGTATCAAGGCGTTATAGAGGTTATGGAGGATATTCGCAAGGACTGGCCGAAAGCAAAAATCATATTGGGCGGCAACTACGTTACACTCTGCTCAAGCCACGCAAAATCTTTAGAGGCGGATTTGTTAGTGGAAGGCAATAACCTTGAACCGCTTTGGGAATATTTAGACATAAAGCCGGAACTGATGCAGCCGGCTTTATGGCAGGCCTATGAGAAATTAAATACCGGTGTCCTTAGACTTACCGACGGCTGTCCATTCAGTTGCACTTACTGTTCTGTGCCGAAGGTTTACGGTAAATTCAAAATCCGGCCGCTGGAACGCTCTTTGGCGGAGTTAGAGCTTTTATGTAAACTTAGTGTCAGAAATATCGCTTTCTACGATGATGCTTTGACGTTTGAGGCCGAAAAGGTTTTTGCACCATTTCTGGAGGAAGTCCTGAGACGAAATATAAAGGTGAACTTTCACAGCCCTAACGGCCTAAACGCTCGCTTTATAACAAAAGAGCTGGCCAAGCTGATGGTAAAGGCTGGCTTTAAGACTTTTTACCTCGGGTTTGAGAGTATTTCTGCAAAATGGCAGCAGCAGACCGGCCCAAAGGTTTCTTCCGATGAGTTAAAAGAGGCGGTTGGACATCTCGTCGCTGCCGGAGCCGAGCCGACAAGCATTACAGCTTATCAAATTCTCGGCCATCCTCATATCAACGTTCAGCAGCTCGAAGCTTCGATGCGATTTGTCAATAGTCTTGGTATTCGTGGTATGCTGGCGGACTTTTCGCCGATTCCGGGTACCCCCGATGGCGAACTTTGCCGAAAATGGGTCGATATGGATGAGCCTCTGATGCATAGCAAAACTGCTTTTCCGATTGTCCTGCTCGGCTTCGATGAAGCTAACCGTCTGAAAGACCTCCAGAGGCGATTAAATCGCTCTTTACATAATCACCAGTCACATTGACTTTACATTTCGCACAAGATTGTGTAAAATGGTTGTTTTGTTAAGCTATAACGGACTATAAAGGAGATAAAGAATGAGTGGGATATTTGGAGTAGTCTCAAAAGGAAATTGTGCTGAGCCCCTTTTCTATGGTACTGATTATCATTCCCACCTGGGAACAGAATACGGCGGTATGGCCGTACTTGGCGAGGATTTTACACGCCAGATACATAGCGTCAACCAGAGTCAATTCAAGTCAAAGTTTTATGATGATTACAGGCTTATGAAGGGAAACAAGGGCATCGGCGTCATAAGTGCCCTGGAGGAACAGCCAATATATCTGAACTCAAAATTCGGCCCATTTTGCATAGTTACCAATGGGATAATCGAAAACACCAAAGAATTAACAACAGAAATGTTAGATAAGGGAATATCCTTTAGCGAGGTAAGTAAAGGAGCAGTCAATACAACAGAGTTGATAGCAAAGTTAATCAGCCAGGGAAAAAATATTATAGATGGTATAGAGAAGATGTTTGAGACGATAGAGGGTTCCTGTTCGCTCCTGCTGCTCAATAAGGATGGAATATATGCAGCAAGGGACAGATTCGGATATACTCCGCTTGTTATCGGCAAGAGAGAAGATGCCTGGGCGATTACTACCGAGACCTGTGCCTTTACAAATAACGGCTTTGAGATAACCAAATACATTGAGCCTGGAGAGGTAATCCTGATAAATGAAGATGGGATGGTGCAGAGAAGGCCCGGCGGAGATGTAAACCAAATCTGCGCGTTCCTCTGGATATATACGGGCTTTCCGGCTTCAAGCTATGAGGGAATAAACGTTGAGACTGTCAGAGAAAGGTGCGGGCAGTGCCTTGCAAGACGCGATAAAGATATCAGTGTTGACGTGGTCTCGGGCGTCCCCGACTCCGGAATAGCTCACGGATTAGGTTATGCGATGGAATCACGTAAACCATTCAGGCGTCCCCTTGTTAAATATACCCCCGGATACGGCAGAAGTTATACTCCGCCTTCACAAGAGACGCGCGACCTCATAGCAAAGATGAAACTTATCCCGATTAAAGAGGTAATTGAAGGCAATAGCATCGTTGTTTGTGAGGATTCCATCGTCAGAGGGACCCAGCTTAGAAACTTCACTATAAAAAAACTTTGGGATTGCGGCGCAAAACAGGTTCACATAAGGCCGGCTTGTCCGCCCTTAATGTTCCCCTGCAGGTTCAATTTTTCCACACGCTCCGCTCGCGAGCTTGCCGCCCGCAGAGCCATTCAGAGCCTCGAAGGACGTGATATCGAGGATGTCTGCGAATACATAGATGCCGGTAGCGATAAATACAAAAAGATGGTGGAATGGATTGCCGAAGACCTGCAGGTTACCACGCTTAGATATCAGACCGTCGATGATATGGTTAAGGCCATAGGCCTGCCGAAAGAAAAGCTCTGCCTGTATTGTTGGACAGGCCGATGTCCAAAACCAGCAAAGGCCGTAGAGAAAAAACCCGCGAGGGAAAAGATAGAAATCAAAGAAGTTGCTCCAACAAGGAAAGCAAAAGCTCCTGCTCTCCAGCCGGCAAATCCATCGTCGCAGTAGTGGTTCCTGAGCGGAACATATCCATATTTAAGTGGCCTAAGTTGCTTTTCTGGCCACAAAACTTTGCAGGTTTAGCGCAGCAAACAGTCTATGCCAAGTAAGAGCAAAAACAAGCGTATTCATATCCGAAACTTCGGGTGTCAGATGAACAAACTTGATACGGTTTTGGTAACCGCTGCACTCAGCAAAGCAGGATTTGAGCTGGCAGATGGTGTTAAGGAAGCCGATGTCGTCTTGATAAATACCTGCTCAGTTCGAGAGCATGCCGAGCAGCGAGTTTTATCACATCTCGGACATCTAAAACATATCAAAGAAAGTCAGCCTGAATTGATAGTCGGTGTAATCGGTTGTATGGCTCAGCGGTTAGGAGAGAAACTGCTTGCTCACGAAACGGTTGATATTGTCTGTGGACCGGCACAGATACCTCAGATTGTAAGACTTGTAAACGAAGTCCTTGACGGACAGAAAGCCACAGCAGCAGTAACGGAAAAAATACGTGAGAAAACCAGTGCTGAACAAAATCGTGCATTAGATGATTTTGAATCTGTTTTTGATACGGATAAAACAATATCAGCCCAGGCGTATGTTCGGGTAATGTATGGCTGTGATAACTTCTGCACGTATTGTATTGTTCCTTATGTGAGAGGGCCGGAAATTTCAAGGTCGCCGAAAGTAATAATCGACCAGATAGAAAGGTTAGCGGGAAAGGGTGTAAAGCAGGTTACGCTGTTAGGTCAGAGAGTAAATGCTTATAAATATACCGCCGGGGAGAAAACGTATTGCTTGGCGGATTTACTCTATCTCGCAAGCAGGGTCAATGGGATTGAATGGATAAGATTTGTTACCAGTTATCCTTCTACGGAGTTTTTCGATGAGATTTTAAAGGCTATGGCTGATTTGCCGAAGGTCTGTAATTATCTGCATATGCCGGCACAAAGCGGCTCGGACAAAATCTTAGCGGCAATGAATCGGCATTATACCGCCGGCCAATACCTAAAAATGCTGGCCAGAGCCAGAGAGGTTGTGCCGGATATTGCACTGTCAGGCGATTTTATGGTCGGTTTTCCGGGCGAAACAGAAGAAGATTTTCAGCAAACCGTCGATATGGTTAGAAAAGCACGATACAAAAATTGCTTTGTTTTCAAATACTCACCTCGGCCGGGCACCTCAGCAGACAAAAGGATGCAGGATGATGTGCCGCAGGAAGTTAAAAAAAGGAGAAATATCGAGTTGCTTGCCGTGCAGGAAAAAATAAGCGATGAATTGAGCAGACAATTTCTGGGAAAAGAAGTCGAAGTCCTCGTTGAGGGTTTAAGCAGGAAACCGCATTTGAGATCCTCCAAGGATGACAGCAATCCACAACTAATCGGCAGAACCGCCGAAGATTATATCGTTGTCTTTAATGGGCCGGAATCCCTCGCCGGGGAATTTGCAAAAGTAAAAATAACAAAAACCACCGCCCTGACTCTCTTTGGCGAACTCCTCTGAACCCCCCGCAGTTTCTGATTCATAAGGTCTCCACCACTGTAAGGGGGTGTTGTACCAACTTAAGAAATGCTCCTTTGTGCAGTAGTAGGGTGGGGTCGCACCCCACCATTTTGTCTGTTTTTTCCTTGCTTTTTCGGCCAGTATTGAGGTAGAATAGTAAAACCTGCTTGTTCAGAGGAGCGCAAGAAATGGTAAAAAAGCTCTTATTACTACCGGCTGGTTTAGCTCTTGTTCTAATGCTCCAGCTCCTTACCTTCGCCGACTCTGAAAAGTCCTCCACTCTCAGCTATCTCGAAAACCTTCATAATCAGGGAAAAGAAAGAGTTATTGTCAGATTTGAAGACCAGATAGATACTAACCTCGTTAAGAAGTATCAGGGAAAAGTAATAAGAAAATTAAAAATTATAGATGCAGTAGTTTGTGAGATTGACCAGGATAAGATTGAATTACTAAGGCAGGAAAAGGGGATTAGGGATGTAGTCCCTGATGCTGTGATAAAAATCCCGGAACCAAAGAGGATGCAGGAAGAACCAGTTGGTGAGTGGGAAGAGCCAGCAGATTTCATTATCCCAACTGCTTATGATGGAAATGCAACAGTAAGATGGAATAATTTGGAAGCTGGTTTAAATTCTAAAGCTGCCTGGGATAATTATAACTTGGATGGTAATGCGGTAAAGATAGCTATTTTGGATACAGGGATTAACTATACAATGGAGAACTTGGATGATAACTACTTGGGCGGCTATGATTTCGTTGATGATGATAATGACCCTTTAACTACAGATATTAATGAAAATCATGGTACAAAAGTTTCATCTTTGGCTGTAGGTGAAGGTGTAAGTAAGGTAGTAGGAGTTGCCTATAAAGCTGGATTTTATGCTATTAGAGTGCTGCACGGCGAAGAAGGAACAGGTTATGTAAGTGATGCTATAGCTGGAATATATTGGGCTATGGATCCTGACGACGATCCTAACACAGATGATAAAGCAGATATAATCAATATGAGTTTTGGTGGGTATGGCAGCAGTATATGGAAAGCTCCCTTAGAAACAGCCTGCAATGCCGCGTATGCGGAAGGAATTGTTCTTGTCGGTGGTTCTGGAAACGACGGTTATAGTTATTCCGCTTGGCCTGCCTCTTTTGAAAATGTAATTTCTACAGGGGCATATGGAGAAGATCAGACACTTTACAATTATAATGAACACAGTACAAATGGTGGAGTTGACGTAATAGCACCTGGTGCCCGTGTTGCTACTGTTAAACCGGATAATTCAGGCTGGTGGGTTTGGGGAACTTCGTTTGCTGCGCCTCATGCCTCAGCTCTAATTGCCCTACAAATCCAATATGCCAGACAAAATAACATTGACCTTAACAATGGCTACCTCTGGGAAGTAATGAAGCACTCTGCCCATCATCTTGCAGGAGAAACCTATGACCCTGTATATCAGGGAAGTGGCAAAATCTATGCTGCTTCAACTGATATAAATGATGCCAATATTGGCTCTATCGACCTTATCTCTATGAACTGGCCTATCGACTATTATTTTACCTTCTCAGATTATGCCTTCCTTGATACCAACTACCCCGTCTATCAAATTGGAAGTGATGTAAATCAAACCATAACCCTGACTAATATAACTGATATACTTGGAAACACTGTCGAAACTATTGAAGACTTAAATGTAGTAGCAACGCAAGGTTATTACGGCGACCCCAACGACCAGAACCTGCCCGGCAATTCCGTAGAAATATTTCCAACTATTTCACTTCTCGAACCCAATGATGCAAATTCGATAACGCTGTCCCTACTATATACTGTCCCTCCTGAAACTACCCCCGGACTGGTAAAAACTACATTAGAGCTGGAATTTAATTTTTTGGGAGACAGCAGAGTAATTACAGTATCTTACAATGAGCCGAATTCACTCTGGTATGCCGCCATCCCCGCTGACCTCGACCTCAGCAATACCGTTAGTCTTTCGGACTTTAGCATATTTGCCGAAAACTGGCAGCAGACCGCCTGCACCGAACCCGACTGGTGTGGAAGGGCCGATATAGACCGAAACGGCTACGTTGACTTATTTGACCTGCGAATCCTCGCCCAAAACTGGCTCACCGGCCTATAGCCAAACCCGTTAGCCCTCAGGCCTGTCCCGTGGTCAGTGTCAGTTCGTGTCTCAGTCCGTGTCTCAGTGTAACAGCTTCAATCAAATACGCATCTACCTGCTCACCAAAAACGGCTAACTATAAAACTTTTTTACTCCTTTTCTCACATCGAGTTATGAGAATCGGGAATCGGGAATCAAGAACCTTTTTCAACAAAATCGCGCAAGTCCACCCCAATAAGGGGGGAAGTATTATTTCGAAACGCTATGAAAAATAGTAAAAGTTTATAGATCGGAAG
>Ga0209636_10006420_pt1 | contig 12017 bp, 8 predicted proteins | sample DeeMarSWOR152_54_FD_187464 | JGI IMG/M metagenome (GOLD analysis project Ga0209636, IMG submission 187464) | Marine sediment microbial communities from White Oak River estuary, North Carolina - WOR-1-52-54 (SPAdes) (version 2) | ecosystem: Environmental > Aquatic > Marine > Intertidal zone >...
AATTTAGCTAGAATTAATCCAGTAATATCCGCAAGAAGAACTCGTCCCTTATCATCAACAATAACAGCACGATCGCCATCTCCATCGAAACCAACACCAAAATCAGCACTTTCAGATCTTACTTTCTCTGAAAGAAATCTCAATGATTCTTCATTTGGTTCTGAACTCCGATTCGGGAAAGTGGGATCTACTTCACAAAATAAAGGAATAATATCTAATCCAATTCCATGGAGAATAGTGGGGGCGGATAAACACGAAGAGCCATTCCCGCAATCTACAACAATTTTCAATTCTTGCTTTAATGAGAACCTAGAAATTAAAAATTCATGATATTTCTCTTTAAGATTCGTAACCGTCATTTGGCCAACTTGGTTCCACTTCGGGGTTACGAATTCACCTTCAACAAAGATATCACGAATTCTCATATTGTCTTCTTCTGAGAAACCAACACCATTACCATAATAGAACTTCACACCATTCCACTCTGGTGGTAAATGAGAAGCCGTAATAAAGGCTGTGGCAAAAGCTTTACCCTGCCATGCTGTAAACATGCATGCACCAAACTGAAGTGCTTCCCCTGAATATTCAATGTTGATTCCAGTAGCCATAACCCCCGCAGCAAAAGCTTGAGCCAGTAAAGAACTGGTCTGTCGAATATCATAGGCTATGAAAACATGTTCCTCTTTTAATCCCTGTTCTAGCTGTAAAAACGTTCCAAATGCGAGACCAATCCGAAAATGGACTTGTGGGGTGATTTCCTCATTGAAAATACCCCTGATGTCGTAAGCTCTAAATATATTTTTCAAATCGTTATAATTAATAGTGGCCAATAATTACACCTTTTTTGTTAACCAAAGAGCTCCCCCATTTTAGCAATCTCTTTCTGGATTTCTATTGGATCTTCATCTTTTAAGTAACAAAGAAAATAATATTTATTCTTACAAATCTGTATAATGAGTGATCCATAACCCTTTGGATTTGTCAAACACCAATAATTCGGATAAGCATTCATCAAAGAGTTATATCTTACTCCAGCAAGACTAATGGACGAAGGAAACGTGACCCATTCTGAAAGTAAGTAGTATCCATCAACCAGATTCTTCTCACCAGCTTGAGGAAAGGCACCTGCATGATAGAAGATATTTCCGTAAGGATCAAGAATAATACAGCCAGTAACAATGTGTTGGTCCATAAGTCTCTTTAATAATATACGATATGGCATAACTTCAACTCAAAGGCAATGAAATTACTAAAGAATTTAAAAAATGTTAGCGCGACATTTAACTATTAATGATGCCGCATGTTCATCTCTTGTTAGGAATTGCTAGCGTAAATATCTTAGCTCATTGGGGCTATAATCCCTCTAATTTGATATGGTTTGCTCTTGGTTCTATCTTTCCCGATATTGACTATATTTTAAACTTAGTAATAAAAAAAAAGAGTCATAGACAACTACCCACACATTTCCTTTTATTGTACTTGCTAGGGGGTCTCTTTCTTGGAATTTTCGGTTTATTATCTCAATTCTTATTTTTTCTTGGAGCTATTTTTCATATCTTTGTGGATATCATCGATTGGGAAATTAATCTATTTGCACCTTTCTCTAATAAACCAATTTCATTACTTAATCTTGATTATGAGAAAATGTCAAAACAAGAATCTTTTGTCAGTTTTCTTAGATCTTATTATAGAAATCGGAAAATTATTTTCTTAGAAATATTAACGATAACGGTTTGGATCTGGTCTATGATTTTATAGATTGATAGTCAATCTCAAAATTATTAATAACTGATAAGAACTTATTTTTAGTTAAATAATGGAAAGCATATCTGAATTATTAGAAAAGTCTTTAGGACAAAAGTGGCAAATGCAAGATATAAAATGCCCACACTGTGGAAAAATAGTCCCTGCAACACAATTTTGCATTAAATGTGGGAAAAAACTGGATACTGATTCATCTAGAATCCTTGATCAATCCCCATTAACGATCTGTCCTCATTGTGGGATGAAAATTCCAGAAACCGATTGGTGCATTTTTTGCGGGAAGAATGTGACATCCTCAGCAGAACAAAGTCAAGCTACTGAAATATTTAAGTGCCCTCTATGTCGTCAAGCAGTTCCTGCTACTCACAATTTCTGTCATCTATGTGGAGGTAAGCTGAAGAAGATAACTACAAATGATCAAGTACAAAGTGAATTATGTAATCGTTGTTGGAAGCCTAATCCTCCTGACACAGAATACTGCATACATTGTGGGTTGAAACGTCAAATAAAACAACGATCAAAACTTCTTGAGGAACCCTTCCAGGGTTATCAACTAGATCTCTCACATTTTTTCCAGCCTGTTTCCTTTCCTTTATCTACCCTAAGAGCAAGTCTAACTTCATCCAAAGATTTCCCAGTAAAGGGTACTATATCACATTCCAGTTATTTTGGAGTAATAAGATCAAGAAAAGCCTCATTATTTTATCAAAATTTTGGTGGTTTTGATGGAAATAATTTATTACATTATTTAGGAACCTTTATTTTAATACTCTTAATTTATATCTTTTGGTATTCCAGTCGTTATGCTGATCTTGGTCAACAAATTGATCCTATCACAGAAGGAATAATGATATTTATTTTTGGGGGAGCTTTTTTGACATCTCTGCTGATGACTCCTATTTGGTTGTCGACGTTTTTGTTATATCGTAATTCAGGGTATAAAATGAACTATAGATTAGATTCTTCACGTGTCTTTATAACTATAATTTTTAATTTAATTTGGGCTTTTATAGGATTTGGTCCCATCATATTACAATTGGGTGACTTTAAAGATACTAAAGATCATATTATTGTACAAAGATCTTTCATTCGGGGTATTGCATGGGGAGCTGTTTTCTCTGTCAGTTGTACGCTTATTTTAGCGCTTTTGAGTTTTGCTATTATTGGAATCCCAGGTATGTTTGCTGGTTTTATTTTTCAAAACCATCCAATTAGAAGTCATCTATTCGCCGCTTACTTTGGTGCTACTTGGATCTCATTAATTATTCTTTTACCATTTGGAGATTATTTTGACAAAGTTATCAAACGCTGGAATCAATTTGGCTATTTTGTGTTACTTGCTATTGGTTTGCTTTTATTGATACATTCTTTTAATTTAATTGGATTATTGACACAAAACGTGTATCGGGCTTAGCCTATTAAGCGATAACGATGAATCTTGAATAAGCATCATGACAAAGGTTTAGTAAAATGTCAGAAGATCAAATAAGAATATCAGTGCTTGGTACTGGTAAAATGGGATTCTTTCACGCCCGTTTACTATCACGTCTTGGTTATTTAGACTCCGTTGTTGATTCTAATCCTGAAATCGCTAAAGCAGTTGGACAACAGTTTGAAAGACCTTGGTATTCAAGTATAAAGGATATGGTAAAAGAACAATCACCAAATGGTGTAATTATTGCGGTTCCAACTGAAACTCATCCTAGTGTTGCAACTGAAGTGATTAGGCGAATTTCGGATCTAAAAGCTTTACTAATAGAAAAACCTATTGCACAATCCGTAAACGAAGCACTTGATTTGAAATCTATACTACTTAATTGCAATGTCAAAGTTATTGTAGGTCATATCGAGGTTTATAATCCTGTTGTTACAAGGATAAGCGAAATTGTCAATAGGAGGAATCTAATCGGAAATCCACGTTCGGTTCTCTTTCAAAGACGTGGAGCTGTAGCGGAGACTAGGATTGAGTCAATTGGAGATGTTTATGAAGATATAGGGGTTCATGATTTTGATATTGCCTTAAGGCTATTTTTTAAGGGGAAAATAAAACTTTTCTCCACTGCAAACACACTGAATGGTGTTGCTAATTCAAGTGTCATTGTCATTTCTTCCGAAGAGAAAGAATTTAATGCTACATTCCTCATGAGCCGCGAATATGCAGGGAAATTACGAACTATCGATATTGAAGGGACAGAAGCCACCCTCTGTGCGAATTTACTGACCCAAATCTTAGAATTACGAAGTCTTGAGATTGCACGGGGAGAAAAAGATGTTTCTGCAATTAGTATTCCTTTTTCAAATGGGGAGCAGATAAAAGTCTATGGTGAACCCCTTCTTCAAGAGATATGGAATTTTGTGGACTGCATCCGAGAAAAAGCAAATCCCACCGTATCTATCGATGATGGGATAAATGTATTAAAGATTGTGGAAGCTGCACGGAGAAGTATCGAAAAAGGTAGTGTCATTCATCTACAAATTTAAATCTGAAGGATATTCTTTTTTAATCCTCTCAACAATTAAAAACCAAGCGGAAATCCTAGGCTCTACTTCATGGTAAATTGGGAAAGAATAAAATCTAAGATGATGATGTACTCCCTGATTATCTTCTAAAATTGCATCAAAAGATTTTTTTTCAACTTCTTTTTGATAGATTAAATCTCGAAATTGAGTTGCTAATCCTGCTTTTTGAAAAGGATAGAAATCAAGAATATTCACTGTTTCTAAATCCAAAATTTCAGTAAACTCCAATAATTTTTGAGCACTTTTATTATAAGCAATTACACGGCCCATATTATCAATCTTTAGCCATCCAAGAGGTAGATTAACAACTAAAGTTTCATATTCTTTAGTTACTTCTCTGAGGTATTTTTCAATTCGTCTTTGTTCTGTGATATCTGAGACAGTAACTACGGCTCCCACAACTTTATCATCTGCTATAAGGGGAACAGAAGAGACTGAAGCTTTTATTTCATCACCTTGGGCTGTTATATAGGTTAATAAAAGATATCTATCACTTTTCTTTCCAATCATCCTTTCTTGAGTCAGTTCTTTCACACGAGAATGTTCATACGATGGAAAAATATCCAAAATGCTTTTTCCAATAAGTGGGTGTTTCTTGTAGCCAAGCATTTCCTTTAATCTGGGATTAGCTGATGTTATTTTATAATTTCGGTCATAAGTGTATAAACCATCAGACATAGAATCAATAATTGATTCGAGAAACTCCTTTGTGGTCTGTAACTCCTTCTCACGTTGCCTTTCTTGAGTAATATCTCGAATAAAGCCATATGTTTCTAGAATGTTACCTTTCTCGTCTCTAATCGCAGCTGCATTCACACGAGTCGAAATTTTTTTCCCAGATCGATGATAAAATGTTAATTCGTAAACATCATCAATTAATTCCCCTTTAAGGCGTTGTTTGGTTATATTTGTCAATAGTTCGGCACTACTAGGTGTAACAAAGTCTAATACTGAAACTCCTATCATTTCATGGGGACTGTAACCCAACATTTGAGCAACACTATCATTCACATAGATTGTTTTTTCATCCTCAATTTCTGTAATCCAGACACCGAGAGCTGCTTGTTCAATGAGAGTCTGAAAACGCTGTACATAAGATTTGGTTTCTTCTTCTGCCATCTTTTTTGCAGTAACATCACGCATTACTTTAGCGATACGATAACCCTTTGAGTGCTCGATGATGAATAAAGTGACTTCTAGAATACGTTTTGAACTGTCCTTTACATTTTTAATGCTATATTCAAGAAATTTTGGAGTTTTTAGAATTTTATCTGGAATCATAAAACTCTTGAACTCTTCAAGTATTTTTGAATAACTATCCTCCTCCTCAGAGACTGTACTAATCTCTAACGGTTCTAGTTGTTTAATAATCATCCAAATTGACTGACCCAAGGTATCCTCTGCGGAAAATCCTGTGATTATTGTAGCAGCAGGATTCCAATCAAGAATCGTTCCCTCCTGATCCATTATGATGATACCTTCAATGGATCCCTCAACAATCTTTCGATGTTTCTCTTCAGAGTCGATAAGAGCTTGTTGAGTTTTTACCTGTTGTGTTATATCTCGAGCGATTGCTTGTATCCCAGTGACTGTTTGAGTTTTCTTTCCATAGATTGGTCTAGCTGTAATATCTAGATGCAGAATTTGTTCATACTTCGTCACCGATCGCAGCATACGACTTTCTGTATTACCTTTACAAATAGAATTAAGCATTTCCTGCCATTTTCCAAGATCTTCCTGATAAGCCATTTTCTCTATATTAAGGACTTGGCTTTCATCAAATGAATATCCATAAATGGAGAGGAAATTTCTGTTTGTTTCTAGCAATTTTCCTTCAGAGTCAAAGATAAAGATTAATCCTGCAGAATTCTCAAACAAATCACGATAACGCGATTCTGATTTTTGTAGTTCTTTCTGAAGCCAATATCTATCAATCGTTTGGCGGATAGATGTCGCCATAAGGCTGAAATAACCAGGCTGAACTCTTTTAATGAAATATCCACTCGCACCTAACTGTAATGCCTCAGATGCAATTTCTTCGGATCCTTGTCCAGTTACAAAGATAACTGGAGTATCAATATCCATGGCTGTAAACTTTCTCATCAAATTAATTCCATCAGAAGGGAAAACCTTCCCACTAACTTGGATAGTTCCTGGCAATTTATGGTCACATAGGATGCAATCAAACTTTTCATCCCCTAATTTTTCTATTGCCTCATTTGCTGAGTATGCTGGAATGATCTTAAACCCTGGATCTACATCTTGGAATTTTTTAATAATAAGTCGAATGAACCATTCATCATCATCAATAGCTAGAATTTTAGCTTTTCGCAAGGGTTTCGAGACATGTGGTCCTGTTGCCATGAGTCATTACCATCATTCAATTGTTTATTGAGAAAGTACACACCAGAACTTTTTGTATTATTTCACAAAGTAAAGAAAGCCTAGTTCTTTATTGTTTGTAAATAGCTTTATTATGAACGTTAAAAGGAAATATTTGGTTCTTTTGTTTTCTTTGTTTAAAGACTAATTATATATTTAGCAGATTCCTTTTATTTCCTTTTAAAGTAAACAAAGAAGATTCCAATTAAAAATTTATCCGATCAACTTATAATGTGTTATAGATTTATTGAAGTTATTATAAACAAATTCGATTAATGGCAGAATTGAAACTGTTGAGTACTCTTTTTATAAAACCATTCAGTGTTTATGAATCAATTTATCTAGTAATTTGAGGAACTACTCATTGAATTCCTTCATTAATCAGTATAAAATTACGTTTAAGAAGTTACAGATGCTGTTTAAAGGGAAAAATGAGAATGATCAAAAGGATTTTTTATTCTGTCAAGATTTAATGAAAAGAACGGTTTTTTTGGCTTTTTATCTCACCATTGTATCCCAAAGATCTCCTTCAAGAACAATAGAGAGGGAAGTAACTAGTATAATGAATCCTTTATTCTCATTAAATGACTTGGCGCCTTTTAAGAGAATTGCTGATATTTATTTCCCTTTAGAATTGAAGATAATTGAATCTTTGGAAAAAAAAGAAGAGGAAATTATTAATAATGTATTAAAAAAATTCATCGAATCCTTTTCATGGGAATTAAGCCAAAATCTAAACAATAAAAGTAAGAAGAACTCTGTAACACCAGAAATTTTCGAATTAATTTATCATTCAGAAAATCCAAAAAAACATGGGGTTGTTTTCACCCCTTATCCTTTTGCATATTGGATGGTACAATCTTGTTTTCAACGACACTTGGCAAGATTTCTTAATTCACCAAATTTCTCAATGAATGATCTTGATCTCCTAAAACGAGACAAAAAAAGGAGACTCAATAATATTATTTTAAAAATACGGGCATTAGATATCTCTGTTGGGTGTGGAACTTTGTATTTAGCAGCTTTCAATTATTTATTAACATTAAATAATCGACTTGGGTTATTGGATGGGAATTCATATTTAGTTTTGAAGAGAATATGTTTATATAATTTATATGGGGTGGATATTGATGAAAATGCCCTTGTTATGTGTAAAGTTCGACTAATCCTGCAAATTTTTGAGAAGGCCCCCTCCATACAGGTTGAGGATTTACTAGAACTCATAGACAACGTTAACTTGAAAACTGGGAATTTTTTAATAGGATTCATTGCAGATCCAAGGATTCATAGAATGGTTGATTACAATCAACTCTTAATATATGGTATAAACGACAATGAAATTAATAATCCAATATTTTTAAACAATCAGAACATTTTCCATTGGTTTTTAGAATTTCCTAAAATCTTTAATAAATCCAAGACGTCTGGATTTGACATAATCTTCGGAAATCCTCCTTACATCGGATATCGATTCATTGATAAAACAGTAAAGCGTACTCTAAAACACCTTTACTCTAAGATCTATACAGGATTAAATGATTATTATTATTACTTTATCTGGAGAGCTAAACAATTGCTAGCTCCAAATGGCAGCAGTGTCTTAGTTGTTACCAGATATTTTTTAGAAGCACGTTATGCAGAAAAATTAAGATCTGAGCTCATTGGATCTGGATATGTTGATGCTATTATCGATTTTCGCGATTTTAAGATATTTTCAAAGGGAATCAATACTGCAGTTCTCTTTCTGACTAAAAATTCAGCTTATAATCATCAAAGTCAAATTTTGGTATTGAAAAATCATAACTTATCTCCACGAACGCTTCTACAAGAATTACAGGCAAGTATAAAGAATCTTTCTCTTAAATCAAGTCGTATCTTCCAACATTTCACAATTAGTCGGACTGAAACCCTCAATAGTAAATTTCTTTTCGCCTCTAAAACATTAAGAAACTTGATAAAAAGGATAGAAAGTCAATGTGTTCCTTTAGAGCAAGTTTGTAATATTGGAACAGGTTATCATTCGGGGAAAGACAAGGTTTTCTCTCCAAGTATAATTAAGCAGAATGGAGAAATCAACGCTTTAATTGAAAACAAAGGGATTATTGATCGATTTCCCTTAGAAACAGAGATAGTAGAAGAAATTGTGAAAACTCCTAATATCCTACCTTATATTATCATTGGGGATAGAAAATATGTTATACTAACTAAACGAGGCATTAATATTGATGAATTTCCATTCACAAAACAATATTTAGAGCATTTTAAAGAAATTCTAACGAGTCGATATGAGGTTAGAAAAAATTTAGCAAAATGGTATGAAATTGCTCAGGTGCGAAATCTACATCTTTTTAAAGCTAAGCTGAAAATAATGTGTCCTTATCGTGCTCGTGTTCCAAGATTTGCTATTGATAAGAGGCAAAGATATAGTTCGATCGATTGTACATCAATCGCCATGAAAAAATCATTGAATATATACTATATTTTAGGAGTCTTAAACTCAGAATTGATAGAATTCTATTTATATATAGTTGCCAAGAAAATAGATGCTCAAAAGATTGAGCTTTATCCTAAAACAATTTCAAACATACCAATAAAAGTACCTACAACTAAGGAAGAAAATTTTCTTGTCAAAAAAATTACAGAACACACAAAGAATATATGTAATCTGCTAGAATCAAGTAAATTCACTCCTAAACAACACCAACAATTATTGAAATATGGTAGAAGGGGATTTTTCAAGATTAATGATAATATTCAGGGAATTATAAAAACCATTGATATGTATGTCTATCAATTATATGGTTTAGACGACCAGATAGAAACACTAAAGAACGAATTTACTCACCCTTACATTGAAAATTTAGGGGATGCCAAGAATATCTAAACAAAGTAGAAAATTCTCTTTAAAGAGACAAAAAGGAGTTTATAAAACTCCTTATGCAACAGCGTGCCATATGGCAGAGTTAGTTCATCCTTTTATAACAGAAAAATCAAAAATCCTCGATCCAAGTGTAGGAGATGCTGTATTTATCCAAGCACTCATTGATAGAGGAGTAAACCCCTCTCAAATTACCGCTCACGATATTGATGTAGAAAAGATTCAGAAATTACACTTAATGGGTGTTCATGCAAAATGTACTGACACATTACTTAATGATTATCCATTAAAAGATATCATTCTTGGTAATCCACCATATAAAAGTCGTAGAGAAAGCCATTATATGAAAAAACATAGGAAAGAACTTGAAAAGAAATATGGGTTTATTGGTTTATACAATCTCTATTCTCTTTTCGTGGTAAATGCAATACAACATTTGAAGAATAGGGGGATTCTTTGTTTCATTATCCAAGATACTTTTTTTACAAATAGATATTATTATCGTTTTAGAGAATTCCTTCTAAACAGCTGTAAAATTGTGGAAATAAAGCTAGCTCCTTGGCGATTATTTCATCGTAGTGATGCTGATGTCAGAACTGCTATAATTCTGTTGGAAAAAAAACACACCAGTAGCTTTTGGGAGAGTAAACAACTTATAGAGGACAGAAAACATCAGATGCGTCTTATTGATCGTTTAAGCAATGAAAAAGAATACAAAAATCCTCCAAAAATTCAACTTGTACCACAAATCGAATATCGTAAAATGCCAGACCTTAAATTCTTTGTAGGGGTTCCAAAATCGATTATTCGCTTGATCCAAAACCCACCTGCTAGATTTGGAGATATTACAAAAGGTGGTACGGGTATCTCAACTGGTAACGATGGAAAATACCTACGACTAGCGGAAGAAGTTCAAAACGATTCCGCATGGGTAGGGTTTTACAAATCTGGACAACGAACTCCTTATTTCTATAAAACACCATTTTTCATAGAAAAAGATTATCAGAAGAACGCTAAAAACGACCCTAAGAATTTTCTTGTTAGGAATGAACAATTCTATTTCAGAGAAGGGATCACTTGTAGCAGCGTTGGAAGAAAGTTTTCAGCTGCATATATGCCCCCAGGAAATTTATTCGGAGTAAATGCGAACTTCTTTTTTGATAATGACGAAGATATATTCTATTCTTTAGGGTTTTTGAATAGTAAACTTGTCCAGTATCTAACTCGAAAAGTGATCCACCGCTCAAATATTATCGCTACTAGTTTTCTTAAAGAAATTCCCTTTATCTACCCTTCTATGGACCAAAAAACGGAAATAGTTACAATTGTGAAAGAAATAGTGTTATATCTTATGAAACATCAAAATTATGACTTTTCTAGTAAAGCTGAAAAAGTTGATGAGATAATTTTTGACCTATACAAAATTTCAGATAAAATAAAAGATGAAATATTAGATTTTTGTAGTAATATCATGGATTTCTCTTGACTGATAATCTAATTCCTGATTGTCAACAAAATTGTAAAAAATGAAAAAACTCTAGATCTTGAAGGCCTCATCACCAGGTCTAACACGCTCTGGAACTTTAAGACCGATTTTTTGGCCTGCAGACGCTGAGTCAATATCTACACGATCAATTTGCATTGATTCGACTGTCATTTCAAAATCAGTAGTACTTCCTTTAATAGTAATCTTGTCACCCTTGGATATAGATCCAGATGTAATATCCAGTACAGCAACACTTATTTTGGAATAGAAATTTTCAATATTCCCAATTTTCTCTGACATATTGTAAATCCTCCTTGTTATCTAGACATACAGATTAATTCAAAAAAGCTATTCATAAAGCTTTTGGTGTACTATTACGACTGATTTACACTTCATTGCCAGATTAAATCATCCTTCGTTCTTTAGAAAAATTTAGATTTTTATTTGCTTTTCCTATGATATCTAAGCATTTACAACAAAGGAATCTTATAATAGATTATTGATTATCAGTGCTAATTTCTTTAAGGATTTTTCGAATCTGATCTTTAAACGATAAATAAGGATCTCTAGAGAGACTTTGGTATGCTTCGAGGATTGTTCTGAGACTTAATTCTTCTAGCATAGTTGTCGCGTGTTCTAACGTTTCACGGATAATATATCGCTTTAGATTGGTTCCTAAGTCTCTAAGAACTTCAACGGAAACGGATAGAAAAGATGGTAAAAACCTGGGATCTTTACAGAGAAAAGCAAATGAAGAATCAATTGCCAAAAAGTACTCATCTCCATAAATGAAATCTAATTTTCGTAATTCATGAGTACCAAAGACTAGACGTTGTGCAGAACCTCCAAATAAGGTCTTAATAAAGCCAAAAATTACTGCAAGATAACCCGCAAGGACAACATCTCTTTCAACATTCCAGGAAAATGGTAACTCCCCACCTGAGAGATGAGAGATCAAAGCTAACCCTGTAGGTTGATCCGTGAGAG
>Ga0209636_10006421_pt1 | contig 12017 bp, 14 predicted proteins | sample DeeMarSWOR152_54_FD_187464 | JGI IMG/M metagenome (GOLD analysis project Ga0209636, IMG submission 187464) | Marine sediment microbial communities from White Oak River estuary, North Carolina - WOR-1-52-54 (SPAdes) (version 2) | ecosystem: Environmental > Aquatic > Marine > Intertidal zone >...
AAAGGCTTTCTGTCCCAAGCGTCAGTCAGCAAATCCAGAAATTCTTCAAGGAATTCATAACAGAAGACGGTGCATTCGAGGGGAAAATAGTCGTGGGCAGCCCGACACCGCATGGACCATTCAAAACAAGCGCAAGAGACGGACACTACGCTTCGTACTTGACGTTTTTCTTGGGACAGTTCGTCAAGACGCCTGAGGAATTTGCGATAAAGCTTGATGTTGACGTGAAAGCAGAAAAAGAGGAGAAGAGCAACCTCATCCTTGTAGGTGGACCTGGAACAAATCTTCTAACACAAGAGGTTAATGAGCATTTGCCGGTAAGGTTTAACATGCAATCTTCAGAGCAGGGATTTCTTTTCGGTGGCTTAGTTTCCCGAAAAACTTCACGTGTTTACACCGCGGATGCTGTTGGGCTAATAGCAAAGATTGTGAACCCATGGAACAACACCAAGCGAGTTATAGTTTTGGCTGGAAACAAAACTGTGGGCACCAAAGCGTGTGTGTTGGCTTTAACAAGATTTTGGAAGAAAACCTTGAAAGACTATCATGGCGAGGACACTTTTGCAAGAGTTGCACAAGGTTTCGATCTGGACGGAGACGGAAAAGTTGATTCAATAGAGATCATCGAGTAACACTGAAAACTTGTCATGCAACAAATGGAGGTGCATACTATGGAGATGACAGAGATCGTTTTTGCCTACGGACACAGGAACATCCAGGCCACACACAAGTCAACACTTGAAATCACAAGAGAAGCCCAATTATCAAAGAAAGGCGACTGCATCATTGCAGTCTCAGCGGAGAAAGCTGTAGCTGATTTAAGCCAAGAATTCAAGGAAAAACTGCGAGAGAAGAACGCAAGAATTAGCATGTTAATTGAAGCTGGAGAAGTTGCTGAAGTAGTGAATGCTTTTGGAAATCCGCGGCTAATTTTGACGCATCCAACAGAAATGGTTGTCAGAAAGAGCAGCTACGTTTGCAGTAGAACATTGGCAATTCAAGCGGATAAGGCGGCATGGGAACTTTCAAGAGAGTTCGTGGAAAGGCTGAGAAACCCAAAGCAGAAAGTGAAAATTACATTGACTGTCAAAGTCTAATGGATTTTCGCGTCTAAGACGGCTTGCCACTCGTGCGGAGCTGTAGTACGAACAAGCCTTGAAGAGAGAATTTCCTCTACCTTTCTTCCAGATTTCTGAACAGCAACTATAAAGCGGGATTTTACATCCTCAAGCGAGTTTGAGGCGTTCACAAAACTGTAAAAGTGCACTGTGCCACCTGCTGGCTTTACTGCTGTGCATGCAGCGTCCACAAACTCCATGGCTTTTTCAGGCAGATTCATAATCACACGGTCCGCAATTACGGAAAGCCTTTGCTTGACAATCTGTTTTGCATCTCCCAAAATCGGATACACTTGACTTTCAACTCTGTTGAGCCTGATGTTCTTCTTAAGGAATTTAATCGCGTAAGGGTTCGCGTCTATAGCATAGACCTTTACATTTTCACGCGTTTTTGCGATTGATATTGAGAAGGGACCTACACCAGCGAAGAGGTCTACAACTGTTTCGCCATCTTTGACAAGTGATGCGACTCTGTTGTGTTCGTGGGAGAGGCGTGGAGAAAAGTAGACTTTGGCAAGGTCCAAGTAATACTTGCAACCATGCTCTTTGTGAACTGTGTCGGTTTTAGGCTCTCCAGCAATTACGCTGAACTCTCTTAATCGATAAGTTCCGCTAATGACACCTGCCTTGGCAAGCACCGTCTGCACATTTTTATGGGTTTTCAAAACTGCCTCACCGATAACCCTTTTGTGTGCGTCAAGCTCGGGTGGAATTTCAATTATGGCTATGTCTCCCACGAGATCCATTGCACGTGGCAAACTAGCTAATAGATGTGGAGGAAGCTCGTTTTCAAGTAATTCGACAGATGTTTTTACCCGTTTCTCCCTTTTTGGAAAAGTGTAGGTTGAGACTTTGCACTCTGGTGCTTGTTTCTTAAGTGCTTCTAACTCGTTTTCTGATGGCTGGCGAAAAAGTGGAATGTAAACGAAAGCGCTATCTCTTTGAATTTCCAGTTCTTTGTTGACCATTTCTAGCTTGCTAGCTAGGATTATGACTTTTTCAGCATGAACTTTGGGAACTTTAACACATACGGATACTTTAGGCATCAAATCACTAAGGGTGTTTTTCTTTTTATCGCCTTCACCTTTTCTTTAACTGTTTCGAAGAGAGTTTTGCTCATGAAGCCTTTTTCTAAAGCTTTTTTGAGTTTCTCCATATCCAAGACTTCGACTGTGCCGTCTGGTTTTATGCAAATATCGACTTCTAAATCCATGTAACGGAGTGCTTTCGGATAAATCTCAACTGGCGTGTTCAGGTTTATGTACGTTCCCTTCCACTCTCCACTCTGTGAGAAATACTTTGTTGTTATGCACCATTCGCCCCTTTTTGTTTCGCTTACCGCTCTGTCTCCCACTTCTTTTTTCACGCTTAATCCATCGTAAAAACCGTTACTTCTCATAATTCTGCTGTACTTGACTTGTTCATCGTTTACGTCCTCGATTGTTGCTTGTCCCAGAAGGAGAACAAGTCCACTTGGCTTGACGTGTTCAACATCCACCAACGAGCCAGCTTCCGGAAATTCAAGTGTAACTTGATTTTTGAATAATTCTTCAACTTCGCTTCTGTCTTGCCCTTCTTCCAAAAGCTTTTCAGCCATTTCCAATGCTGCGGAAACTTTGCCTCCACAAATCTTGTAAAGATGATGCCCTTCCAAAGTCTGGGCAACGGAAGACCTCAACTCATCTAAGTTGCGCTTAGAAGACCATGGAAATTCCACATCCATGAAGTAAGAGCCCTCCAGTAAAAGGGCTGGAGCCTCCAGACGAGAAGATTTTTCGTTTAAGAGTTTTGCTTTCTGCATAAGCATGGTTATTTCGTTCTCAAGTGTTTCTCTCTGCTGGTTTGCAGAAGGCTCACGCCAAATAATCCCCCGACAGTTGGGTGCGAGCCTTTTGCCTAGCGCATAAAGCTCTGCCCGTTTATTCAGGTCTCGAATTTTTAAGCTAACGCCGACCATGCTATTTTGCGTTAGAATGGCGTAGTTTCCAACAATCTTCAATCTTGAGGTTAAGACAGGCTGTTTTGCGCCGAGTCTCTTTCTTTCAACCTGAACCGTCACTTGCTTTTCGTCTGTGCTTGCAGTTTCAGATTTGGGAAGTCTTCCTATGACATCGTCACCTATGTCAACATAAACCGTGTCTTCATCTGATTCTACAATGTTCCCTTTGTATATTCCGTCAACACTTGGCCTCCATTTTCTGGTAAGGGCATCCTTTAATGCGGAGTGCAGAATAGAATGGAAATGGTTTACTGTGTCAGATGTTCCGATAACTCTTATCCCTTGAAGGTCGTATCTGTCCCCAATTTTGAGGCCTGGCGGCATCGAATTGTTTGGGAGTGCAAAACGTTTCTTTATGGTCATGGATGGCTGAACTATTTCGAAGTTGTGGTCCAAAAGTAGTTTTGTTAGGGCTGTTGAGTATATTCCTCTAACCTTAGCTTTCATCAAGGCTTTCATCGCCTTCGCTATTAATCAACTTTCTCAATCTTGTAAAGTCCATCCGCCTCTTCGACGGTGAATCTCACGTTCAATATTTTTTCAGCGAGCCATATGTTTGTTTCCAAATGGTCTGAGATTGACCGCGTTACGTACATTGACCTGCCTTTCGCCAAAGCCACGTATGGAACGAGCATGTCAGCCAAGTGCACATCAACCGTGGGCATGGCAGAGACTTCTGTGTAGAGTTTTTCAGCGGCTTCTCTTCCAACGGTTTCGCTTGACTTTCTGAGTTCTCCGATTGCGTCGGCTCCCAAAATTGCGTCAGTGTCGGTTTCAGCCCATAAGACAAGGGAGCTTCCCTTCTGCAACGGATTCGACTTATCGTTTATTATTTGAATGCTTGCCGTGTATCCCCTTTCCATTAGGTAGTTGTTCGCCGCTTTTGCTTGTCGTTCAGCAACCTTTCTTTCAGCTAGGAACGTGCAGACGGAGACTCCTTTCATGGTCTTTATTTCGCCAAAATTCTCTAAACGTAACGGTTGCAGAGACACGCACGGGTTTACGGTTATTGTCACCTCGCCCATGCCCTTGGGATAATAACCGTAACTGCGAACGGTTAACATCGTGTTGAGCCCCATATGTTTCAGTGTTGGCAAGAACACGTTTTGCATGTAATTGATGGTGGGTGAGTGGAAGACATCTGTTCCCCCCTTCGATACATGTAAGCGCACGGTGTCCTTTGCAAAGGCACAGATTGGCAGAACAGTCATTAACAGCATTGGGATGCTTCCAGCAGTGCCAATCTCAGCCCTGAATTCTCCACCTTCTGCGTCTTCAGGTCTAAACCAGAGTTCACGAGAGTTGAGCCTTGCACCTTCCAGTTCGGCGTCACAGAGCCTTGCAGCAGTTAAGATTGCTTCCAAATGTTGAGGCCTCAAACCCGGTTGCGGTCTGTTCTGCCTGATGTTGTAGATGTGCAACGGCTGCCTCAGTATTGCAGCTAAAGCAACTGATAGCCTAAGGATTGTGCCGCTTCCGCTCTTCTGGCTTCCGTCGATCTCAATCACGTATCAAAGTCTCCTCATCTAATTCAGTTTTACATGTTTCAAATCTCGTTAAAAACGTTAACAAACAGTTAATAAATACGTCAGGTATTAAGGATTTGGAAGGAAAGAAAATGAGTGAAGAAAGGGAGAAGATGGATAAGCTTACAAAGAGGGTTGATGAGCTTCTTATAATCCTGAATAGGGTTGTAGAGGACCTTCAACAGGTTTCCACATCCCTAAAATCCTTAGCGGTCTCGCAGATTGGTCAGCCGTCTACTGCGGCAGCACCCGTAACCGCAGCGCCTGAGGCCCTTGGGAAGGAAGCATCGATAGAGGACGTTAAGATGATGTTTCCTGAGGATCTGGAAGATATGCTGAGTTTTGAGGAAAAGAAAGATTACATAAAGATAAAGCCGCGTCAATTTCTGGGTTCAGATAACTTCGCCAAAATAGCGTCTATAATACGCGGAATAGGCGGAGAGTACGTAAGCGCTGGGAAAGAGTCCCATTTTAGAGTGCCTAAAAAGGGAACTTAGGAAACGTGTGGCACCGTTTGACGCTTAGAATCGATACCCATACCTTATTTCGAAGTCTTTAAACTCGCCAGTAGGATTCTCCCACGTAACATCTATGCCAGCGACTCTTGCTCCAGATGGTCCCCTTCTACAGAATTCTATCAGTTCTTTTATGTTCTCTTCCTCTCCTTCAAAGACTGCTTCAACCCTGCCGTCAGGTAGGTTGCGAACCCAACCCTTTACGCCACGTTTCCTAGCTTTGTGTCTCGTTTCTGACCTGAAGAAGATCCCTTGAACTCTGCCGCGGACGAAGACATGTGCCCTAGCTTTCATGGTTTCACAGTTCCCGTTAATGATTCTGGAGAATTTTGCGGTTTTTGGCTTTTATGATTTTCACTTTAACCTTTCTCTCTCCGCAGTATAAAAATGTCGTTTCATCGTTTGTTTTAAAACTGTTTGAGCATTATGGTCTTTTGGTGAATGCGGATGTTGGAGGATTGTAACGCAAAATTGTTGGTTTATGCTTCAAATCGTGTTTCTCGTGGAAGGCGATTGAAATCTGTTAGTATGGCGGCAGAGAAGATGGCTGAATTGCTGAGGTTGGATTTGGAGATCGTTACCTTTAAGGAAGAATTTGATCCCATATACGTTTACTACAAGAGGGGAGATGAAGATCCCATTCCGATTTATTGTCATAAGAGGGAAGAGTCAGACACGCAAGAGGTTTACGAGGCTTTGAGGAACATGATGTTTGTGCTCTCTTTCCACCCGAGGCATTCAGCACTGAAGCAGATGAGAAAAGAGGTTATTCGGTTTTCCTAAAACTTACGGCTTGGTTCGCGAGGGTTATCTCGTAAACTTGATTCACATCAAAGTCTATGTCTAGGCTCTCATACTCTTGCTCTGTCAAGAACAAAATTATCTTCGGAATCGTAAACTGCCTACTTGCCGGAACCATCGGCAACTGCTGCTGCACCGCTTGGAGAACATCTTGCACCATCTTAGCCTCTTCAGTTTGGGGTCTAACAACAAAACCGGGGATTTTCCGTTCTTCAACCAGTTCTATACGCTTTCCAAGATTCCCATCTAAATCGCGAATAGACTCGATCTTGTTCACTCTAACACGAAACATGGCTGTTCACAATCGTAAGAGGTTTGGGAGCACTTATACGTTTTCTTACTATAATTTACTCCATCTCAATAGTCGCAGGAGGCTTTGGAGTTACATCGTAATAGACTGTTGACACGTTCACGCATTCCTCACTTACTTTTTCTGCAGCACTGTTCAATGTTGTCCAAGGTATCTCTGAAACCTGCGCAGTCAAGAAGTTCTTGGTCTGTACGGATCTGATGCCGATAACGTAAGGTTTCTTCTCATGCGAGTCCTTGACCGCGTAGAAGATTCTTGCTACATTTGGGTTCTCTGTGACTATCTTAGCTTGGAGAGAAACAAGGTTTCGAATAGGCGTTTGATGGGCTTTCCCATTCATAGTTTCCACTTGTATGCCCACTATCTCACCGTAGCGTCTCTCGCCGCCCTTCATGCCAGTAGCCTTATCTCTGAACATCTTTACATGAACATTTCTTGAAGGCACGTTGAGAATCCGCGCTGCGGTCTCTTGGATGTGGGCGATTCCAAGCCGTTGCAAGGATTCTTCATTATCGACGATTACGGCGAAGTATTGACTGGGGTTATGCTGTGCAAGTTCACGTTCAACGATGGTTGTGGCCTTTTTCAAAACTTCTAGCTTGTCGGGACGAATTTCCCCAACTACACGAACAGACAAGCCTGGTCCCGGAAAGGGTTGCCTCTCAGAAAACTCAGCGGGCAACCCTAAGTATCTTGCAACCATTCTCACTTGCTCCTTGTACAATGTTGCAAGAGGTTCAACCACTTTGAAACCGAAACGTTTCATAGGGTTTATGCCCATCTGCTCCAAAACGTTGTGCTGCGTTTTTATGCCGCCAACCGTTTCCTCGATGTCTGCACGTATTGTGCCTTGCACAAGGATTTTGCAGCCCTCTTTTTTCGCTGTTTCACTTAGCACTTGATAGAAGGTTTCACGGAACTTCTTCCGTTTTTCTTCAGCATCCCTTAAGCCTTTCATCACTTGTAAGAAGCGTTCACGGACGTTAACTATCTTTATTGGCACATTGAAAGGCGGCTTAGAAAGAATTTCGGCTACACGTTCTGGTTCACGTTCTCGCATGAAAGCGTCATCCAAAATTACGCAGACAAGATTCTCACCCATCGCCTTGTGCGTTAACACGGCACAGGTTGTGCTGTCAACACCGCCAGAGACAGCCACCAAGGCTTTCTTGTTGCCAATTCTCTTTTTCAACTCTAAAATATGAGCTTCAACAAACCTTTTCGAGTCAAAAGTTTCCAATTTGCGGTCTCCCTTCAAATTGAAAATTGATTTGCGGTTTCACGATTTAAATATTTGCCACCTCGCGGCATCCTTGGAACAAGGAGAACCTTGCTTATCACTTCCATCGGAATGGGATTTTCAAGCTCATGAAAATTCGTGAGTCTAATGAAGGTTACCGTTTTTCTTCCTTGAAGGAAATCAACATATTCACGGAACGTCTTCAGGCAGGTTTCACTGCCATATGTGCTCCAAAGTTTCTTGTAGTCTCCAGCCAAGCGCTCAACGAAATCTGCTACGCCTCGAATCTGCATCACGGGGCGTTTAATATAGAACAAGAGTTTCTTGGTTTGAAGTGGACCTACTCGGCTTCTTCGCACAAAGGAGTGCGTTTCGCTGCCGCTTTTTTCTCGTTCGCATAATCTGTTCCACCATTTCTCGTCAGACAGTAGGATGTAAGCGTAACGTTCATCCGACAAGATTACTAAGCCTCCCAGAAGGCAGTTTCTATGTTTTATTAAGTTTTATAATAACATTTTTGGTGTGGGTTTATCTGCTCACGCTTACAACATTTCACTTTTGTAGACAAAAACTTAAGACAGGAATGACGAGTTTCAAAGCGTCCTTTAAAAGTCACCAGCTTTTTCTTTGGGAAAACTCTAAAGTGGAGGCTTTTTTTCGAACTAAAGTTTTTCTGCTTCAACTCTTACTCTACTAAAGATGAGATTAGAAGGGATTCTAGTGAAGACAGATGAGATGAAGACTGCGGCTAACGCTTTGAAGGAAATGAACGAAGGTTACGTGGATTTGCTCAATGCTGTGAAGGGAACAATCAGCGAGGTGAAGACTGCGAAGCAGTTGTGGCGTGATGGAAACAAGCCGAGACTCATAAAACTTGGCTTAGCGCTGATAGTTTTCCCTGAGCCTACCCCAATAAGCGAGACTGTAGGCACGTGTCTGGTGGCTGCTGGCGCAATCCAGAAAGGGATTCGAAGTCGCACGCTCTATATTGAAGATGTATACAAAACCTTCCAAGAAGTGTTGAAGGACGTGCGGGCTGCGAAGCACACTCTTCAAATCTGAAAGCTTTATGAAATCTTATATTTACTACATATTATCTACATAACATATCTTAAGGTGATATTTGCATGAAACTTGTGACCGTTCTGTTGCCGGAGGCATATCTGGAAGGTTTAGATGAGCTTGTAAGGAGAAACATGTATCCAAGTAGGAGCTCAGCCATAAGGTCTGCTGTTAGAGACTTGTTGAAGAAGGAACTTTGGGAAAGACGCGGAAGATAAAATGCTTTTTGATCGTGTTTAGTTTGATCTGTTTTGATTTGCGAGGTCTCTGATTTTTTTGGCGGTTTCTGTTGGATTTTCTGCGAGTGTTATTGTTCGCCCTACGATTAGGTAGCGTGCTCCCGCTTCAAGAGCCGATTCGACGGCTCCGCCTTGAAAACCTACTCCAGGTGAATAGATTGGGATTTCTTTGCCAAGTATTTTCTTTATCTCTGCTATTCTTTCCGGGTATGTTGCACCTACAACAGCGCCGTCAGCGTTCCATTTTAGGGTTTTCTTCGCGAAGGAGATGTATTGAGAAATTTTTTCGCCAGTATCAGCGTCCCAGATTGCTTGTCCGTAGCCTTCCCATGCCGCCTTATGACTCATGTAGACGAGGAGGATTACGCCGCGTTGCAGTCTGCGCGCAACATCGAATACAGGCTGTAAACCTTCTTCCCACCCCACGAATGGATTTGCAATTAGGGCGTCGAAGCCGGCAGCGTAATAGTATTCTGCGATGGTTTGGTTTGTTGAGCCTATGTCGTTTATTTTGCAGTCCATTATTGTCAACAGTTTCATGGCGTGGGCTTTTTCAACGAGTTTCTGAACACCGTTGAATGTGCCTAAGGGAAGAATGAGGTGACGGTTGAACTTCACAGCGCAAACATAGGGGTGTACTGCTTCTAGAATATGTTCTGCCTTGTGTAAGATGTTTCTACGGTTTCTGGGTTCTTCAAAGGGAAAGTCTAGGGCTAAGATGATTTTTGATTCTCTGTTTTTGGATGTGTGCTCCATCTTGAGGCGGAAAGACATGCTTAGACACCGCTTTCTATTTCGGGATGGGACTAAAAACTTTTGCTTTCCTTTGTTCTTGAAACAAGAAGTGGAAGTGAATGTGCGTCTTTACGAATTAGTTTTGATGTTGCAGAGGTTTTGTGAGGCAAGATTGTGAGTCTCAAGTTGGTGGTTGGTATCTCTTGTTTTGTCTTGTGTGCGAGGTTGGGGACAGAAGTTTACTTGGATGGTAATTGAATACTTGTTGGTGAAGGGTTAACTAGAAAGTTAAATATTGTGTACGCCCGAAAAGTAAACAACGTTAAATATCACCTACTAGCATAGAATAGATATGAGAGTGGGGAGAATTATGAGAAGCAAAGTCCCTTCTCCTTTCCCTACATTACATCTCCTTTCTCCCATTCTCCCCACGAAGAAAACAACTTTCACACACATATGTCTTCCGGAAAAATCTTCTAGTCGCCTATAACAACACTTTCACGCTTTAACCTTTGCATTTACGTTTTGAGATTAAAACTTAATTCCTTCCTTCCACTAAAATAACGCGCGCTTTAGTTTTAGAGGTTGCAACATTCAGACAACATTCACTATTTTTCTTAAACCTCTAAAATTTTGAATACAAAAAGAGCGCGCACTCGATAGTTTTATGGAAAACTATGTTAAAATGTGTCAAAAAATGTACCAAAATGCACCCAGACCCCTTTTTTGAAATTCCCAGATTTTATGAATGAGCGAATTTTCAGTCTATGAAATTTTGTTCAAAAAAAAGAGAATGAAAAGCCGTGATTTGAGCTTCTTTTGATGAATGATGGTAGAATAAGAATTTGACAAGCGGTCAAAGCAAATTAGCGTTAGAAATGGTCAGATCTATTCGATCATTGATCTCTTCTGGTGAAGGAGTTAGCTCTACGGTAGTAAACTTGCCGTTGGAAACATCGATTCGCTCAAAGACAAGGCGATATAAATTGTACACAATTTCAAGGCTGAGTCGATACCGAGGCTCTAGGTAGGCACCAATTTTGTCGATCATTCGCCTAGCTTTGCGCCCGTAATAATCGGCTAAAGAGTAATATTTTCTCATCAGACTACGGAAGGCGGAACTTATCTCACCGCCAGCAGCTATTTCTTTTAGCATCTGACAATTCAATCCATTTTCGGCCATTAGATTGGCGGCAAAATAATTTTGATTGTTGTTTTGGTCTCTTTGAAAATCTCTGACGACATGAACCAAATAGCAAAAGAGAGCAGCAGGTCTGGCTGCTTTTCTTATGTCAAAGTTAGGCGCACGGTAGCAACCATTCTTTTTTAGGACACTGCCTAAATGCACAAAAATAGACGCCGGAGCGACCGCAGCCCCCTCGGTGTATCTAAGAAAAATCTGGAAGGTTCTAAAACCGTCATGGCGTATATCATAAATTATCGATTTTGAGAACCTTTGCCAGACCCACATGGGAATTTGGAACTTTGTTATGGTCTCAACCAGCTGCTTTTGAACGGAGCCGCATGGTGTGGCGTAGTTGATTGCCTCAAGCCAATCGTTGACCATGGCGGTTAATCTCTGCTTCTCGACTTCCGACATTCTATGGGTGGCGACTTTGCGGTTGTCAATCAAATCATCAATGATCCGCATGGCTTGGTAACAGGTCTTGGCAGCTTCATATCGCTCACTCTCCCAGAAACGAGCGGCAATGTCCAAAGTCGAGTTGTCAAGAATCTGCTGGGAAGTGAGCTTTTGGGCAAAGTCGAGATGATTTGTTTCCTGGGTTTTCATCTGAATCACAGGCGTTGTTGTTAATTGTAACTTGTATAACAAATTTGTGATTTTGATGTGTTGAAAACCGTTGCAAACTTTTCTATTTCGCTATTCTTTTTTAGTTCACTGAAAGAAGGTCGATCCTAGTTTTCTGGTCTTTTTTTAGTGAACCTCAAAAAACAACATATAAAAATTAGTGCACGCGCATTATTTTTCAGAATAAAATACACCATAAATTGCGAAATTTTGTAGCGTCTTCTTTTGATTTATACAGGCAACAGTATGTCCGTAGATATTTTTTGAGACTAACTTTAGTTTACTCAAGATAAAAGTAACTGGAAAAAATAAATATCCGTATAAAGCCATTCTTCTGCTTGAAGGCATGACTTCATCAGTTTTATCGTAAAATTTTATATTTTTAAATCCTAACTTTCTTAAGTCATTTAAAAAATCGTCTTTTAGTGATAAATTATCCACTTTCCAACCGAGCCTCCACTTATCATAAATCTCCTTTTCTTCTTCAGAAAGATTTTTCTTGATTAGGAAACCGTCGACAATAACGATCTTACCGCCTCTTGTTAAAAGTCTGTATGCCTCTCTTAAAAAATCAAGTTTGTTACGGGCATAGCAGGCACTCTCTATAGAAAAAATCTTTGTAAAGGTTTCATCTTTGAACTTCGTGTTATTGAAATCCATTA
>Ga0209636_10006422_pt1 | contig 12016 bp, 9 predicted proteins | sample DeeMarSWOR152_54_FD_187464 | JGI IMG/M metagenome (GOLD analysis project Ga0209636, IMG submission 187464) | Marine sediment microbial communities from White Oak River estuary, North Carolina - WOR-1-52-54 (SPAdes) (version 2) | ecosystem: Environmental > Aquatic > Marine > Intertidal zone >...
ACCGCGCTCGTTCATCAGAAGATTCATAAAACATTTTTATCTTTTGAATAAGCATCGTACGCCCCAAAATGAAACTTTTTTATAAATGTCTTTGTGGTTGGGAATGATTCAGGATTGCCGAAAGATTTAAATGATTATATCACCCTTATGAAACAGCAAAAAATAAAGGAAAATTTAAAGGAGTATTTATGGACGCTAAGACCACTGTTGTGAAATATTTCCAGGACTACCAGCAAGAGATAAGAAATCGCATTATCGAGTTGGTTCGTGAGACGGTGAAGGAGAAAACTGTCAATGTAATTTCGGAAAAGCTTGCCGAACACCCATATCTGAAATTTCGAGGAGAGGAGTATCGGGTGGCTGAAATCGTGAAACAGGAGTTTATAAGAATTGGTATTCTTTATGATGAATTTGCCAGGATGAAGGGAAGACCGAATATTATCGGTAAACTCGGGAAGAACCTCAGTGGCAAACGTTTATTAATGCCCGCTCATGCCGATGTTGTTCCTGCGGGTGAAGGCTGGGATCACGATCCTTTTGATGTTGTGGTGAAGGATGGTAAATTGTACGGCAGGGGAACCAATGATAACAAAGGTCCGTTGGCATCCATTATGGTTGCTGCGGAGGTGCTTAAAAAATTGGGACTGGACGAACAAATTGATGGTCAACTGATGGTGGCTGCGCTTGCTGACGAGGAAGCGGCAGACCCTGATGGCATTGATTATGGGATTGGCTATCTCTTAGACGAAAAACTCATCGATCCGACTCATGCTATTGTCCCTGATATCGGCTATGAAATGAAAGAGATTGATATTGCCGAAAAGGGTCGACTGGTGATTAAAATTACAGCAATTGGCAAACAGGTGCATGGCTCCATACCTGAGGAGGGTATAAATGCTATTTTTATGATGTCCAAACTATTGGAGCAAATCGAAGGTCTGAAGTTTGAATATGATGAGCATCCATTGCTGGGACACCCCACACTCAATCTTGGTGAAATCCATGGTGGCGTTGCGCCCAATGTTGTCGCAGGTAGGTGTGTTATTTTTGTAGATATTCGTACGGTTCCAGGAATGAACCGAACGGATGTCCTGCAACAAATCCAGCGCTGCATCGATAAAGTCGAAAATGGCAGGTTTGAAATCGATATCATATCTGAGAGCACTCCATTTAGTGTCGAGCCTGACAACGAATTGGTAGATCTTATTCAGAAGTATACCAACGAAGTGTTTGGTTTTAAAGCTAAGCCTATAGGCATGGGCGGAGGAACGTATGCCAAGAATTTAATCCAGCATGGAGTGCTTACTGTTGGCTGGGGACCTGGCGGTGATACCGCTCATATCGCCAACGAATATATCGAAATTCAGCAATTGGTAGATTTTGCGATGTTAACCGGTTTAATCGCTCTGGATTTGTTAAAGTAATGTAGGGCAAAATGGCATTTTGCCCTACAGAGATTGTAATAATATACTCACGTTGGGTTAAATGTGAAAAACTCGTACTGGTATTAAATAGGCGGATGGAAGCAGTAAATATTCAGTTACAAATCAATCCTTAATTGGTATATTTAGTTGACATGTTACTATATTACAGGTAAAATCTTTGTTTTTTGGGGCAAGAAATTTAATAGCTTTAGTCTGCAACGAAAAGAGAGCCGCAACTAAAAAAACTTTAAAATTTTTGTTGACATATTAATACTAATGGTTTATATTGCTTAGAAAAATATTTTACAATTCTTTTATTAATTCATATTCAGTGTGATTAAGTTAAGCTTACCAATGCCATAACCTGGAGCAAGGGCATCGGTAAATGATTCCGTAACGCCACCAAAAGGTGTCATCAAAAAAGACGGTTCGAAAGGGCATTGAACCAAAGAGCTATGTCAGAGTCGTTTTCACCGGTCCGTTTGAATGGTCACGAGAGAGTAATTATGCATTTAGTTCAATGATTGATATGATGCGTATTAAGTTGCGTGAGACACTGCGGGAAGATTTGAATGGTACTTATGGTATTGGCGTAACATTGTCCATTCGGTTGTATCCACGTCAGGAATACAGTATTCAGATTAGTTTTGGGTGCAATCCAGAACGTGTGGAAGAACTCAACCAAACTGTTTTTGATCAAATTGATTCGTTGCAGGTATTTGGACCGAGAGAAAAATATATCACAAAAGTCAGAGAAACCCAAACTCGTAGTTATGAGACGAATTTGAAAGAAAACGGCTATTGGGTCAATGAGCTCCGCAGTGCTTATTATACCAAACAGTATCCGCTGAATATACTCGAATATCCAAAACTTGTGGAAACACTCTCTGCCAAAATGGTTCAGGATGCTACTAAGAAATATTTCAATACGGATAATTATGTCCAGGTCGTTTTATTGCCTGAATCTCAGGAAAAAGATGAACAGGAGTAACACTATAAACATGGTCTCCACTTCTGAGGTGGAGACCATGTTTGTCTCTGAAGTGGAGACCAGGTTTTTGTTTTGTTGGATAGCAAATGGAATATACAACTGAAGTGATTGTTAAAGAAACACAGATTATAAATCGAATATCAGATAAAAAACATTTTTTACTAACTACGGTAGGTCATTTTATCACAGATTTTTATAATGGCTTTTTAGCACCGCTGTTGCCAATCATTGTAGCAAAATTAAACCTCTCATTAACTCTTGCAGGGCTGTTGCTCTCCATTTTTTCCATATCCAATTCGTTATTACAGCCAATTTCCGGGTTGATTGCCGATCGGTTGAATCGGAATTATTTTGTCCTTTTCGGTCCATTAATTACAGCAATCTTTATGGGATTCCTGGGCTGGGTGAATCAATACTGGACATTGATCGTTATCCTGACAATGAGCGGCATTGGGACATCAATGTTTCATCCGCCAGGTGCCGCGCTGGTCGGTCGGCTGAAAAATAATCGCAAAGGATTTTCCATGTCTATTTTCAACACGGCTGGAGCATTGGGAATTTCAACCGGGGCGTTAATTATTATACCAATAACAAATAAATTTGGTTTGAAATCCACTGCGTTTACCGTCTTGCCAGCTATTCTTTTTTTCATCTATTCCTATAGAGTATTTTTAGATGAAAGAATAGTTAGCCAGAATTCTGAGAATCATTCAACCATTTTTAAGGCAGTTAAACCTCATGGAGTTTTGATCTTAAATCTATACTTAATTGTTGTTATCCGTGCAACAATAGTGTTGACCTTTTCTGGATTTATTCCGCTGTATCTGACCTCGAAAGAACAAAGCGCCGTATTCGGCGGGACAGCGCTCGCCATTTTTCAATTTTTTACTACAGCAGGCATTTTAATCGGCGGCCATCTTTTTGATCGGATTGGTACCAGAAAAATATTGATTCTTTCCTTCATCTTTGTCCTGCCCTTTGCGCTGGTATTCATCAACTTGCCCTCGACCTTGGGACTGCCATTTCTGGCGATAATGGGATTGTTTCTCTCATCTTCAACACCAGTGAATATTATCCTGGGACAGGAAATTGTTCCTACTCAAGCGAGTTTCATGTCATCAATTATGATGGGACTTGGTTGGGGAGTCGCAGGGCTATTTATGACACCAATTGGTGCCATTGCGGATGCAATTGGATTATATTGGACTTTATCGTTAATTAGCTGTCTTTCTCTTGTTGGATTGATGTTAGTTTATTTTTTTTGTTATGAAGAGATTGGTTAGTGATGAGTAGTGAGTGGTTAGTTATTAGCTGTAATTAATTCATCATTTAATCCACAATAATTTGGAATTTGAATTTTGGAAATTGGAAATTATTTGGAATTTTACAGTTTTACTATGTTTAGCTAATTAAAACTATCCGGATTAAGCTTTGTAATTGGAGGAGCAAACAAACAATATGATCATCGAATCACGTGCTTATGCCCGATCTGGGCTATTGGGCAATCCATCCGATGGTTATTTTGGAAAGACCATTTCAATTATCATCAGGAATTTTGGCGCCCATGTATCGCTTTACCAGACACCTGAACTTCAAATCGAGCCGCAGCTTCAGGATCGGGATATCTATCGTAACGTTTATGATCTGGTTGAATCAGTAAGTTTGGTTGGCTATTATGGGGGAGATCGACTGATTAAAGCTGCCATAAAAAAATTTTGTGAATATTGCAATGAAAATAATATTAAATTGAGTAATAAAAATTTCACTATTCGTTATCATTCATCGATTCCGCGTCAGGTTGGATTAGCTGGGTCAAGTGCAATTATCACTGCAACCATGCTCGCGTTAATGAAATTCTATAAGGTTAAAATTCCAAAGGAAATTTTGCCAACTATTGTCCTGTCCGCGGAAGTGGATGAATTGGGTATCAACGCTGGGTTACAGGATCGTGTCATTCAAGTATATGAAGGCTGTGTTTACATGAATTTTGATAAAGAAATTATCGAAACCAAAAAGCACGGCTATTATGAACGGATTGATCCCAAGCTGTTGCCGAATTTATACATTGCATACAAAACTGAATTAGGAAAGGTTTCAGGAAAAGTGTTAAGTGATATAAAAACCCGATGGGAGAGAGGGGACGAGCATGTCGTTCAAACACTAAAACGAATTGCAGATATAGCAGAAGAAGGAAAGGAAGCGATCCGTCAAAAAGATGTGAAAAAGCTGAACCAGTTGATTAATGAAAATTTTGATCGAAGGAGTCAGATCATGAATATCAGTGATAGCAATATGCAGATGGTTCAAACGGCTCGAAAATGTGGGGCTTCCGCTAAATTTACTGGTTCAGGCGGATCGATCATTGGAATTTATGCCAACGATGAGATGTTGACTAAGTTAGTCGTTGAACTGAAAAAAATAAAAGCACGGGTTATTAAACCATATATCCTCTAACCTAAATTATTTTGAACCACAAAGACTCGAAGGAATAAAAGAACACGAAGTTCTATTTTTTTCAAGCTTTCTTTGTGTCTTAGTGGTTGAAATTTGTGAATGATCAAAAATACAAGGAGAGTTTGTAAGTTATGGTGAGAAAAGCAGTTATTCCCGCAGCAGGATTAGGTACCCGATTCTTGCCCGTAACAAAAGCGCAACCTAAAGAGATGCTTCCGATTATCGATACACCGACCATTCAATACGTGGTTCAAGAAGCAGTGGATTCTGGAATTGATGATATTCTCATCATTTCTGGCAAAGGAAAGCGGGCAATTGAGGATCATTTTGATCGAAATTTTGAACTGGAAGCAAAACTTGGAAATGATGATGATAGCAATCTTTTAAATGAAATCCGACACATTGCAGATATGGCGAACATTCATTATATTCGACAAAAAGAGCTGAATGGTTTGGGCGATGCGATTTATCAGGCTCGATTGCACACCGGGGATGAGGCCTTTGTAGTATTGTTAGGCGATACAATTATTGATTCCGTAATTCCGGTAACTCAGCAACTGATCGATGTTTATAATCAATATCGACAGACGATTATCGGTGTCGAAGTTGTCTCAGAAGAGAAGGTATCGCGTTATGGAATTATTGGCGGTAAAAAAATTAGTGATAGCATCTGGGAGGTGAATGAATTAGTTGAAAAACCCGATGTTGAAAAAAGTCCTTCCAACCTGGCGATTGCCGGGCGTTATATTTTAACACCAGAAATTTTTAAAGCTATTGAACAGACGCCACCGGGAAAAAATAATGAAATTCAACTGACCGACGCCATGCGCATCATGTTGAAGCGAGAAAGTATTTATTGCAATATTATTGAGGGCAAGCGATATGATATCGGCAATAAGCTGGATTATCTCAAGACCGTAGTTGAATTTGCGTTGAAGCGAAAAGAATTTGCCGAGGAGTTTTCAGAATTTTTGAAGGAGATAGTGAATTGTATTTTCGAAGACGAAAATAAGAAATAAATTTTTTCCTTGACAATTATAAAAAAATTTTTATATTTAATTTGAATCGGTTCAAAAAATATTTAGCTATTAATTTGTAATTATCTATAATACAGAAGTATATGTATTATGAAAATAAATATAATCGGTTTAATAAATGAACATAACCATAGCCGATGTTGCAAAAGTCGCCAATGTTTCAAAAGCTACGGTCTCTGCGGTACTGAATAACAAATCGACAGTTGCTCCACATACTCGTAAAAAAGTACTCGAAGTTATCAAACGGCTAAACTATCGCCCCAGCGAGGTCGCTCGATCGCTATCCAGCAGAAAAACAAAATGTATCGGTTTGGTTATCAAGGAGATTGATAATCCTTATTTCGCCAAGGTGATGAAAGGTGTTTTCGATACCTGTTGTGAAAATGGTTTTACAGTATTGCTCGGCAGCTCTGAGCTTTCTCCTGATCAGGAAATGCAGAGCATCGAGACATTATCGAGCCAACGAGTTGATGGATTTATCATCTCCCCATTACAGGATCAGGAAATGGATTTTACCTACTTAGCTGATTTACTGAGAGAAAAATATCCGATGGTTACATTGGGATCGATAAAAAACTACACGACCAATGTTGTGGATATTGATAATGTGAACGCCGCTTACCAGGCAGTCAAGTACTTAATTGAATTGGGGCATATCGAAATTGCCTATTTTGCCGGACCATCATACTCTTCTCATAGTAATGATCGATTAGCAGGCTATCAACAGGCGTTCATCGATCATAACTTACCAATTCCAAAAAATTTTATTCAACAGGTTGGCTCATACATTGGCAATAGCTATCAAGCCGGAAAAGAATTTTTTTCTCAGAATAGTAATCTCCCAACGGCTGTGTTTTGTTACAACGACCTGGTCGCCATCGGGTTGATTAATGCATTGCTTGAGCTTGGCATCCCGGTTCCTGATCAGGTTTCGGTGATTGGATTTGATGACATTGATATTTGTGAATCCGTCAAAATTTCGCTGACCACAGTGCATGTTCCGGCTTATGACATTGGCAGAAAAGCAGCCGAGTTGTTAATTCAGCATATCATGAATCCCGATGAAATTATGAATGAAAAAATTATCCTGGAAGCAAAATTGATTGAACGAAATTCCTGCGCTAAAAAATCATAAGAAATGGAGAATTGATTGCAATGACACAAAAGCTAATTCTTGATGAAGATCGTTTTTTTGACCCCAATCCTGCAATTCGGAAAATCGCTCGTGAACTCTATAATAGCGTAAAAGATTTGCCCATCATTAGCCCCCATGGACATGTGGATCCCAAATTATTCGCTGAAAATCAATCCTTTCCTGATCCTACCGAACTTGTTCTGATTCCCGATCACTACGTTTTTCGAATGCTATATTCGCAGGGGATCAGTCTGGAATCGCTGGGTATTCCAACTGTTGATGGATCATCGATTGAAACGGATCATCGAAAAATCTGGCAGATATTTGGCGATCATTACTATCTTTTCGCCGGAACGCCGACTGGCACCTGGTTGAATCACGAATTTTCCACCGTGTTTGGAATTCAGGAGAAAATGAATGGCGAGACTGCTTTAAGAATTTATGACCAGATACAAGAAAAATTGCAATCTCCAGAATTTTTACCCCGGGCAATGTTTGATCGCTTTAACATTGAAGTATTGACGACAACAGATGGCGCGGCAGATTCGCTGGAACATCATCAGAAAATCAAATCATCTGGCTGGAAGGGTAATATAATTCCATGCTTTCGACCCGACGCTGTGGTGAATTTAACAACGAGAGGATGGAAACAAAATATTGAGGCATTGGAAAAAGCAAGCGGGAGTGAACTAAATTCTTTCAAGAATTACATCAAAGCCCTGGAGAGCCAGCGTGAATTCTTCAAATCGATGGGAGCTGTTTCAACGGATCAAGGCGTTACCAGTCCTTATACTCATGAATTATCAACAAATGATGCAGAAAATATTTTTCAGCGAGCCTTGAAAGGCAAAGCGACGGAAACAGATTCAGCACAATTCACAGCACACATACTGATCGAAATGGCGCGGATGAGTATTGAAGACGGACTGGTCATGCAGATTCATCCTGGGTCGTTTCGGAATCACAATCAGAACATCTTTAAAAGATTCGGTGCTGATAAAGGCTGCGATATTCCTATTCAGACCGAATACACAAGAAATCTTTATGAATTGTTAAATAAATATGGCAATGATCCGCGGTTATCGCTGATTGTTTTTACCCTGGACGAAACAACCTATTCCCGTGAGCTCGCGCCGCTGGCCGGACATTATCCAGCCATGAAATTAGGTCCAGCCTGGTGGTTTTATGACAGTATTGAAGGAATGACTCGTTACCGACAGATGGTTACAGAAACGGCGGGAATTTATAACACCGTTGGTTTCAACGATGATACCCGGGCATTTCCATCGATCCCGGCTCGACATGATTTATCCAGGAAAGTTGATTCCAATTTCTTAGCAGGATTGGTTGCCCGGCATATTATTGATATGGAGGACGCCCGAAAGATGAGTCGAGCGATGGCTTATGATCTGGTGAAAAAGGCTTATAAGTTGTGAGTTAGGTAATTGAGGTAATAAGGGTAATTAGTACCTGAACAGTCATTTTCTTGCCCAAAGAGCAAAAACTTTTTGGATCACGGAAATGAAATTACACGGAAAAAAAGCCATAAGAATTTCAATTCCGTGTCAGTTGTCCGCCAACTGGCGGATGACCAAGATTTTTTCTTTTTGGTTCTGGCTTGTCCAGGTTGGGTAGTCGAGGTAATAGGGTAATTAGGTTTCGGATTCTTCATAAAAATTAATTAATCGGGAATTTACCTAATCTTCTTTCGATAAATCATGTCATAAATTGATCTGTTTAGGAGGATTTGCGAAATTAGCGGTTAAAAAACAAAGGAATTTTTATGAAATTAGGGAAATACTCATTTGGAATAGGGGATCGGTTTGGTCAACAGGGGAAGGCGCAATTGACTGCAATCATGAAAGCAAGAGAACAGGACATCCATGTTACGCCGGTCTGGAATAAATCCTATCGGGAACACGAGATTATCGGCAGCACGCCAGAGGATACTCGAATCGAAGCAGATAATGCGGTAAAGGCTTTGGGCTGGAAAGACGCATATTTTGTCGATGCAGATCATATCGGTATGAAAAATGTGGACTTTTTTCTTGAGTCATCAAACTTCTTCACCATTGATGTGGCTGATTTCATTGGAAAGCCGGCCGATGAGAAGAAAGTAAGTCTCTTTCTTGAACAACATAAAAAATATGTCGGAGATTTCGAAATTCCCGGAATCGGAGAAAAAATAACAATCACGAATAATAAAATTGATGAAATCGCTCGAAAATATCTTTTCGCGATTGAAGAAGCCGGGAAGATTTACGCCTACATTTACAGCAAAAAGGGGTCAAACGCGTTTGTGGTCGAAGTGTCAATGGACGAAACCAATGAGCCGCAAACACCGATAGAATTATTTTTTATTCTGGCAGGAATAGCACAAAAAGAGATTCCTCTATCAACCATCGCGCCAAAATTTAGCGGACGTTTCAATAAAGGGATTGATTACATTGGCAACCTGGATCAATTCAGTAAGGAATTTGAACGGGATTTGGCGGTCATTCAATATGCAATAAAGCAATTTTCGCTTCCTGACGATCTCAAATTAAGCGTTCATTCGGGCAGCGACAAATTTTCAATTTATGCTCCGATTCGGAAGGCTCTGACCAAATTTGATGCTGGAGTGCATATCAAAACCGCTGGAACCACCTGGCTGGAAGAATTAATAGGTTTAGCGGAAGCGGGTGGCGATGGACTTGCTATAACCAAAGGAATTTACCGCAAAGCTATCAGTCGTTTCGATGAATTGTGTAAGCCGTATGCAACGGTGATCGATATCAAACCGAATGAATTGCCAGATCCTGACCAAGTGGATAAATGTGATGAAGCGCTTTTTACCACATCGCTAAGGCATGATCAGAGCAGCCCTAATTATAATCAAAATTTTCGACAGTTGCTACATGTTGCTTATAAGATTGCCGCTGAAATGGGGGAGGATTATTTAAACGCTGTTCGAAAATATGAGGATGTAATTGCCGAAAATGTAACAAACAATATTTATGAACGACATATTAAACCGATTTTTCTGGAGGGGAAATAACCAGGTTTTTATTTTTGAGCTTTACAAGGAGAGTGTGACATGAGTTATTTAAATGAGCTATTTAGCTTAGAGGGTAATACAGCAGTCATTATAGGTGGCGGCGGTGTTTTAGCCGGAAGCATGGCAGAGGGTTTAGCCAGAGCAGGAGCAAATATTGCGGTTCTTGATATTAATATCGAGAATGCCAGGCAGAAAGCCGAACAGTTATCGCTATTTAAAGTAAAGACATTACCGCTCCAGGTCGATGCTTCTCGAAAATCAGCCATCGAAGGTGCAACTCAGCAAATAGAAAAAATTTTGGGAGGAGTGGATATTTTAATTAATGCCCCGGGAATTAATTCTGCGACACCATTCTTCGAAATTTCAGAAGAGGAATGGCACAAAATTCTGGATGTGAATTTAAAAAGTATGTTTTTAGCCTGCCAGGTTTTTGGAGAGAAGATGATTGCTCAAGGAAATGGAGGGAGTATTATCAATATTTCATCTGCTTCCTCCGGTCCTCCTTTATCAAAAGTTTTCACTTACAGCATTTCAAAATCTGGCGTTAATAATTTGACCCAATTTTTAGCGCGGGAATGGGCACCTTACCGGGTTCGAGTGAATGCAATCGCTCCGGGTTTTTTTCCAGCAGAACAAAATCGAAAAGTTTTAACTAAAGAAAGAATAGAACAAATTTTCAATCATACTCCAATGAAACGTTTTGGCGATCCCCAGGAGCTTATTGGAGCGGTTTTATGGCTGGCATCGGATAACGCTTCCTCATTTGTAACCGGGGCGATCATTCGTGTCGATGGCGGCTTTTCAGCAATGACAATTTAAATTTATTCATAAAATCTATTTTAAATGAGGAGGAATAATAATGGGTACTTGTGATTTTGGATTAATTGGTCTTGCCGTAATGGGCGAAAATCTCGTTCTCAATATCGAGAACCATGGATTTTCTGTGGCCGTTTTTAATCGGACGGTAAGCAAAGTCGATAAGTTTATGGAAGGTCGAGCCAAAGGTAAAAATATTAAGGGCTGCCATAGCATTGAAGAATTGATAGATAGTCTTAAACGCCCCAGAAAAGTGATGCTATTGGTTAAAGCCGGAGGAGCAGTCGATAATTTCATTGATATGTTAATTCCCTATATGGAAAAAGGGGATATTATTATCGATGGTGGTAATACGCATTTTCCCGATACGATTCGACGAACAAAATATGTAGAGGAAAAGGGATTATTATATATCGGAACCGGAGTTTCTGGTGGTGAAGAAGGCGCTTTGAGGGGACCTTCTATTATGCCTGGTGGTTCTCCAGAAGCCTGGCAGCATGTGAAGCCAATCTTTCAAGCTATTGCGGCAAAAGTGGAAGATGGCTCACCCTGTTGCGATTGGGTTGGAAATGACGGCGCCGGTCATTTTGTTAAAATGGTGCATAATGGCATCGAATACGGCGATATGCAAATGATTAGCGAAGCATATTGGATAATGAAAAATGTGTTAGGTTTGACGGCTGATGAAATGCAGCCCATTTTTGAAGGATGGAATAAAGGTGAGCTGGACAGTTATCTCATCCAGATCACAGGTGAGATTATGGGGAAAAAGGATGATGAAACCGGCAAGCCAATGCTCGATATCATTCTCGATGCCGCCGGTCAAAAAGGCACCGGTAAATGGACCAGTCAGGAAGCTTTGAATTTAGGCATACCAGCACAAACGATTGTCGAAGCCGTTTTTGCCAGAGCCATGAGCGCGATTAAGAAAGAACGTGTAGAAGCTGCTAAATATTTGAAAGGACCCAAGGTAAAATTTAATGAAAACAAAGCAGAATTTATTGAAATGATTCGCCAGGCCCTGTACGCCTCAAAAATCTGTTCTTATGCACAGGGTTTTCAGCTTATGCGTGAGGCGGCAAAACAATATAATTGGGAGCTTCAATTTGGAAATATCGCGCT
>Ga0209636_10006423_pt1 | contig 12015 bp, 13 predicted proteins | sample DeeMarSWOR152_54_FD_187464 | JGI IMG/M metagenome (GOLD analysis project Ga0209636, IMG submission 187464) | Marine sediment microbial communities from White Oak River estuary, North Carolina - WOR-1-52-54 (SPAdes) (version 2) | ecosystem: Environmental > Aquatic > Marine > Intertidal zone >...
CCACTACCTTCTGACTGCCAGTCAGACGCTCTCCCGATTGAGCTACAGCCCCGCCTGGTTCAAGAATATAACAAAACAGCTTGGGAAACTCAAGTTAAATGTCCAGGCCCAGCCATTGCAGTATGGAGCGCAAGCCGAAGTAGCCCAGGTAAGCTAGTACCATGCTTTTGGCTGTCCGCCCTGCCCAGGTGGCGAGGAAAAATCTTACCCAACCAAAACGAACCGTGCCTAGAAATACGGCGAAGGGGTAAAAAAGAGGACTCAATACAGCTGATATGAAGAAAATGGCTTTAGAACCGTGGCGCTCAATAATATTGTTGAAGCGAAGGTAAATGCCGCTGTTACGATCTCGGAATAATCCCCTACCAGCGTATCCAGTAAAATAAGCACCAGTAGCACCTATAGCTTCACCAATTCCAGCTACGGCGCCAACTATGGCGGGATTTAATACTCCGCCCAGTGAGAATGTAATAACATTGCCGAAGACGGGTAAAATGAAGGTCCCGTTGGTGAGAACGCTGATGACAAAGCAACCCAAATAGCCCCATTGCGCTATCTGTTCGATGTAGCTTCGATGCTGAATGATAAGAAGAGATAAAGCTACGGTAACTACTAGGGATATGCCGCCTATGATGGCTTCCCGCTTAGTCGGTTTCCGCATCGTTTTTATCTATTATACAGGAAAAATATGCTAATAAAACCAAACTCTATCAAAGAAAATCAATACCTCTGCGCCCTGAATCATTGTAGCATAGCCACGTAGCTATTCAGGGGCACCTCCAGCGAATCGGCTACGGGTTGGCATTTGGTCTTGAGGCAATAGAAAAACCTCCCTTCCGTGGGAAGCTCGGATAAAGCCTCATAATGCCCCATTCCTTTGGCGAATATAAGGTCTGTTGACTCAAATTCTCGTTGAAACTGGGCTGAAGACAGAGAAAAAACTATTCCTGGTGAAGCTATGCCCGTGCTTATAACCTTCCCAAACTCGTCCTCCAAGCCAGATTTCCTTACATCTTCCAGTGTCAAATCGTCTTGAACAGGCGATGGTTTAACTATGTAGATAACTTGGACAAATTGCTGCATCCACTTGACCAGAGGCAAGTCGAAGCAGAGCTCCCCGGTGTTATCCGCCAGATATAAAACTTTGCTGGCATTTTTTAGCTTTGCTTCAAATCGCTCCGATTCATCTATAACAAAGCTCACAGGTTTCCTGATATCATCCTTAATAGAACCAGGCTCCCTGAAGAAATCAATAGCATTCGCTGCCGCAGCCAGCTTAAGACAACCTTGAAGATCGTCCTTATAGCGGGGTCTTAGCTGAGGGTATAATTCCCTGGCGAGCGTCATCTCCCTTTCCTTCATTGCCCGATAAGGGTCAGGATTATGGGTCACTTCTCTTACCACCTTCTGAATCCTGGTGGCAATCACAATAGATAATTGGCTATAAGAAAACTCATCGTCGAGTATCTTCATCGCTTCGTTTATTGTTCTCTGCCTCAGCGCAACATCAGCCGTGGCTAGCTCTGCAGCTTGATGGATTAATCTGCGTAAGCATTCATAGCAACCCGGCGCCATTTTCATTCTAGCTCCCTTTACACAAGTTTGAGCAGCTTGTGTCGCTGTATTATAATGGTATCGGGTATGTTTGAGAAACTGGACTTAATACAGAAGCGCTATGACGAGCTAAGCCAGCTCTTGGCTAGAGAAGAGATAGCCACAGATCGCAGGCGGCTTCAAGAGCTAAGCAAGGAGAGGGCAGCTCTTGAAGATATTGTTGGCATGTACCAAGAATATAAAGCCAAGGGTAAAGATTTGGCGGAACTTGAAGCTCTGCTTAATTCCCATGCTGAAGCGGAGATGATGGCTTTGGTCAAGGAAGAAGTGAACAAACTCAAGCAGCAGCAAGGTGAGCTCCTCCGCGAATTAAAGCTTTCCTTGATGCCCAGAGATCCCAATGATAATAGAGATGTCATTGTGGAGATAAGGGCCGGTGCTGGTGGTGAAGAGGCAAGCCTTTTTGCTGCAGACTTGTTCCGCATGTATAGCCGATATGCCGAGGCCAAGGGCTGGCAGGTGGGGGTCATAGATAGCAACCAAAGTGAACGCGGAGGGTTCAAGGAGCTGATATTTGAAATCAAAGGTAAGGGAGCCTTCAGCCGCTTTAAGCACGAGCGTGGTGTCCATCGGGTGCAAAGAGTGCCGATCACCGAGGCCTCGGGACGAATTCACACCTCGACAACTACAGTAGCGGTTCTGCCCGAGGCAGAAGAGATTGAGCTCAACATAAGTCCCGATGACCTCAAAATGGAATTTTTCCACAGCCGGGGGGCCGGAGGGCAAAATGTGAATAAAGTAACCACGGCGGTTCGCATCACGCACTTACCCACAGGCATAGTAGCCGCTTGCCAGGATGAAAGGTCTCAAATAAGAAACAGGATGAAGGCTATGGCGGTGCTTAGGGCCAGACTGCTTGACATGGAACAGCGGAAACAATCTGAAAGCATAGATAAAGAGCGGCGGATGCAAGTAGGCAGCGGTCAACGGGCGGAAAAGATTCGCACCTACAATTTTCCCCAGAACAGGATTACCGACCACCGAATCAACTTGAGTTTTCACAATCTGCAACAGATTTTAGATGGAGAACTGGACGAAATTATTGAAGCCCTGATCAGCAAAGAGCAGGTGGAACAATTAGAAGCGGCTCTTACGTGATTTTACGCGAAGCTTTACGATCAACTGCCCAAACATTACGCGGGGCAAGAATTGCTGATGCCTCTGTTGAGGCTGAACTTTTACTTGGCCATGTCTTAGGAATGTCTAAGACACAGCTTTACACAGAACCAGAGAGGAGCTTAACTTCAGTGGAAACAGAGCATCTACGCCATCTTGTCCGGCGTCGCCTTGACCACGAGCCGGCTGCTTATATTTTAAGGTACTGCGAATTTTACGGAATTGACTTCTACATTGATTATCACACTTTTATTCCCCGGCCAGAAACAGAACTTCTCGTGGAAAAAGCTGTGGAACTTGCCCAGCGTATTTCCCACCGGGGAGAGCAAATTACCATAGCTGACATTGGCACAGGCTGTGGAGCTATTGCCGTTAGCCTAGCCTTAGCATTACCCCAAGCCAAAATTAATGCTACGGATATTTCAGCTGCAGCTCTACAGGTAGCCGAGATAAATTGCCGGCGCCATGAGGTTAACAGCCAGGTGGAACTTTTACAAGGGAATTTGCTTGAGCCGTTGCCTCAGCCCGTAGATATGATAATAGCCAACCTGCCTTATATTAAAACTTGTGAACTTAGGGATTTGAGCCCAGAGATAAGAGATTATGAGCCAACGATGGCCTTGGCCGGTGGTGAGGATGGCCTGGACAAAACACAACAAATGCTAGAACAAATGCCGGGGAAACTTAGCTACGGAGCCTATTTCCTTTTAGAAATTGGCCAGGGTCAGGGTGAAATGGTGACTTCGTTAATAAAGAGCTATTTCCCGCAGGCCAGTATTGAGTTAATTTGTGACCTGGGCGGTATCGAAAGGGTGGTGAAAGTCGGATTACAGGTAAAAAAGTCAGTTTCAAATTCAAAGGAGTGAAGTGATAGAGAAGATAGAGCGGTTAGCTCAGCTTATTGTAGAGTCTAAAAAGATCGTCGTGTTTACCGGGGCTGGGATAAGCACGGAGTCAGGGATCCCCGATTTCCGCAGCCCGGGAGGAATCTGGAGCAGATATGACCCTGAGGACTTCACCATTCAAAAGTTCCTCAGTGGTCCGGCCGCGCGCAAAACTATTTGGAAGATGTCCGTCGAAGGCGGACTTCTTGCTGAAGCTGAACCAAATCTCGCCCACTATGCTATCGCCGAGCTCTACAAGTTGGGGAAATTAGATTGTGTCATCACTCAAAATATAGACAATCTGCACCAAAAGGCCGGAGTCCCTGAAGATAAGGTGTTTGAGCTGCATGGTAACCTGGGGTGGGTAGTTTGCTTAAGCTGCCGTCGACGCTTTCCGATGTCCGAAGTATTGCAAAAGATAAAGGAAGGTATAGAAGTTCCCGATTGCCCCGACTGTCATGGTATCCTGAAGCCAGATGCAGTATTTTTTGGAGAGGCTTTACCACAGGAGACGTTACGGGAAGCTATACGCCGGGCGCAGAACTGTGACATGTTTATTGTCATCGGTTCCACTCTTGTCATTTACCCTGCTGCTTATATTCCGACATACGCCGCAGATGCTGGAGCCAAGTTAGCTATCGTTAATTTAACTCCAACCCCCTTTGATCACTACGCGGAAGTGGTCATCCGTGGTAAGGCCGGCGAGATAATGTCCAGGGTGATGGAGAAAGTAAGGCTTTCCTAGCTGTCAGGCTTGAGCTAAACCAGCTGCCGAATGCCTCTTCTTTTTTCCTAGTCCACTACTTTATGGATACGCTGGATATCCACTGCCTTGCTGGTCTTTTCGTCCACTTCGACTAAAATAGCATCGAAGCTGACTTTCCCCTTTCCGACCGATAATCGGCTGGGTATCTGAGAAAGGAAGCGGTTGATTACAGAATCTGGATCATCCCCGATGACCGAATCTATAGGGCCAACCATGCCTATGTCGGTGACATAAGCAGTGCCTCCGGGCAATATGCGAGCATCAGTGGTGCCTACGTGAGTATGGGTGCCCAGCACAGCGCTGACCCGTCCATCGAGGTATCTACCCATGGCTACTTTCTCTGAGGTTGCCTCAGCATGAAAGTCAACAATAATAGCGGTTGATTTATGTTCAGACTCAGCCAGCAGCTGGTCAATGGCTCGAAAGGGACAATCAACATGACCCATGAAAACACGCCCAAGGAGGTTAACTATAAGGACATTGTTTTTAAGCAAGTAACCACGGCCAGGATTCATCGGTGGGTAATTCAATGGGCGGAGAATAGCAAGCTCACTGTCCAAGCAGGGAATAATCTCATTGTAAGCCCAGATATGATTGCCTGAGGTTATGACATCAATTCCGGAATCAAAGAGCTCTTCTGCTGTACTGGGGGTCAGCCCTAACCCGCCGGCAGCATTCTCGCCATTGCCTATTATGAGGTCGATGTTATGTTCATCACACAAACCTGGGAGGATTTCCTTCACTGCCTTCCTACCAGGCTTGCCAATGATGTCGCCTATTGCCAGTATTCTCAAATCTACTTAGCGTAATCTATTGCTGTGGTCTCCCTTATCACCACTACTTTTATTTGGCCAGGATAGGTCAAGCTCTCCTCTATCTTCTTAGAAATATCACGAGCCAATCTCACTGCGGCTAAATCATCAACTTTATCTGGTTTTACCATGACGCGCACTTCACGCCCGGCCTGGATAGCGAAAGTCTTTTCTACGCCAGGAAAATCGGCTGCGAGGTCCTCCAAGTCCTTAACACGCTTCAAATATTGTTCAAGGGACTCACGTCTTGCGCCAGGCCGCGAACCACTTATGGCATCGGCAGCAGCAACAATAAAGCCCATGACAGTACTAGTCTCTGCTTCGCCATGATGTTCAGCAATGGCTTGAACCACCTCGGGATTTTTGTCCCACTGCTTAACCAGGTCAGCACCTATTAGAGCATGCGGGCCCTGTGTTTGATGGTCTACCGCCTTTCCAATATCATGAAGCAAGCCGGCTTTCCTGGCGAGACTGACATTAACACCAATCTCGCTAGCCAACATCCCCGCCAGATGGGAAACTTCGAGACTGTGAAGTAAAACATTCTGACCATAACTGGTACGAAATTTAAGCTGGCCGAGTAGCTTAATCAGCTCAGGATGTAAGCCCGGCACCCCAGCTTCGTAAGCAGCTCGCTCACCCTCACTACGGATAGTAGCCTCAACCTCTGCTTTGGTTTTGTCTACTATTTCCTTAATCCGTGCGGGGTGAATGCGCCCATCAAGAATAAGTTTGCTTAAGGCAAGGCGAGCCACTTCACGCCTCACGGGGTCAAAGCTGGAGATGGTAACCGTCTCCGGAGTATCGTCGATAATAAGGTCAACGCCAGTAACTTGCTCTAAGGCTCGGATATTGCGTCCTTCACGCCCAATGAGCCGCCCTTTCATCTCGTCACTAGGCAGGGGAACAGCGGATATTGTAGTTTCCGAAACAACATCAGTAGCACACCTTTGAATAGCTGTGGCTAGAATATCCCGAACCCTTCCATCCGCCTCTTCCTTTATTTGCGCCTCCCACACCCTAACTTGTCGCGCTGCCTCTTCTTCAACCTCTTGTTTTAGCATTTGAAACAGGAGGGTTTTTGCTTCTTCACTAGAAGTGCCGGAAATTGATTCTAACTTTGCCAGCTGCTTTTCTCTTATTGCCTGAAGTTCAGCTGTTATCCTATCAACATCTTTTTTCTTGCTGTCTAAGTCACGCTCACGCCGCTCTACACCCTCTAACTTACGCTCCAGCGCCTCTGCTTTCTGGTTAGAACGCTTTTCTAATCGTTGTATTTCAAGGCGACGTTCCTTGCTTTCCGCCTCGGCGGCGTTGGCAACCTTGATAGCTTCTTCTCTAGCTGCACGGAGTAGTTCATTATACTTGTTTGTCGCTTCATCTAATAGATTCTGTGCCTCTTTTCTTGTTCTTTGGACCTCCCGGTTGGCTACGAGCTGCCTGACAAAGTATCCGATAAGGATGCCCAAGACAAGAGCAAGGCCAACTATGATATACAGATATTGCTCTAACATTTTCCCTCTTTATTTCGTTGTTATAATAATAAATGCAAAACATTGCATATTAATAATAACCTTTTATCAGGTTATAGTCAACTAACTGTGCGGCGAACTCCCTTGACCCGTTTGCCTATTGTTAACTCCAGCGCTAATACAGATTGATTCTTATTGAACTGGTGTTTATCGCTTCAAATCCTGTATATTACTGTTGTAAAAGCCATGAATGAAGAACTGATCGCTCCCTGTGGGATGAATTGTGGCTTATGCGCCAGCTATTTGGCGATGGAAAACGACCTGAAGCAGAAGGGAATTGGGAAGACATACTGCGCCGGCTGCCTACCAGGCGACAAGAATTGTCACTACAAAAGGCAATGTGAATTGCTGAGGGAAGGACTTGTGCGGTTTTGCTATAATTGTGAGGATTTCCCCTGCCGTCGGCTGAAGACTCTCGACAAGCGCTACCGCACTTTTTACCATATGAGCATGATTGAGAACCTCGAATTTATTAAAAAACATGGCATTGAGAGATTCATAGAAAAGGAAGCAGTGAAGTGGCGCTGCTCGGCGTGTGGTGGGATGATATGCTGCCATAATGGGCTGTGCTATAAATGCAATCTTGATAAGCTGCGCCAAAAGAAACACAAGTACCGCTGGGAGGAATAATGAAGAAAACGTGGCGGGAGAAACTGAAGGACAAACCCTCTTTCCCTAAGGTGCTCAGGCTGGAGAAAGGGTTTCCCTGTTACGATGCCGTACACAAAATCGGGATTGTTTGACAACTTTCCATCTATACAAAAACGCTGTTATACCTCTACAAGCGATAGGAAAATGGCAAAATTGATTAAGATACCTCACGAAGTTCACGAATCCACCTGCTACGTTAATGGCTTATTTGACGTTTTAGCGTGGCAGGGAGCCAGATATAATTATTTCCTCTTACCTATTATTGGCGGTATGGCTTCGTTCGCCTATCTGAAGTTCAAGATGGCTAAACCTCCTTGCATGGTTTACTGGGGTAATAATACTAAATACTTACTTAAAGACCTGGGTGAGATAATAGGATTTACTCAGACCGTAAGTGAAGGCAAATCATTCAGGAATGAATTTCCGAAAATGAAGGAGCGTGTGGAGAACGATGAACCGGTGATGGTTGGCGCCCTGGATATGTATTACTTGCACTACTACCCTGAACTGTACAAAAGGGAACATATCCCCATTCACTATGTCCTCATGGTTGGCTATGATGACGACAAGCAAGTAGTCTATATTCACGACTGCAGTGTAGGCGGTGTGCAGGAGATTCCTTACATGAAATTTGAAAGAGCTCTGGATGTTAATGTCCCGGGCATGAGTAAAAAGAATACCTTTAGAGTTTTCCAATTACCTCAAAAGCTGCCAACTGAACTCGAAATTGCTGACAAAGGCTTCACCTATAAAGCCAGGCGAATGCTCAAACCACCTGTGAGTATGTTTGGCATTCCGGCCATGAGGAAGCTGGCAAAGGAGATTGTCTCGTGGACGGATAAGGATTGCTTCAGACACACGGTCGCATACGCTGGGTTAACGCCACCGCTTATTGCCGAAGACTTATCTCACAACGACGGGTTACGATTTGAACAGGCACGAGTGTTCGGGGACTTGGGGCAGAGGTATCAACGAAAAGAGTGGAGCGATGCATATATTCTCTTTAGAAAGTCTGGAGAACTCATTGTGAAATTGTGCGAGCGAGCGCTGGAATACGATGGTCGCGGCTGCTCAGCATTCCTCAAAGAGATAGCCGATACCGAGGAAGAAGCATATACAACGTTGTTGAAATCGGTATAACCTTAAGTCTGAAAGCAATCAATATACGGAAACTCAAACTGTTCAATTTGCCTGAGTTGCTGGTCACAGTAGTACTTCGACATTGAGCCTTCTTTAATATAAAATACCCCCCTATATGAGCACAAAGAGGCCGGTAAAGCTGAATACGGTCTATTTGGGCCTTCTTCTTTTTGTTGTTGCTCAAATGCTCATCCTTCTTGTTGCTCCCCGTATAGACCCATTCCTGGAAGAAAATGATATAGAAATACCGACCCAGCCATCCGGGCCGATATACTGGTGGCCCGGGGAAGTGACATTACCCTCTGGTGAAATTATTGAAGTCCCCGCTCATTCAGCGTTGGGGCCAATTTTAATCTACATTTTTGCGGCAGTGGCCGTGCTTGGATTTACGCTCTACAAGATTCCTCTTCCAGCTTTAAAGGTTCTTCTTAGACTCTTGTTTGCCCTTCTGTTCAGTTGGGGCGCATTCATTGCCACTGTCTTCTACTTGCCCCTTCCTTGGGTTATCGCCATCGCTGTCGTATTTGGAATATTTTGGTTCTTGATACCACTTGTCTGGTTACATAACCTAGTATTGATTCTGGCGGCTAGTAGTATAGGAGCAGTTTTCGGTCGCTTCATTACACCGTGGACCGCGATGGCTATTATTCTGGCACTCGCCGTCTATGACTTCCTGGCTGTTCGTTTTAAATTTATGCTCTGGATGGCAGACAAGCTGTCACAAATAAATGCCTTGCCGGCACTAATCATTCCTAAAAACTATTCTGAGTGGAACTTAAACTTGAAAAAACATGGAGAGAAGATGATAGAGGTGAATCCCGCCGAGAGAGAATACTCCATACTGGGCGGTGGCGATATTGCCCTCCCTTGTCTGCTTACAGCCTCTGTTTATTTTGCCCAGGGCCTAAAGCCAGCGGCTATTATTGCAGCGCTTGGATTATTGGGATTGGTTAGCGTCTATGTGATTCAGGCGATATTTTTAAAGGGGAAGCCGATGCCAGCTCTGCCACCTATTGCTGTCTTTACATTGGTTGGATTATTGATTATCTAGTGACATAGGATTATAGCTGTTTATTCGGCAGAAAGGTGAACTGTTGGGATACATTAAATTCTACTTTTATGCCCAATCCAAAGAGCTTGCGCGTCCGTGGTTATTACATGTTCTGTATTTAAAGTAATGGCAAAGGGGGAAATAATGGCTTCTGTGAAGTATGTGCTGGACAAACTCCAGAGCAAGGCTCGGCCAGAGCAGTTAGAAGGGATGGCTAAATATGGGATGACGGTTGAACAGAGATTAGGCGTCTCGGTTCCTGATATGAGAAAACTGGCTAAAGAGTTAGGGAAGGATCATAAGCTGGCGCTGGACTTATGGAGAACTGGAATAGCTGAAGCCAGGATTGTGGCTGGGATGATTGATGACCCGGCTAAGCTAACTGAAGAGCAGATGGAGGACTGGGTGAAAGGCATTAATTCGTGGGATGTCTGCGACCAAGTGTGCATGAATCTCTTTGAAAAGAACCAATTAGCCTGGAAAAAAATTGTCGATTGGTCTGAGCGGAAAGAAGAGTTCGTCAAAAGGACTGCCTTCTCGCTGATAGCTTGTCTGGCATGGCATGATAAGGAGGCAAGCGATGCGGAATTCATCGAATTGCTTCCTGTAATAATACGAGGGTCGACGGACGAGCGTAACTTCGTCAAGAAAGCAGTGAACTGGGCTCTTAGAAACATCGGGAAAAGGAACCTCAAGTTGAACGAAGCTGCAATAAATACTGCGAAGGAAATCAAGCAACTCGAGTCGAAGGCTGCTCGCTGGGTTGCTTCTGATACTCTCAGAGAACTTGGGAGCGACGCTATCCAAAGTAGGCTCAGGAGATGAACATTAGTCTAGGTTGTACAGCTTGGGCAATAGAAGCTTGGATATTGCTCCACTGCGCTAAAAGATAGATTGTTGCTTCTTAACCCTAGAGTATGGCTTGAACGTAGTACAAAAGTATGGCTTGAACATAGTACAAAATAGCTATTGACTGTTCCTCAGATAGCCGTATAATAATTTCTATGGAACTACTTACGTGCGGAAGGCAAAGTGAAAGAGACTACTATGAAGTCTTGGGCATTGCGCCAAATGCCAGCCCAGAGGAAATAAGAAGGGCGTATTACAGGCTGGCTTTTCAATGCCACCCAGACAGGCATCAGGAAACCGAGGAAGCCAATCAAAAAATGCAGGAGATAAACGAGGTCTATGCTATCCTGTCTGACCCAATTAAACGAAGAGAGTATGATCTTCCCCGTGGGTATGGTAGGAGAGTGCCGAGGTTCAAGAAAGGTAGCAAAGTAAAAATTGGTGTCAGTTCTCCTTCACCGTATAGAGGCCAAATCGGGTTTGTTGATAAAGAACCTACTAAGGATGCCTTTCGCTTTTGGTATATGGTGAGGATCGAGTCCAATGGCTTGACGACAGTCAGGCGCTTCGCTGAAGAAGAACTTGAGAAACCTGGCGATTAGCAGCTAGGTTGGTCAATCAGCGTTCGGGATGGGTAGCTATCATAAACTCAACACCGCCCAGTTCCCATCATTCTTGTCTTGTAGCTCATTTCATCAAAACGGATTGAAAAATGATAAACTAGCCACAAAGTACAGAGAAAGATAGTAATGATTATAGGATTAATCGGTTTTATGATTTTCTTGGCCTTTCTACTTGCCTTCTGGGAAATCCAAATCGAGGGTAAGGATGGTTGGGCAGCGAATCTGCCATGCTGGCGTATAGAAAGGGGATGGCTTGTCAAGTTGGCGGGTGGACGCCCGATAACTGGCTACCACTTTTTTATGACGCTTTTCCTGATTGCCATAGTTCATCTGCCGTTATTTTTTATTCCGTGGAGTTGGCGGTTAGAAAGTCTGCTGCTTGGCTTTTATGTAGGCATGGTTTTTCTGGAAGACTTCTTATGGTTTGTTTTAAATCCACATTATGGGATTAAAAACTTCCGCAAAGGGAAAATATGGTGGCACAAACAATGGTGGGGGCCGGTACCTTCTTTATACTGGTTTTTACTCATCATCGTCATCGTACTGATTTATTTTGGAAGGGCAGCTATCTAAACAGGAATCATCTAGATCATTGGCCCGCATGCTTGAAAAGTAAGGCGATAAAGCTAAGTTCGTGAGAAGTTGTCAGACTATGTATTGCATAAGCGACCCCGAGGGGATTTGAACCCCTGATCTCCACCGTGACAGGGTGGCATGTTAAACCGCTACACCACGGGGCCTCATAATGAATTTATTACAAAATATAATGGAAAATTTCCCTGATGTCAAACTTGCTTTAACACCGGGGATTAAGGTATTATTTTACTTTTGCCGAGAAAGAAAGTTGACAGAGGAAGAAGGATTTCTGTAGAATATGGGTGTATTGGTACTTTAACAATTGAATAGTGGAAGGAAGGTTTTGAGTGGAGAGCTTGATCCTGGCTCAGAATAAACGTTGGCGGTGCGCCTTATGCATG
>Ga0209636_10006424_pt1 | contig 12013 bp, 5 predicted proteins | sample DeeMarSWOR152_54_FD_187464 | JGI IMG/M metagenome (GOLD analysis project Ga0209636, IMG submission 187464) | Marine sediment microbial communities from White Oak River estuary, North Carolina - WOR-1-52-54 (SPAdes) (version 2) | ecosystem: Environmental > Aquatic > Marine > Intertidal zone >...
CTGAAGCTCCGATTTTAGCGTTTTCTGCTGAAAATAACCGCACCGAAGCAAAGCAGAAAAACCGTCGCCGCTTCCGGCACCATAGCAAAACCGTGGTAGTTGTCCGTCGTCATCGCAAAAAAATCACCGGCTATCGGCGCCTTCCTCGTAATCAACTGTCCAATCCATTATAGGGCTTTTCAGACCGTCGACAGGCGGATATGCCAAAAAAATCACAATTTTTGTTAAGGCATCAAGCTTGACAATTCGCAGCAAATCTTTATAATATGATAATGTAAGGGCTTGCTTTTACAAATGTTAGAGTAATGCAAACTGCATAAGGCGCCTGCTCTTGCGTCTCAGTCGGCAGTTACAGGAAAAAAACCGAAAGGTTCAACAACAGCTTTCACAAATTAGCTCCGATTTAATTCAATATGGACCTTAAGGTTGACAATAATTATGGCCGGTGAACAACCCATTAATACGCATAAGAATTCAGACCATGAGCCGGAGTTAAACAAGTACTTCCGGGTCGCTATCAAGACCCAGGCAAACGACCTGCACCTGAAAGTCGGGCAGCCGCCAAAATTACGACTCTACGGACGCCTGAAAAATACTACCGGCGAAATAATGACTCAAGAAAGAGTGGAGAAGCTTGTCTTTGAGATTCTAAGTCCCGCACAGAAGAAGATTTTCCTCGAACACGGTACTCTCGACTTCGCATACGAAATCGGCGATGAAGACCGCTTCCGAATAAACATTTTCCGTCAGCGGGGATTCATTAGTCTCGCCGCAAGACGAGTCAGCGCCGACGTCCCTCCCTTTGAGAAGCTGCATCTGCCGAAGACCCTCGAAACGATATGCGACAGGGCGCAGGGTTTGGTTCTTGTCGTAGGACCAACCGGCTGTGGCAAAACCACTACTATCGCTTCAATGATAAACTACATAAACCATACACGCTCCTGCCACATTGTCACAGTCGAAGACCCAATCGAATATCTCTTTAAGGACGCAAAGGCTATCGTATCACAAAGGGAAATCGGTATCGACGTACAGGACTTCGAGGATGCCTTAAGGTATCTTATGCGGCAGGACCCGGACGTTGTCTTCGTCGGTGAAATGCGCGACGCCAGAACCGTCACTGCCGGTATGAGGGCCGCTGAAACAGGACATCTTGTCTTCGGAACCATGCACTCGGCAAACGCCTCCCAGGCTATTCACAGACTATTGGACTTGTTTCCTTCTTCCGAAAGAGACCTTACAAGACAAACGCTGAGTCTGGCAACTACTGCTATCATCAGCCAGGTTTTGCTGCCGTGCATCAAGGAAGGAATAGACAGAATACCGGCTATGGAAATACTTCTTGCAAATCCAGGCGTCAGAAAGCTCATCTCAGACGGACGAGAAGCCGATTTGCCCAGCGTCATTCGAAGCTCTCAACAGGAAGGTATGCAGGACCTTACAAATAACCTTTGTGAGCTGGTCAAAAACGGCTCTGTGGACCCGAAGGACGCATACAAATATGCTCCGAACAAGGATGAGCTAAAAATGGCGCTAAAGGGAATCAGAACTACTGCTGAGGGTATCCTCTGACAGAATGGATTACTAAGCGAAAATGCAAAAACAAAACCTTAAGTTACGGCTTTCAGCTTATTGGGGTATTTTATGCCGTATTTACTTCTAACTTCTGCCGAATACACCGGCTACATATCAATAATTAAATTTCTCGTCTTTTTGGTCTTGTTTTTTCTATGGCTGCCCCTCGTTGGCTGGGTCCACAGGGATGCAAAGGCTGTGGGAACAAAATGGCTCTTCTGGACGGCTGTTGTTCTCGCCACTGGAGCTGCTGCTGTAATCTGGCTCTTTATCCCTGTTTTTATCATCGGAGCCCTCCTCTATGTCATAGCAGTAGCAACGGCTTCTCTCTGTTATGTAGGGCACCGAAATTCCAGGGTTATGGATTATGCTCGAGTACTGACCGCTGAACATATAAAAAGCCTCTTCGTCAGCAAAGAAAAGAGACTCGATGCGCTCAAAGGGTTTCTTTTTGTAACTGCCAACGACAATGAAGTCCCGCTGCCTCAGCCGCAGACTCCCGACTTTTTCGGCTACAAGTCTGCCTACGAGCTTCTGACTGATGCCACCTGGCGAAGGGCGAGCGATATTATCTTCTCTCCGGCCTCGCAGAACTACAATGTAACTTACTACGTTGATGGGGCGGCGCTCAAACAGCCGGCCATTCCCAGAGGACAAATGGAGTTTTTCATTCACTTCCTGAAGAACCTTGCTGATTTGGACACTAAAGAAAAGAGAAAGCCGCAGAAGGGAAAGTTCAGAATCCGCCGGGGAAAAGAGGACACCACGTGGGAGGTAACAACTGCCGGTTCTACTGCCGGAGAGCAGCTCAGACTAAAACAAATAATACAGCACACTGTAACAAGGTTAAGTGACATCGGCCTGATGCCTGAACAGCTCGAACAGCTAAATACGATGCGGAGCCTGAAACAGGGCCTGTTTCTCGTAACCGGCCCCGGAAAAACCGGCGTTACAACCACTTTTTATGCACTATTGAGAAATCATGATGCCTTCCTTAACAGTATAAACACCCTTGAAAGACGGCCTTCTGTCGAGCTGCCGAATATTACTCAAAACATTTACTCTCTTACCGACACGGGAACAACCACATATGCAAAAAAGTTGCAGCAAATAGTCAGAATGGGACCCGATATCGTTGGTGTCGCAGACTGCCAGGACACCGAAACTGCACAAACCGCCTGTGTGGCCGCTAAAGATGGAAAAATAATTTATGTTACACTCAAAGCGGATAGTGTAGTACAGGCAATCGGAAAATGGTTAAAGTTGGTCGGCGATAGAAATCTTGCCGCCGACACTCTTCTGGGAATAACTAACCAACGACTGCTTAGAAAACTGTGCGAAGAATGCAAACAGGCTTACGCACCGAATAAGGAGCTTCTTAGAAAGTTCAACATCTCCGCCGACAAGGTAAGACCCTTTTATCGCGCCGGAAAAGTGCTGATTGGAAAACGCGGTAAAGAAATGACATGCGACAATTGCCAGGGCACAGGATATGTCGGAAGGACGGGTGTATTTGAAATCATCGCGATAAACGACCAGTTAAGAAAAACCATAAAAAAATCAAAGTCATTGTCGGAAATCGGCACTCAATTTAGAGCTGCTAAAATGCTCTATCTACAGGAGCAGGCACTGAGAAAAGTCATTAGCGGAACAACTGCCATAAACGAAATGATCAGAGTACTTTCAGCGCCGAAAAAGACAAAGGCGAAATAAACCGAATATGGTGCGTGACTCGCCGCTCGTCTCACGCATCAAGAAGGGATGGGGACACTATAATGGTAAGCTTACTTGTGCTATTAATTGTTTTGGGCTGTGCCGCCTTTCAGTATCTAAAAGGTACGCTCGTTAGGGCTTTTGCCACGTTTATAGTCACTATTTGCGCAAGCGTAGTTGCCTTCAGTTACTTCGAGCTCTTGGCGGGACTCTTTATCGGTGGCCGGGATTCAACCTTTAAGTTCCTGCCCGCCCCTTGGATGCAGACACTCTCATTTCTACTGTTATTTCTTTTCACTTTCGCCGTCCTCCAAACACTTGCTCAGTACCTCACTCGTCAGGAGGTCGATTTGGGACTTTGGCCCGAACGCATCGGACGAGTCGTCTTCGGAATCCTCTCAGGACTTGTCCTCTCGAGCTTCTTGATTACAGCCTCTGCAATGGCTCCTTTACCAAGCAAATATCCTTACCAGCGCTTTGACCAGAGGTATCCAGATGCCGACAGACCAAATAAAGTCTTGTTCAATACTGATGGCCTTGCTGCAGGATTGTTCGGTACTGTAAGTAAAGGAAGCCTCAGTGGCAAAAGAAGCTTTGCAACTCTGCACCCGGCTTTCCTCGACCAGCTCTTCTTGAATCGACATAACATCGCTGAAAATGTGCCGCTTATAACCAGCGGCCAGGCGATAGAAGTGCCAACCAAGAACGCCGTCTGGCCCGTACCCGAAGGGATAAAAGATTCCGGCGGCAATCCCATATCCCCGAAAAGTGGCCATAACCTGATGTTCGTCCGGGTCGGTATAAGGAAAAGTGCGGTCGAAGAAGCCGGCACGTTCACGCTTTCACAATTAAGGTTGATTTGCAAAAAAGAAAGCGAACTCAAAAATCCGCTTGCCGAAAAGGGACAAAACGTTTACCCCATCGGATACCTGACGGCCGCAGATATGTTGCAGATTAAACGATTAAATGAAGTGATAAGAGTGGCCCACTCCGATTTCGAAGACAAAGCCAGGGAAAAATGGATTGACTTTGCCTTTTATGTGCCGGCCGGTTCTGTACCGGTTCTGCTCGAATTCAAGCAGAACTGTATTACACAGGTGCCCAGGCCCGTAACCGTTGAGCAGGCTCCGCCGCCGGTATTCTTCGTTCCCTCATCAGCCGGCCAAAAGGACACGGCAAAACCTGAAGATACTTCTAAGACGCCGAGGTCCAAACGACCGACAAAACCAAAAACTGGTTCTGATGGACTCCCTCTCAGCCCCATCACAAGGCCTCTCGTCGCCCCTCCCCTCGAAGACTTCAGATAGCCTGATCCCGTCTCTCAACAAACGCTGAAAGCGTGGGCCTAACATATTAAAGAGGTTCTCATCCTCGCAGGACTCGCTCCTCCTGTTTATTTTCGCCGAACTTAATAACTCAGAGGACGCTCTTAGGATGGACAGCTCCGGGCTTTGCTGCTTTCAAGGGTACTTCGTCCTACCACACACACTTAGCAGCTGACAACCAACTCTTCGACATCCAGTTCCATCAGATGCTCGAGATAGGTGTTTAATTCCTCTTCGGTAAAATTGGCAAGAAATTCCGGCTTGGCGCTTCTGTTAATTTCACAGATGCAGTCTATCAACTCCCTTTTACTCATAGCGATATCCTTCAATTCTTCAATGCTGCACCCCAACTTAACCAGTATCGACAGCCTGAACTTCTTTTCTTTAGCCCATCGCCCGCCCATAAAAACAGACGCCCTATAACATCAGCTACTACATATCACATCTCCTCCCTTCTTGACCACAACATATAGTTCGACTGAAAGAGCTTCTCGCCCTGATAATGCTAATGTCCAATAAAATCCCCCAGACGGATGTCCAATTTATCTGAAAAAAATCATCTTTTTTTTTATTTACCTCCTTCACGCATGAACGCATAAACAAACCGGCTTCCTAAATTCTACATTCTCAATTCTAAATTCCCCGCCGCCTCCAAAATTACTCGTTTAGCCCCGCCACCTGTGGGCGGTGGTCTTTTTATCTTTAGTCCCCGCCACTGTCGGTGCTTTGTCATTCCCGCGAAGCTTGCTCCTGCGCAGGCAGGAGTCGGGTATCAGGAATCTACTTCTTAATTCTACATTCTAAATTCAAAAGACTTCCACTGTCTCAAGAGCGAACGCTGGTCTTAACGAATTTACACTTACAACTTTGCATCCTGAGCCGGGCTATTTTATCCAGTTTTCTGCAAATCTGGCAAAGTCCGCCAGATTCACAACACCATCGCCGTTAAGGTCTTCCGGAATTCTTCCTGCCGGGCCGGCCCAAAGCCATCGAGCAGCAATTCTCGCCAACATCTTAAAGTCATGCGGAATGCTGACGGTAGCGCTGCGAACAGTAGTATTTCCACAGTCATCAACGGCCTTATAGGTTATAGTGTAAATACGATCGATACCGATTCCGCTGCGCTCGGACCTTAGATAGATAGAGCCATCCTCGTCTATTTGAATATCATCGCTTGTATGCCCGTCACCGATGATGTCATCACCTTCGTTCGCCACGATGCTGACTAAGGACACATCCGGTGTCTCATCACATTCGTCGCTCACCGTCCAGCTCGGCGTAATCTCGACCATCTTATGGTCCGGAGGCCACAAAATTGTTGGTGTAACGGAGAACTCGAATTCAGGCGGCGTCGTATCCACCACCTTTATCGTCTGCACGCAGCTTGAATTATTACCGCACTCGTCTGTGGCCGTCCATGTGCGAACCAGTGTCCCCGCATTGCCGCAGTTCAGATGCCACTGGTCGCTGTGTGTAATTGTTACTGTTCCGCAGGTGTCGCCAGCTGTCGCCGAGCCGTTTGCCTCAACGCTGGTATCTGCCGGGCATTCAAGCGTTACATCCGCAGGACAGTTAATATCCGGCGGCATCGTATCCGCTATGGTGAAGGTGGCCGGAGGTGGTGTGACCGTGTTACCATGTTCATCTTCGGCCGTCCACGTCACCGTTGCCGAGCCGGCCGCACCACATTCGTTCAGGATGCCCACAAAGTCGTTTGTGATGGTCACGCTTCCACACTCATCGACAGCGGACGCACCGGCCAGCCACGCATTCAATTCGGCCACGTTGCCATTGCCGTCGCACTCTACGGTCACACTCCGCGGAATGCTCGTAAATACCGGCGGGGTCGTGTCCTGAACAATGATGGTTACTTCGCTGGTATCAGATGCGCCGAGCATATCGATTACCTCGAGGACAAAAATATGCTCACCAATCGGGAGATTGCAGTCTATTATCCTGCCGCTTCCAAAGAAAATGTCGGCGTTCGGGTCGCAGGGATCGACTTTGTACCAATCGAAATCATTTATATCGTCATAGGTGCCGGGCGTGGAATCGGCGTCGCTTGAGCCGGAGCCATCGAGCGTGACAGTCGCTCCCCAGGGGGCCTGTGCCTCAACAAAACGGTCCGGCCCGGCATCGGCGACCGGTGTGTGATTGAATTCGTAAGCTCCAATATCAATTCGGCCGCCGATTACGCGGGGCTTGCCGTCTAAATCAGTCTCATTAGGGGCAGCTATGTAATCCGGGTCGCCTGCGTTTATGCAGGGTGAACCGGGGAGCAGATGATAATCGGGCGTATTGACATCCGGATAACCCTGGCCAAACAAACCGTTCTGATAATGCTGCTGGATTTCTTCATCAGATAAGGCTCTGTTGTAGATTGCAACTTCGTCGATTACGCCATGAAAGTGTAGACCATCATCTCTGGCGCCAATCAGTAAAGGGTATGAATTTCCGGTCGGCGTCTTGACAAAAGTGGTTTCGGCCCATTTGCCGGTAATGGCGCCGTCTACATAAAAGTCCGGAACTTTATTATCAACTTTTACCAAAACATGATGCCAATCATTCAAAGAAATACCTTTGTCACTGTAAACACGTTCATGACCGCTCGCATCCGCTCTAACTAAAGCCAAGAGAGGTTCGTCACTCGTATTTGTCCTGAAATCAAACGGATTATTTCGGGGGCCGCTGCCCACACACTTAGTAACTATTGCTTGATATGAACCGCCTTGTGTAAAGTATGCCCACGCAGAAATGGTAATGTCACCGGTAATATCCAAGGCTATGTCATGTGGAACAACAACACCATCGCTCATACCATCGAAGCGCAATGCACCGCCAACCTGACCGGCTGTCCATTGTGCTCCATAAACGTCGCCGTGATTTTGGCCGACCGAATCGTATGCCGTTGTTCCGCCGCCTTCGTCCAGCTTCCAATAAGAAATCGGGGCCAAATATCCCGGCTGAGCAAAACACGGGTCGCCGTCAATATTGCCTTCACCCGGCCAGCCGCCCTGCACATTGCTATAGGTGACAAGCGGCATGCGACCATACACATATATTTCCTCAGGTGTATCATCCCAGAGGATGCAGTTTATCAGCGTCGCAGTAGCGTACCGGTAGCTGTTCATCGCCCCGCCATATCTGTCGGCCTTGTTTCTGACGAAGGTGCAATTAGTCAATATCGGGCTGCTTTCGTTGTTGTGCATACCTGCCCCGTCGCCATATTTTCCGACAGCCGAGTTTTCGCTGAATATGCAGTTTGTCAGCATCGGGCCGCTTTCTTGGTTGTACATCCCGCCGCCGGCGCTGGCCGAGTTCAGCATGAAAGTACAGTTGACTAATGTTGGGCTGCACTCGGAATTGAACATCCCGCCGCCGTTAACATTTGATTCGTTGCCATTGAAGGTGCAACTCGCCAGTGTTGGATTGCTTGCGTGCAAGTTGCACATCGCGCCGCCCCATTCTCTGGCCGAGTTGTTGCCGAATATACAGTTGGTCAGTGTGGGATTACTTTCCCAGTTGAAGACTGCGCCGCCGAGTTCAGCCGAGTTGCCCCTGAAGATGCAGCCGGTCAAAATAGGGCTGCCGGGCCAGTTGGATATCCCGGCACCATGGTTGGCAGAGTTGTCCCTGAAAGTGCAATTATTTAATGTTGGACTGCTTGTCCTGTTGCACATCGCGCCCCCATCGTATATTGTCGAATTTCCCGTAAACGTGCAGTTGGTTAAGGTTGGGTCGCTCTGCTCGCTGTTGAACATCCCGCCGCCGTCTCTGACTGCCGAGTTTCCGCTGAAAGTGCAGTTGTTCAGTGTTGGACTGCCAAAATAGTTGTACATCCCACCCCCGCAGGAATGTGGAGAAGGATAATCTTCATTCGCATTTCCTGCGGTTATGGTGAAGCCGTCGAGAACGGCGCTTTCGTTACAATCACTGCCGGTCACAACATGGTAGCTGTTGTCTGAGTTATCGCCAAGATATCCAATGTCACCGCTCAGGATGGTTTCATAGATATTCGGATCACGCTCATTGGGGTCTGGCTCACCAAAGCCGGCATAGCCGCCTTTGATAACGACACCGTTTTTTAGCTGGAACGTAGCTATACGGCTGACGGCCGTTGCTGTAGCCTGCTCCATACCTTCCTCCAACGGCGGAGGTGGTGGTGGAGGTGGTGGCGGCGGTATGACCGAAGTGGTTGTGAAGCTCCATATTTCACCAGTAGTCGTGCCGTAACTATTCAACTCATCTATACGCCAGTAGTAGATGGTACCATCATTCATTGTACCAGGTTCAAATGTGGTGGAAATCTGATTCCCTATGAACGGCGGGAAACTGCTGGGTCCGAAGTACACATCGTGCGATGTCGCACGATAGCCGGCCGTCCAACTCAAGTCAGCGTTTCTGTCTACATTTGTAGCCCCGTCAGCCGGATATGGATATTTCGCTCTACCGGGCCATTCCGGTGGTGGCGGAGGGGGAGGCGGTGGCGGAGGCGGTGGAGGTGGGACGTAGCTGATCGGCTTGTAAATACCCTGAGCCACACAAATTTCGACGCCGGGTTGAGCAGCGGCTAAGGCATCCTGAAGGTCATTGTATGCATTAGCCCAGCTACTGCCGTCACCGCCGGCAGAAACACTCACATCAACGTACAAAGTGGACGGACGCGAGTAATTCATACAACAGATATGTCCGTTGAGGTCAAACTGTGGATACGGCGTCGTGCCCTCGTAATACTGGCCATCGGGGTACACGTCATCGGTGACGTGGTATATGTTCATCCCGCCGCCATCGCGCCAGACTTGCAGCATATACTCTTGTCCGGGGACTACGGGACAATCATTAACGCCCCAGAATGCTTCCCATCCAAAGGGCCAGCGCACCGGAACTGAGGTGGCCGGTCCTACAGGCTGCAGGCCGGGAAAAGTCACAATTCGGAGCTTCCAGTCAAGCAAACCAAGGCCGCCGATTGTGCCCTGTACTCGTGCGGCGACTACACGGTCTCCCGTGGCAATGAAAGTCTGCCCAAAATAAGAAGGGGGATTTTGCCAGTTGCCCCAATACGACTGGTCGGACCAGTAATCGGTACAGTCAACACCGCTATAGGCCAGGCTCTTTGTATAAGGCGCATCATTATCTTGAGCAGCAGGGGCACGTTCGTTCCACGTGCAGTTCATATCCAGGTCGAACTCACCCGGGTTTGAGACATCGGTTTTGTAGAGGAAGCCGACCTCAAAGGAGTAGTGTCCCCAGCACTCCGGGCGATGCGTCGTCATCAAGCGTGTAGCGTCGCTGGTTGAACCATGACCATCGACACACATCAAATTATAATCATCCGACCATATCGGTATTTCGGCGCGGCCGTCGATGTCGGTAGCGCCCATCAGAACACCCCACGTTGTATACAACTGGATATTGGGGATGTGCTTGCCGTCTTCGTCCCAAACCCATACCCTGCACACATGTCCCCCAAGGCACCCTGTGCCGGCGCTGTTCTCCCACGCCGACAACTGGCGCTGGAAAGCGCATGCGAAGTGACCGGCCATACATGGCGCCACTGGCAATCCGCAAAGGCTTAGCCCCCACACTATCATTATTGCCCGGCGGAAAATTTTTTGATTTCTCATTTTAGTCTCCCTCAAAAATTGCTGATATTGATAGCGCTACTGATGTGTTTGCATACCGATTTGGAACCTGCAAAAATAATAAGTGCAATTTCATTTTCGCCCTCCTCTTAATTATAATGTCATAGCCATTCAGGGCAGTGCTAAAAGAACCGTATTTTAGCCATCATCCGCCTGGATAGCCGCAAAACACATAAAAAAGATAATACCAGATTTTCACCGAATTACAAGCAAAAAAAAACTTTCAGTCTCGTTTATAGTACTCCCTGACCATTTGCTGCTCAAATTCCGCCGCTCTTGACTTCTTTATTCGCCCCAAAACACCACAAAAATGCCCGGAATTAAAAGCTGAATAATTTTGATTTTTCTTTGTATTTTTGCTCTTTGACTTTTGATGTTTTTCGATTTATTTCCAACGTAGGGAGGACGCCTTATGGCCCACACCCTGATTACCTGATAACCTAACCAACAAATTCTCAATTCTTCATTCTAAATTCCCCCCAATTATCAATACTTGTCCTGAGCGGAGCCTGCCCTGAGCGCAGCCGAATGGGTCGAAGGGCTTCACGAGATAAAATACTTTTCCGCAGAATCTTTGTGATAAGCGGAACCTGAGCATAAAGCAGACTATTCACGGCTGAATGCCAGAATTGGATAGAAGACAAACGGCACGACGCTCAGCCCTATTCCAAAGCCTACACCACGATCGAATGTTCGTGCTACACCTAAGGATATCGTTACCCAAAGTATCATCTGTAATATGTTGCCGACGACGGGGATGGCGCCGCAGAAGCACATCGCAAGCCCCGTCCAGCCGGACTTATCCCCGACTTCTGCCAACACCCACATACTATAGAATGGAACAATCGCAGCCCAGCCTGGTCGACCGGCCTTCTCGAATAAAACCCACATTGCAATGATTTGAATCAGTCCAATGATAAGGAGAACCACGATGAAACCACAAAAGCTTTTCGCAATGACATTAGCAACACCCTTCAATTTGGGCGCCAGCGCCATCCCAGATAATTCGTGAAAGCTTCGCCGTCCTATTACCACCCTCTGGCCCGGTGCTCCTTCCGCCGCTATCCCGTCAACGGTGAATCCCGTATCGACTTCCTTAACGGAAGCGATAAAGACTTGTATCCCTTCCTCGTAGCTCAGCTTATACCAGAGATAGTATTGATTACTCCCTACCCCTTCCTCAAAGTGTGTCGACATCGCTTTCAATTCGACTATCTCGCTTCTGCCTACCAGCTTCGCCAATCTTTCGATTTGGTCCTTACCGGTGTACCTCTTCAATTCAGGACTAAGCAGCCCTTCTGCGGCATCAATATCCCCATCCTCCAGCAGTGCTATGTAGTCCTCGGTAAACTTCTTTGCTTCATCAAGGTTGGCGCCCGCCTGGCTTTCAACTGGTTCAAAGGCGCCCATAAAACTGCTAACGGCCACATATCCAATCACAAGCACCAAGATGCACACAGCCGCGATAGCAATTGGAACCACCAGCTTACTTTTCTTTCTCTCTTCCCCGCCATCGATTTGAAAAGACGGTCTCGTAGGAAACTGGCTTGCATACGCTCCCGGCTCACCCTCATCGCCGGTATCCTCGACCGGGCTTAGCCGCAGCGGTTCTTCGATGGCAGGCGCGCTGGCCTCTAACTGAAGCAGCTCACTCATGTCCCCAAGATCGGGCATACCCCCTTCATCTGCGGCGGGTTGTTCCTGGCCTGCCTTCAGGGCCGCCAATTCATCTTGTGGTTTCGGCTGAGCAGCCACTCC
>Ga0209636_10006425_pt1 | contig 12013 bp, 10 predicted proteins | sample DeeMarSWOR152_54_FD_187464 | JGI IMG/M metagenome (GOLD analysis project Ga0209636, IMG submission 187464) | Marine sediment microbial communities from White Oak River estuary, North Carolina - WOR-1-52-54 (SPAdes) (version 2) | ecosystem: Environmental > Aquatic > Marine > Intertidal zone >...
ACGCAGAGACATCAATGAACTCTCAGCCTCAGGTGATAGGCTAGTACTCTGAATAGCTTAATAGAATTTAAGTCTCTCAAACTTCTTTCTCAGGTAACCGCAAGAGAAATAAAAGGGTTCCTTGAATTGTTTCAAGAAAGAAGGACTAGAGTAATGAGACTTAGAAGGTTCCGCAAAGAAAACGTTATCGAGGCGCTAAAGAAAGTCAGTATTCTTCGCCTCGAAGTATCTCATTCCTCACTTCTACACGGGAGTATACTTCTTCTTGTTCTTTTCCTCGCCTTTACAGTCCGGCTTCTTCCCATCCGCTGGGGCTTTTACCTATCTGAGTTTGATCCCCACTTTCATTATCGCATAGCGAAGAATATGGTTGACAATGGATTCTTCGCATGGGCTTCATGGCACGACGACATGAGCTGGTATCCGGGGGGATTTAATATGAGAAATTCCTATCCGGGATTGCCCTTTACAGCTGCTTTCTTCTACTCGATATTACAAATCTTGGGAGTATCCTTTCCGTCTTCACCATCTTCCGTTCATCCTCTTGCTTCCGATCCCCTCTATAACCTCTGCGTCATATTTCCGGTTATAATGGGAACGTTGACGTGTTTAGTCATATACCTTTTGGGAAGGGACATTGGTGGTAAAGAGATGGGGCTCCTATCAGCATTCTTTCTTGCCTTGAACGGTTCATATATTAGCCGCACTTCTTTAGGTTTCTTTGATGATGAATCAGTTGGAATATTCGGCATTCTACTATTCATTTTCTTCTTCTTAAGGTCAATTGACTCTGAAAGAACCGTGAGGAACAGTCTCGGTTATGCTGTTGGTGCAGGTTTATCTCTTGGTTACATTATCCTTTCTTGGGGAGCGTCTCAGTACGCTATTGGAATAGTTGTTCTCTTCGTTTTTGTTCTACTTCTATTGCGTAGATATTCCTCTCGTTTGCTTGTCTCCTACAGCGCAACATTTGGTATAGCTCTGTTCATGGCTGTCAACGTGCCTCGCCCAGGTTTCGGGATCTTAACCGAAATTACTACCCTTGCTGTGTTTGGAGTCTTCTTATTGTTATGTATCACTGAGATTTCTTCAACTATTAAAACAGCCAAGATGAAAGTAGCTTTTGCATCGGTTTTCTTCACGGTTCTTGTAGTTTCTTTCCTTCTGCTTTCATGGTATGGATACATGGGGACCATGGGGACTAAGTATATATCTACCATAAATCCCTTTGAACGCCTCGGTACACGAACTATCCAACAACTTTTCTCGTCTGTTCAAGAGCACAGACCCGCCGCTTGGGGAACCTTTTATTATGACTTCGGAATAGGCATTTTCTTTATACCCATCGGTCTGTTCTTCGCTGTACAGAATCCTACGAATCGGAATATCCTCCTATGCATTTTTGGTCTCACGTCTATTTATTTTGCCGGTTCCATGGTACGACTAACCCTGCTCATGGGTCCAGCTTTCTGTCTTCTTTGGGCTTTATCTCTGACGCGTATAGTGAGACCATTCATCACAACGATGAAAGAGGCTCCTATAATTCTGAAGCGAAAAATGCGTTTTGAAACTCATGTAGGCAAGGAATTTAGTGGCGCTTTCTTAATATTTATGATCCTCTTGCTTACCTTCACCTTTGTTTTTCCAAGTTCTGGGTCTATGTTCCCACGGGTTTTTGACCACGCGTATTCGCCCGTAACAATTGCGGCAGGCAGTATGCCTATTAGACCTCCCCAAACAGCCATGGATTGGATTGATACTCTGAACTGGATTCGAACTAATGATAGCGTGAAGGTGGTGGCCAGCTGGTGGGATTATGGCTACTGGATTACAATAATAGCAAACAAAACGACTCTAGCCGACAATGGCACCCGTAATCAAACTCAGATAAGCAAAATCGGCGAGATGTTTATGTCAAACGAAACTGAAGCAATCGAAATTCTAAAAGGATTTGAAGGCGCACAAGGACCAGTAACTCATGTTGTCGTTTTCCAAACATTCGATACTAGTGGCAACGATATTGGTTGGGGTGAAGAGAGTAAGTGGAAATGGATGGCTCGTATTGCAGGAAAGGATGAGGAGGATTATAGATATTCTGTAAACAACACTGATACGGGTCAACTTGAGGACAAGGGATGGAATACCTTGGGAAGTAAAACAGTGATTTGCAAGATGCTGAGCGCAGGGAAAGAAGCGAGAGCAGGATTCCCTACTAATAATGCTGAATTGGGCACACCCATAGAGGATTTAGAGCATTTTAGACTCGTATATTATTCTAAAGGAGAACCTCAAGGAGGCGCCTACGCACTTGTGTGCGTCTATGAGGTTATGACAACTAGTTGAACACTTACGAAATTGACTGTAAAGAAGGATACATGCATTTCTCGAGGACGATTAAACTATGAATTTCATTTTTTAAACAATCTTATCCATCTTTTATAGATATCATCTGTCAAAATCGCGCCTTCAATCAATGGTACATTATCAATCAATATCTTCAAATAACCAATGTCCTTAGACAAACACGATCCAACAATACCCTCTCTTGCTTCAAGAACCTCCACATTCCATTTAGTGTTACAAGCCTTCCTCACTTCGTCAAAATTAATATTCGTAGCTCCACAGACCCTTCGAAGTTCCTCTGCAAAAGCTATCTGAACAAACCTATAAGCATTTTCAGCGATCTTACATATTTCTGCTATTTCAATTGTTGGACAAACATAAAGCGGTATGTTCAGTGACCTATAAAATTCTAAACCTTTTTCTAAGCTTCTTTCATTTATTGCTCCCATTACTCTAGGCTGTTTTATACCATGATCAACAGGATTTTCAACCCAATATCTATGAGGACAGTGAACCAGATTTTGCAAATTATACGTCCTTGAAATCTTTCTGCAAGTTCCTACTTTTACGGTGCTTTCGATTGAGATAAGAGAATCCTTGTCTTTATTTGATATCTCCTTGCAGGCATCTTCAACACTATCTGATGGAACAGCTACGACGTAAATGTCAGATTTCGGAACTTTCTTCCACTCTGTAAACGTTTCTATGTCATCTATCGATCTTTCTACAAGATCATAGCCGCACACGTGAACCTCCTGCTTTCGGATATATTTTATAGCAGGTGTTCCAATGGTTCCTAATCCAACAACACAAACCTTCATATGAAATCCACCTGGTCTTTGTTAGGCCGTTACTTTAACTTCCACCCTGTTTGTTGATATTTAACTTTAATGAAGACCAAATCAGCATATAAAAGGTTAACTTTTAGCTTCACGTAACAATTCCACTATTTTGTTCGCCAGATTTTTAGCTCCATTCGGCAGAGTTGGAACTTTTCTATCTTTGGCTTCTTTTGTTGCATCTAGTAGAGTTTCTGTGTTTATCTTGGAAACTAGCACGGCGTTTATCTTTCTCGCTAGATATCTAGCGTCTTCTGTTCCTCCGGTTCTTGTCCATTCTGGATTTGGAACTAACACGACAGGTTTTTTATACATTGCTGCCTCCAATACCGTTACACCTAAATGGGTTATCACCAGTTCAGCTCTCGCAATAAACTCTTGAAAATTCTCTTTAATAGTAAAGATCCTCCATTCAGGATGTTTCTTCAGATATTTTGTAGGGTCAACTCTTCCAGTTTGTAAAACTACATTGTGTAAGTTACTTTGTGCTAGGGCATCAAACAAAAGCCGATGTCCATACGTGCCTCCAGCAACTAAGATATATCCCTCGTTTCGGGGCTTTGCTTCAGGTTTTGGAAGAATTGGGCCAACAACAAGACCTTTGAGAATTCTCTTTTGCTCTTCCCAATGTAACGCGGTTATTACCGAAAAGGGTTGTAAGATACGAGCGCTTTTAGATGGCTTCACAAAACGAACTGGGCTTTCGATGTTGACTATTGGAATGCCTTTGGTCCATGCCATGATTGCTGGTGGAATGCAGAAATTGCTGCCTGCGCTTACAACAAGGTCAAACTCTGTGAAATCTACCCTAATAGAATCTGTGAATGCTTTTGCGAGCCGAAGTGCAAAAATATGGATGGGAGTCTTTGGGCCTCGAGGCTTTATCAAGAACTCAACTTTTCCAAATTTACTTAATCTTCTCTTGCTCAAAATGTCTCCTTCGGGTACAAGAAAGAACAAGGACACTTTTGGGTAAAGCGCTTCAGCCAGCGCGTATGCGTAACCAGTGTGCCCGCCACCAGCTGCAAGGATTAATAAGCGTCTTCGCACCATTCATTTCCCCATTAGTACGCACATGCCGCAAAGAGGTTTATAGGTATACTAGATAAGAACGATACAAACAAGAATTTAAGTAATAAGTTGCTCCAATGAGTAAGCCGTGTAGAATACTCAACTCTTGTTGCAAAATATCTGTTAAGGAGTCTCCAAATGTTAATGGATCTCCAAAAGTTAGTGTAATTGAGAGACAGACTTCATTGGTACATGGTTTAAATTTAAATTTCTTGGGGTGTGTACAATAACTATGCGTGATTTGATGGTTTTGGTAACCGGTGGGGCCGGTTTCATTGGAAGCCACTTCGTCAATCGGCTGATGAATGAAGATTATAAAGTGGTGATTTTGGATAATTTTTTTGCTGGGGAAATTGGAAATGTACAACATCATTTAGGTAGTGATAATTTTCATTTGGTTAGAGGTGATCTTCGTAATTTAGAGGATGTTAGGAAGGCAGTTAGAGATGTTGATGTTGTTTTTCATTTAGCTGCGATTGTGAATGTGCCACTGTCTATAGAAGATCCGTTACTCGTTAATGATGTGAATATAAGGGGAACATTGAATCTTTTGGAGGCATGTTTGAAAGAGAAAATTGAGCGTTTCGTATACGTTTCTACGTGTGCCGTATATGGTGAGGCGCGTTATTTGCCGATAAACGAAGAACATCCGATAATGCCTTTGTCTCCTTACGGCATCTCAAAATTCACCGCTGAACACTACTGCAAGATTTTCCATAAGATTCATGGACTAAAGACAGTGGGCTTACGGCTCTTTAATGTTTATGGACCTAGACAGACTGAAGGGCCGTACAGTGGAGTGATAACTCAGTTTATAAGTAGGTTGAGACAGGGGAAATCACCGATTATTTATGGGGATGGAGAACAGACAAGAGATTTCGTCTATGCTAAAGATGTAGTTGAAGCGTGTATGCTATCTTTAAGCAGCCAGAATTGCGTTGGCGAGATAATTAATATAGGAACTGGAAAGTCAACCACTATCAACGAACTTGCCAAAGTCTTAATAGAAGCTTTTGGAGAGACCCGTTTGAAGCCTGAATATACAGCACCAAGGGCTGGAGACATTCGAAACAGCTATGCAGACGTCGGCAAAGCTGAGAGATTGTTGGGCTACAGGCCGAGAATCAAATTGGAAGAAGGAATAAGATGGTTGCTTCAGGACTTAGATGTGAAGACTGGATGAGGAAGGGTCAGTGAATGAAAGTATTTACCAAAACAAGTTGAGACAGTTCACCCAAAACGATCTAGGGGATGTGCACGTAAGCTTAAAGTAAATGACTTTACCTTGAGAATATTGGGATAGTCGAGGTGTCTACACTAATTGGGGAAAATACTGTGCATAACTTGGGCTCCTTTCTCTCCACGTATGGATGAGATAGCTGCTGATGTGAATGGAGAACGGTGGGATTGTAGCATTCTATTTAAGATTATGCCTTTTGCTCCGTTGAAGTATTTGATTATGGGAATCAAAACCTTGAGAAAGTTGTTTAAGGAAGAGCCGAATGTTGTCATTGCTCAAAATCCGCCTATTTTTCTTCCGTTGGTGTGCTGGGTTTATAGTATGTTTAGTAATTGTATGCTTGTGGTGGACCATCATTGTGTTTGGAGTGTCAAGACTATTCGTTATCCGGTGTTGCGGGATTTTGTGGCTTTTTGGGAGAGGTTTGTGGCGAGGCATGCAGAATTGAACATTTCTCCTCATGATGTTTGGACTGGTATGTTGGGTGGATTTGGGGATGTTAGAACCTTCACGGTTATTGATTATGTAAGGGAAGTCAAGGTTAAGAAGATTTCTCGTGACTCCATTTGTGGGACTAGGTATCTTGTGGTTTATCCGGGTGGAAGTGGGGGGATGGAACGTCCTGATTTAGCGGTTGAGGCTGTTCAGGGATTGGATGATGTTACGCTTGTGGTTACTGGAGACAAGCAGTATCTCAAGTCTCTTCTTTCTTTTGAGAACGATAGAATTGTTTTTACTGGGTTTTTGCCGAGAGCTGATTATTATGGGATTATGGAGGCTTCGGATTTTGTCATTAATTTGACTGAGGAGCCTTATACGATTCCTCATTTTATTTATGAAGCCATAGCTTTGGGCAAACCTGTCATCTCAAGTCCTGACGAAGCTTTAGAGAGAACATTTAATGATTATTTGTATATTCTTGAAAACATTGATGTTGAAGATGTTAAAATGCAGGTAAGGGATATGCTTGATAATTTGGATTTTTGGGCTGAGAAAGCATGCTTATTGCATGAGGTCTTGAGACATAAAAGAGGAGCACAAATAGAGAAACTAAAAAGCGAAATTGCTGGACGAACATTTGTAGAGAAAAGACACACACATATGACTTGATACAAGTCTTCGCTATTCAATCTTTCATAATCCGTCTGAAATTGGTGACACTTGAGACTATTGCTCTGACAACCCAAATAAACCCGTATAAGAAAAAGTAAGTTGACAAAATGGTCAAAGTTTCTCCAAAAAGTCTATAGTCTAGTCCGATTGGAAAAGAGAATTTGACAGGAAAAATCAGCTCAATTATTACAATAGCAGTTACAATTAAGTAGCCGGTGAAGACAACGAAAAAAAGCCTTGCCCTTTTGTAGAATCGTTTGACAAACGGTATTTGTGCTGTTATAATAGTTTCTTTTTTTTCCTCTTCCCCCGTGCGCATTTGTTCTAACACTACATCTCTTGAACGAGCAGCAGCTTGCAGAAAACTTGTGAAAAAAGCAAACGTTAATCCCCACGAAATTAGAATATCACTGTTGAGTATCCGAGACAAACCAATTCCTAGACTTGCTATGAAGCCACACTCGGCAAGAATATAGTGAATCTTCTCTAGGTATTTCCCGCCTGTGGTCTTCATGTTGGTTACTCTTGCTATTTCTCCATCGACTATATCAAAGAGGTACCAAAATTGGTAGATAACGCAACCAATAAGCATTAAATGATGATTACCAAGCGCGAACATAAAATTCGCAATAATTCCTAACATGATTGAACAGGAACTTATCTGATTTGCACTAATGTTGCTTTCTACAAAGAATTTTGTGAAATAGGGTGAAACTTTTCTCAAGACACGATAATATGGGGATCGGGCGGCAAGTGGTCTATCTGATTGTCCAATTGTCTTAATCTCTTCTACTGTTACCATTCTAATCATCTGTTTAATAGCGACTTACACCTATCTAGGTTTAAATGTGTTTTTTAATACAACGTGAAGTTTAGAGGTGAGTCCAAGTATTTTTCATTAAAAGCAATTTTAACTGGAACATAAGCTTCCAAATGCACACTAGACTGTAACTCTATACTATTACACGTAACGTTTCGAGGTTGTTGACTTGGAAACGTTTTAACTATGTACATTCTTAGCAATAATAAACCATGTGTCTAATTTTGTCCTATCTTTCAAACCTAATTTGCGAAGCACTATTCCTTTTTTACCGTGAAACCAAGCGTGGCTTCCACATTTTTGAATATGTGTTACGCGAAAATGGTTACTTATGCAACGAGGTTTGATTATGCTTTTATGCCCCAATTCTTTACTGTATCGTGGGGTTCTTTTACGTCGAATTAACCATCTAAAAGAAACAAGGAGACCGAAAGGAAAGTCGGTGACTGATTTTCTCAAGTTCCATTTTACCATACTAGTTATCTGTGGGATCGATATGTATATTCTCGCATTTGCTTTACTCACTCGCCGGGCTTCTTCCATGCATTTGTTGGGGTTGACTAAATGTTCCAGAATGGCATAGAGAAAGATTGTTTCAAAAACATCATGTTTGAATGGTAGAAAATGTGCATCCGCAAGAACATCACATTTCCCTCTCATGCGGTCAATACCTATCATTCCCCGCTTCTTATCATGGTTTTCTCGATGACCGCAACCTACATCTAAAGAAAACATGTCCCCAGCCATAGACATACCCTATCAAGTTTATCGGAAAGGAAACATGCGCGCGCGGATTTCTTCGAGTTTGGCCCTCATCAGGTTCACTGATGAGGATTAAAACATGGTTGTATCAAAAACTGTTATGAAAGGGAGATATAGATTCTGGATTCAGTTTTTGTGTGTCTATCTGTCTGTCATACGTTATAGCAAGATTGCTTCGTGATTTCAACATTGTAAGTGCGCGCGCACTAGTAATGATTTCAATGTCTTTCTGGTACATGCATTTTTTTACCGCAAAATGTGAGGGAGCCTTCCGAAATGCCATGAACCTAGAAGCACACTAGGAAAGGTGAGGATTTATGTCATCATGCTTTGGTAACGCTTCTATGTATTTCCACATCTGTTTGTGGAAACGTCTAGGATTTAGCACTGAAATAGACTTCCATAACATATTCCTCTTTTCCACCCATTCAAACTTATCTGTATCTGTTTCCATAAATTCCGCAATTTTTCTCTTTAGTTCATCAAAATTATCCCAACGGAACTCCTTAGGGATAAATTCTCTGATACCGCCACTGTTATGAGGGAGGACAACACATCCGCTGGCTAGAGCTTCGATGGGAGATATGCCGAAGGGTTCCGCTTTATAAAGGTGAACGTACATGCGGGAGTCGCATAATATAGGTTTCAAATCTTTATGAGGTATATTTTGCATCAAAACGTAATTCTTTGGTAAGTTCTTCGAAAAATGTTGAAATTGTTTTTTCATGCCCTCTGTAACGCCTACAACACTTACAAACTTGTATTTCGGAAATTCAATGGCTAATTTTTTCATTAGACCGTGACGCTTATCGGGATGGAATCTCCCGACATACACCACTCTTCTTTCCCTTTCTTCTAACGGTTTGTCGCACATGAAAACATCTATATCAACTGGAGGGTAAACAACGATGGGTTCAGGTGTGCAGAGTCTACCCCAGACTTCCTTGATAATGGCTTTAGTGTAATTACTATTAGTGAACACGTAATCCAGTCTTTTGATCCCCTTCTCAACAACTCTACGAAAGGGCCAAAGATAGATTCTTCGCTTTAGGTTTGAATGTTGGTAATTGTAATGGATGTTGGGGAAATGAACATATGCAATGCTCCTTTTTACCTCACCTAATATTGTGTTTTCATAGGGATTTGAACCATGAGTAAGGAAAATGTAATCGTAATCTAGAATATCCTTATATCTTTTAATCAGCTTTCTCATTGAAAGAAAGCGCTTATAGATTGAAAATGGGGGCCCGATCGGTTTAAAATCTTCTAGAGAATACACCTTAATCTCTTCAGAGAGCCCTTTCCCCGTAATCTCTTCGTATTTGTCTTTATTCAAAGATAATGTCAGTAATTCTACCTCTTGATCGTGAGCGACCAAGGTTTTCACTATCTCATGGCAAACTCTTTCTGCCCCACCAAATATGTCTAAGCGGGTGTGAATTACCAAGAATTTGCTCATTAGATCCCCTTAATTCATGTGCACATGGGAATAAATAAATTAAAGCATTTATGAAACTAGAATCACAAATGACTTCTTGATTAACTAGGTGGCTGAATTGGCAACCGTGACCGATTTTCATAAGCTGATTAGGTATTTAGTGTTTTTTTTGGCTCTTTTTTTCCTTTTGCCCGTATATAGAATAGCTTCAAGAAAAAAGGAAGATATCGTAGGTTTCGCTTGCGACTGGTTCAGAGGTAACATAAAATACCTTTATGAAGAGATGAAAAAATATGAAGGCATAAAAATATATCTTGTTACCAAGTACAAAAAAGAATTAGCAAGAATAAAATCAAGCAATATAGTTGCTTACTACGATATGGATGTTACGAAGATTCCTCTCTTTCTGAGGACAAGTGTATGGATCACTGACATGGGCTCGTGGGAAATCCCAATAGTAGGCACTATTAACCGAATTTTTATGAGGCTTTTTGGATTTCCTTACAGACAGCGGAAGCACCGTAGCAAATGGGTGGATGTATGGCATGGAGGAATGGGGTTTAAGTACGTAGGTAGAGAAGAGATGTTGGCTGATTATGATGTTGGATTTGTAACCTCTGAATTCTTTCGCCGATATTATTCCCGAAAAAGTGGAATTTCACACAAACTAAAAATAACAGGCAACCCAAGAACGGACCCACTGATTAAAAGAGCTATGTCTAGAGAAAACGTGTTGAAAGACATTGGCGTTCCTCCGAAGAGGAGAAATATTCTTTATGCTCCCACCCGGCCCCATAAAGAGAGGAAGGCTTTCTTTCCCTGGGAACAAACTGATAAGATAATTGAAGATTTAGAAAGATTCTGTGATAAAAATGATTCTAATTTTCTTGTTAGATTGCATCCTTGGTATTACACCAGAACCCTTAAAGAGACAGAGAAATTAAAGCAAAAAATAGAGCAGAGTAAGAACATCTTTGATGTGTCATCAGAAAAGCACATAGATGTACAGGGTATTCTGTATATTACAGATGTACTTATCACAGACTGGTCAAGCATTGCGAATGACTTTATTCTTTTGGATAGGCCCATTATTTTCTTGGATGTAGAGCTGCCAGTCCAAGAATTCAAATTAACACCTAATGATAGGGTTGGGTATATTGTCAAAGACAAGAAGGAGTTCTTCGAGAAGTTACAGGAAGCAATAGACCGTCCAAAGTTATTTGAAAGAAAGAGAAAAACACTGATCAGGAAACTCTACAAGCATTTAGACGGGAATTCTTCTAAAAGGTGTGCCCAGGAAATCATCAAACTATTGAGACAGTAGTCCATGTGCTGTTATGTAACGCGCTTTCTACGCATGCAAACCATGATGTGGGGTCCAAAAGAAGGATATAAGGCATGTTTATAGAAGGGTAGATATATATTAGTTTTTTACCTTATACCGTAGGGAGAAGACCTGAGTGGGCAAAGTCGAGAAAACGATCAACATCCATGAAGAAATCTGCGAAAAATTCAGCCTCCTAGTCATAAAGGAAGAAGAATGCCCCAAAAAGAACGAAGTCATAGAACAACTCATCAAAGAATACACATAGAAAAGAGAAGATTTGATATGAATTTAAATCCAATCGTTCTAATAACTATGGACGCCGTTAGACCAGACCATTTAGGTTGTTACGGTTACACAAAAATAAAGACCTCCAACATAGATGAAATATCAAAGCAAGGTGTGACCTTCGATAATTGCATAACTGCATCGTCATTAACCCCAGTATCTGTCGCATCGATATTAACTGGAAACTATCCAAGTAAACACACTGTAAGAGACCCATTCGGATACGTCAAGACAAAAACCCTCGCAGAAATATTGAAAGATGAAGGCTTTGGAACAGCAGGCTTTACAGGAATCGATTTTTTAGGTTCAAAATCTAATTTCAATGCTGGTTTTGATTTGTTTGATGAACCCAGTGAAGAGACTTCTTGGCACAGAAAAAAATACAAGGATCAAAAAACCGGAAGTGAAAGAGATAGTATTTGGGGCAACTGGTGGGTTGACAAAATGTTCAAATGGATAGAAAATAACCATAGTTCCAACTTTTTTGTGTGGGGACATTATTTTGAATGCCATGTCGCAGCTGAAAGATGGTTGTTGGAATCTGGACTAATAGAGAGAGGGGTATCACCAGAATGGGATTACTACGATGCAAAAATCGAATGTATGGATAAAAATCTATTTGCACCCCTCATCATGTTATTGAAAAAACTAGAGTTGTGGGACGATATCACTTTCGTTGTCATGTCTGACCACGGTGAAACGTTCGATGAGCACCCTCATAAAGATTCTTGGTGTCAGCATCAATCTGTGTATAACACCGATCTGAAAATCCCGC
>Ga0209636_10006426_pt1 | contig 12013 bp, 5 predicted proteins | sample DeeMarSWOR152_54_FD_187464 | JGI IMG/M metagenome (GOLD analysis project Ga0209636, IMG submission 187464) | Marine sediment microbial communities from White Oak River estuary, North Carolina - WOR-1-52-54 (SPAdes) (version 2) | ecosystem: Environmental > Aquatic > Marine > Intertidal zone >...
AGCTGAGACGAAGGCTTTTTTTAGTCTGAATTTTACTGTTATCTCCTTGGAGGTGATAGGTTTCTTTTTGGGCACAACTCTTTGGGTAAGAGGAATTTTTTTCTCAATCCCGCTTATATCTTTAGACACTTCCTCCACAGTCTGATATCTATCCGCTTTTGCCTTTTCCAGGCATTTGAGGATTAAAGTATTTAAAGCATCAGGAATCTGGGAATTGAGAAGCTTTGGAGCTGTGAAATCCTCGCTCTTATGCTTCATGGCTATGCTTAAGGGAGTATCTCCCTCGAACGGCAACTTTCCGGTGACCATCTCGTACAGGACAACTCCTAGAGAATAGATATCAGAGCGGTGATCAACATCTTTGGCCTCTGCCTGCTCAGGGCTCATGTACTCGGGCGTGCCGATCATCACTCCTGCCCCTGTTATGCCCCTGGCTTTAAGGGAACGAGCTATCCCAAAATCCATGATCCGCACCTTTCCGTCTTTATCGATCATGATGTTGCTGGGCTTCAAGTCCCGGTGAACCACTCCGAGCTTGTGAGCTTCTTCTAATCCTTCACATACCTGTTTGGCAATGGATAGGGTTGTTTCTATGGCCAGCTTGCCTGTCTGTCTGATCAGGCCTTTCAAATCCTGGCCAGGAACATATTCCATGGTGATGAAATAGGTTCCTTCGGCCTTGCCAAGATCGAACATCCGGCCAACATTCTTATGGGCGATCTTGCGGGCTAACTTTATCTCATTCCTGAATCGGTCAATGGTCTTTTCATCAGAGGCAATTTCTGGTTTAAGGAGTTTCAGGGCTACTTTTTCCTTGATCTCTGTATCATGGACCTTATAGACCTTGCCCATACCCCCTTTACCCAGCTCTTCGATGATCTGATATCTCTCCGCAAAGGTGGAGCCTGTGAAGAGTTCTTCCTTGGGTGTTTCCAGAGTCTCAGTGGGAACAGAGATTTCCTTAGATGGTGGAAGCGGCGTGGCGCACTCCTTGCAGTACTTGGAGTCAGAAGGATTTTCAGTATCGCATTTGAGGCATTTGACAGCCACTGTTGATCCCTTAATTAGGGTGGCCAAAGAATAACAATAAATACAGAAAGAGTCAAATCAAGTTAATAATTGACCATATTAAGCGAATCAATTCTTCTCGAGCCTTTTCAGCATTTCTCTGGCATTATCGTTATCCGGATTGAGCTCGAGTGACTTTCTGTAATTTTGAATCGCGTTTTCCTTATCCCCGTTTTTCATATAAGCTTCACCCAGGCTATCATAAACATTGAATGAATTCGGAAAAACTTCAACGTTTAACTTGAAAACTTCAATGGCCTCGCGAATCTCCCCCGAATTCATCAGGTAGTATCCGAACCCATTTATAGAGGCCTCATCAAAATAGATATCACCCCCTGTATCACGGAGTTTCCGGATATTTTTCAAAGAAGCCTGAAGAGATTGGATTCTACCCTCCTTGATGATTTCAGATGCCAGATTTTTATGCTGGAGGAAGAAAAGTCTTACATGACCTTGATGCTGAGGCCTTAGCCAATCATCTCCACGCTCCTTATAAACCTCCATGTCTTTCACAAAGGCAAAATCTTTATCAAGAGATAACTGATCCTGGATCTCATTGAGATTCTTACCAGCTGCTTCGGCAGTTTTTACGCTATTCCAAAGCCTTCTGATATATACTAGGTGACTATGAGCGCGTTCTCCTGACAATACCGCACCAATATCACTACAAACGATCTTTTCAACTGTGTCTTCTCCCTCGAGTATCTCTTCCAGCACTGCAACCCAACGCGGAACATCCATAACTTTATAGTCCCAAAAAGGATAAGGAGCAAGATGAAGCGGATTTAAGATAAAACTGGGTACTATGACCAGATTCTTCTCAGGTATGACCGCCACGGTCATACCGATTCGATTCCCCGCTTTTCCAAACCAGATTAGTTGCATTGTGATATCTCCAAGATCCAGGGTCATCCTGTCGTTATAAAATATTGCGGGCAGTACTAAAGTATAACCAGATTCGAGTTCGTCAACTCTCCTTTTACAAGCATTCATCCATTCTTGTTCTCTTATTGCTCTTTCCGAACCTTTTTCTAGGCTTTGAAGCTTTTCCCGTGCGGCTCCTTCTTTCCACCGCCACATTTCAATCAACTCCTGTATTTCCGCTTCAATTTCTTTTTCTTTGCCTTTGTACCTTTCCAAAAAACTGTCGTGGCCAATAATCACGGCCTCTTCATAGGCAGTGTTCCCTCCAAACATATCAAGCCGATCAACCGTGTTAAGTACATAAGAAAAATCATCCCGGTTTAAAGCTTTTATGATTTCTTTTTTGAGTTCCTTGGCCGTTATTTCCGACCAGAAGCTGTCGAAAACCACAAGTCCCTTCTCAGATTGAACAACTATCTGTTTTCCGAGCACAGGAATAGACGCTAAAAATACTTTGTCAGCAATTTTTTCTATCTGGAACTCTTGGGTGTATGTCTCTCCAAAGGGAAATAAAGAGATCCCAAGGATATTAATAAGGATAAACAATGTTTTTGTCTTCATTTTTCCTGCTCCTCCTTTGGAATAGTAGCATATTTATTAAGGGGAGGAGTGTCAAACACCTACTCGTTAAGATTTGAGAGTCAAGCGAGGAAATGGCGTGAAATAATTAATTTAACGACATATTGTCCAATGGCTCCTCAATCCGGCAGGTCTCTACTTCAAACCTTTGTCTCACCGGATATAGCCCAACGAGCGAAGATTCTCTAGCTGTTTTGGTGTTAATGGCTCTTTGCTTGATCTGGAGAAGAGTTTTGCCAGAGATTGATGTGCCTCTAGCTGTTTCTCGAGGAAGTTGGTGTATTTATCGACGAGGTCTGGCCGCTCCTCATGAAGACTGTGCAGGCAGTAGGGATCGTTCCAGAGATCGTAGACGAGCAGAGGTATCGGGCGACGGTATTCATAATCTCCTTTTGGATTGGGATGGACATACAATGATGCTCCCCATCGGCCATCGATTACCTCGATCCTTCCCTCAGGCTCTCCTGTAGCTCTATTCAATCTAACTTCATCCAAGATTACTGGCTGTGGTTCCCAACCGGTCTTCCCAAGCAGCAGTGGCGCCAACGACTGACCCTGCATCACTTCTGGCATTGGTAGGTCAAGAAGGTCGAGTATGGTCGGCAGCATATCGATCATGGAAACCGGATTACTGAACCGCATCCCTGCGGCGATGCGCTCCGGCCACACTATGATCATGGGTATATGCGAAATCCAGGAACTTATAATAGGGGCGAACTCGGTAGCATCTTCGTCCAATTCGGGAGGAAGAGGATCCAACAAGCTGAGGCCTGCATGAAAGTGGCTGTGATCGGCTGCAACGATGAACAGAGTGTGCTTCCATTCGCCCTGCGCTTTAAGTCGCTCCACGAGACGACCGATCTGGTAGTCCTGATGCGCCATAGCTTCGTCATAGATTCCGCGAGCTGTATGAAAGTGAGCCACCCGATCGATGCCGGTTCTCTCGAAGTCCTCTGGCACAGGCATTCTTTCCACTTTGGCAAATTCTTTAACAAAAGTTTGACGCTCTGACGGACTGACGTATAAACCTGAAAACGGGGCTACTGGATGCCATGGCGTGTGAATATCTGAAGTCTGGAAATGCACCCAGTATGGCTCAGCAGGATATTCCTCCCGCCATTTCCAAAAGTCATTGTGCATGAGAACAGAAGAGATTGAGTGAATCTCTGGGTCAATATCCCGCATTTTATCGACTCCCCTGTCCAAGCCGCTGATCCTCCCTGCATAGTTGTTGGAAACCAGAACCGCTGTCTGGTAGCCCGCCCTATGCATATGCTGTGCCATGGTTAAGGCTTGGTCTGGGGCTTGTGGCCATCCCTCCTCCTGGCTCAAGCTCGCCACGCTGTATTGCAATGATGTCATGAATGAGAGGGTGGATGGCTGTGTCCATGAAGCATTGCTGTAGGCATGTTCAAAGACAGCGCCTTCAGAGGCGATGCGTTCGAGATTGGGAGTCGTGCGGCGGTTGTATCCATATACGCTCATAAGATCAGCAGCAGCGCCATCGATGACATAAAAGATGACATTGGGCGATTTCGTGGTTCGCACTCCTGTCACTGTGGGAGCTGCCCATAGAGCCACAGTGCCAGTGGTCCTGGCATCCGCATCGAGCACCAAGTTTACCGTCCTCCCAGTAAACGAAGACAGATCCACAGAATGCTGTGCCCATTCTTTGGGATCGGAATAGGTTTCTTCAAAAAGCACCGCTTCTTCTCCCTGCTGAGAGGCGATAATCCTGAATGTTACAGGCACATTTTCTCGAATGACGCCAAGTCCAAAGTCAATACGTCCGGCTTGAGGAACCTTAACTCGGTATTCCAATCGTCCTGGTGTATGAGTATAAAGAGTACGTCTTAGTGCTCCGTTACGGTCAGCCGTCCTCACTCCTACAGGCACATCGGCATATATGGCTTCTTTGGGTATAACTTTAACTGATAAAATGTCCAGCGTCACTGCCTCCTCATTATCCTGACTGTTGAACCAGATTCCCAAATGCGTCCAGGGGCCGTCCCACTTCCGCATCATTGGCCAGTCGAGCGAGAGCCGATATGTTTGGACTGTACCATCAGTTACAAGCGGAGCCCGATCACCGACGCTGTAGAAAGGAAACACACTGCTTCCGGGAACATTTTCTGTGTAATTGAAATCTAAACCGACTACACGAACTGCATCCTGGGTACGAGCTCGAACCTCGACATACGCCCAGTCCTCGAGATTCCAATCAGGTAGCTCAATGTGGATCGAGCCGAGCAAACGAGGTCGGATATCTCTTCGGTTTCTTATGGTCAAGGGCAGGCGTAGTGCATCTTCAATCCGGACAGGTTTAACGGCTTCCATCTGAAACTGGATGGGGCTGGTTGGTTTCCAATCCGGCTGCGGCTCATCAAATTTCCACACAACAGGGACAGGCAGATCTTCAGGCACCTCCGAACCCTCAATTCTGGCATCATCAAGATGCTCTTCAAGGTGGAGCGGAAGCTCGGCAGTGAGTACCGGCTGATCCGATTCAGGGCCAGAACAACTAGGCCCTATCAGAATAATAAATAAAGCGATAAGTACTGACACTCTCGTTTTTCTCACAATTCACCTCACTTGATATATCCCAGCGCGCGAAGCGTTTCCAGTTGCTCGGGTGTCAGTAGTGAGTTCTTTGACCTTGTGAAATGCTTTGCTAGCGCTTGATGTATCTCCCACCGCTCCTCGAGGAACTTGGTGTACTTTTCCACCAAATCAGGATACTTGTCATTCAAGGGAACAAGGCAAAAGGGATCGTTCCAAATATCGAAGAGAAGCATCGGTTCTGGACGCTGTTGTGGGACGTATTCCGGGTACTCATTCCCCCCATTGATCTCCAGAGATGCACCCCATTGTCCATCGACCACCTCAATGTATCCTGTTAGTTCACCATTCTCTCTGTCAACATAGCACTCATCGAGGATGACAGGGCGTGACTCCCATCCCGACTCTCCCAGTAATAGAGGCGCAAGGGACTGTCCTTGCATCATTTCAGGCATTGGCAAGTCAGCAAGATCGAGAATGGTCGGCAGCATATCGACCAAGGATACCGGCTGGCTTAAGCGCTGCCCTGGAGCGATGCGATCAGGCCAGATAAAGATCATCGGAATTCGGCTGCGAAAAGAGGCAAAGAGAGGGCTTCCCCATTTAGGAGGCAGCGGATCTATTTGCATAAGGCCGGCCTCTTGGTGGGCATGATCGGCGGCGATGATAAGAAGCGTGTGGTCCCACTCGCCTGTGGCCTTTAAACGTCTTACAAGTTGGCCGATCTGATAGTCGTTGTGCGCCATTGTCTCATCGTAAAGGCCCTGTCTGGCATGGGAAAACGCTTGCGGACTGAGGCCAGTCTTCTCCCAGGCACCTGAGTATGCGCGACCATAGCGACTACCTGCCTCACTCATCTGGTGCTGCCAATCAGAAAAGCTCTGCCTCTGCTCGGGACTTATGAAAAGTCCGGAGAACGGTGCGGGAGCTTGCCAGCGCATACCGTGCACGTCAGAAGTCTGGAAGTGTACCCAATAAGGCTCACTGGGATAAGCCAAACGCCAACTCCAGAAATGCTCATGCAGTTTTTGGGAAGATACCTCATCCGCCGTAAAATCAATATCTCTGAGGACATCCACCCCTCTGTCAAAGCTGGTCATCCTACCAGCGTAGCAATTGGCAGTGAACACTGCTGTCTGATACCCAGCACGATGCAGATGCTGAGCCATCGTCACCGCCTGGTCTGGTAGCGGGTCGGAGTCGCTCTTGTGGCCACCCAAAACGCTGTGATACAGAGAGGTCATGAATGAGGAATTGGAGACTTTTGTCCAGGTGCAGTTACTGTAGGCATTTTCAAAGAGTGCCCCCTCAGCTGCTAATCTCTCCAGGTGGGGAGTTGTGCGACGATTATATCCGTATACGCTCATCAGATCAGCCCCACCACCATCAATGATGTAGAAGATGACGTTGGGCTTCTTGGTCTTACGCAATCCACTGATCGTGGGTGCTGTCCATAATCCCACCGTGCCTGGCTGATCGGCATCTGTTTCAAGTGCAATTCTTACAGTCTTTCCCGTCATACTAGAGAGATCCACAGAGCGCTGTGCCCATTGCTTCTGGTTAGCATAAGTTTCCTCAAAAAGCGCCACTTCTTCTTTATCATTTCGAGAGGCACTAACTCTGAAAGTCACTGGCATGTTTTCCCGCAACACCCCAAGTCCAACATCAAGGCGTCCATTCTGAGGAATCCTCACACGGTACTCAATGCTTCCTGGGGCATGAGTATAGAGAGTGCGCCTGTTTGCCTGACTACATTCGACTGTCCTCACGCCTGCAGGCGCGTCAGCATAAATATGCTCTTTAGGAATGACGCTTACCGATAAGATGTCCAGCGTTACTGCCTCCTCGTTATCCTGGCTATTGAACCAGAATCCCAAGTCTGTCCATGGCCCATCCCACTTCCGCATATATGGGTGGTCCAGCGATAACCGGTAGGTCTGGACCGTCCCATCCGTTATGAGTGGACTACGATCACCAACACTGTAGAAGGGAAACAAGGATTTGTCTCCTTCAATAGGGTCATCTTCACCATAATTGAAATCCAAACCTAGATTGAGACAGGGATCTTGAGTACGGGCACAGATCTCTACATGCGCCCATTCTTGAATGTTTAAATCAGGCAACGCGACATGGATTGCGCCTAGTAAACGGGGACGGCGATCGTCAATACGGCTTTTTATGGTCAGAGGCAACCGGAGAGCATCTTCAATCCGGATAGGTTTAACAGCCGCCATATTTGGCGGAATCGGTTTAGCTGGTTTCCAATCCGGCTGAGGCTCATCGAAGCGCCACTCTATAGGGACAGGCAGATCTTCAGGCACCTCCGAACCCTCAATTCTGGCATCATCAAGATGCTCTTCAAGGTGAAGTGGAAGCTCGGCTGTGAGAAGCGGCTGCTCTGATTCGGGGCCAGAGCAAGCAAATACCATTAACACAATAATAAGACTGAAAAGCATTATTCCTTTTGGCTTAAACATTTTTACCCCCTTAATTGCATTTCTCACAGATCACAGAAAAATTTATAGTCAGTGAATGGTAAGTAAATTTTGACATTGCTGTTTTTGGTGGAGGAAATTACTCCCTCTATTGTTATTTTCCCTGCCAAAGTTTGAATTTATACTATCACAGAGTTGATTAAAGTTCTACTGAAATGTCGCTAAATGTAATATTTCGCGCCATTCTGCAATCAACAATGGAAATGATACTATACTGCTTAAAGAATTACTGCTTGACGAGTTGAGATGAACGCATTCGGACATTAACTGTTTATAAATGATACATGTCTGTTTCCTAAGCGCCAAAAAGACCTCAAGAAGATGAAGTTGGCATGTTATTTGCCGTTAATGTATGTATATCTTGGATCTATTGGATGATGACCAATCCAAACGACTTTAAAGAATCAAAAAGTTTATAGGCTGTAGAAAGGAGGAATTGATTATGAAAAGGTATATATTGGCCAGTCTGATAAGTTTATTAATTTTCCTCCCGGCAAGCGGAAGCGGCAATGATGTCTCCAAGGCAAAATTGATCGAGGATATTGATACGTACGTCAAGTATATCAGCCAGGTGCATGCGGATCCGTGGCGGTTGATCCCAGAAGCGGAGTTCAACCAGAAAGCTGAAGAGATCAAACAGCGAATTCGGGGATTAAATGAAGACATGATACCGATTTTCGACTGCTTTTTTTATCTGGAGGAGTTAGCAGTCACGATTCAGGACGGGCATACGGGTATAAACCCGCCGTTCCAACAATTCAAGGGCACTGAACCGGCTTTTCCTTTTGTACTCAAGGTGATCGACGATGAGGTATTCGTAGTGCAAAAGTGGGGAGATGATCCCCTACCCTTGTATAGTCAAATTCTGGAAATCGACCAAGTGGCGATAGAAACATACCGGGCCAAAAGCAACAAATTAGCCAACTCTTCTCTGGAGCACGCCAGGGATTTCCTGTTCGGGCAGACTTTTTCGATTTTGCTTGGAATTTACTTTAAGAAAAATCCACCCTGGGAAGTCAAGTATAAATTGAATGATAAGGTTCAGACAGTCGAAGTGCAAGGGATGAGCGTCGGGGAATACATGCCCTTAGCGTTCGAGACCAATACCCAGTATCGGGAGTATTTAATTGAGGTTGATGGGAAAAAGATACCGGTGCTGGACATTCCGAATTTCAGTCATGGGGAAAGAGGGGATTACGATACCTTTATCGATGAATTTTTTAAAAAGCATAAGGATGCCGAGTATTTAGTCATAGATCTGCGGGAAAATCCTGGAGGGAGCGGATACTGGGGATATTACCTGCTGGATTATCTGGTCGAGGCGCCGTACTTGATTGCGAAGGAATTTACCTTTAAGGTGAGCGATACGATGCGCAAGAGCGGGTATGCGGACAAGGCCGGTGAGTTAATACATAAGGCAAAAAATGGCGAATATTTAGCTGTACAAAGAAATGCAATGCAAACGCCGCATAAAAATTCGGGGCGATTTAAGGGTCAGGTTTTTTGTTTGATTTCCGAAAGAACATTTTCGGCGGGAGTGGTGACAGCGGCGATTTTCCAAGGCAACAAGATGGGGATTCTGGTAGGGCAGGAAACCAGAGGCAGAGTGAAATTTTGCAGTGATCCGGTCACTATGGCTTTGCCGCATACGAAGCTGGAGGCAATAATTCCACTGGCGATCTATGAGCTGCCCGGAGACCATCCGGATCGAGGGGTCGTGCCTGATATTAAAGTTGACAGGAAGATCGACGACTACCTAAAGGGCAGGGATAAAGAGCTGGAGGCAATCAAGAAGTTCATCAGGAAACAGCGATTGAATTATTAGGAAGTTTTTAGATTTGTTGCCTTGTTAATCTGCGTTGTGTATAGAGAGGTCACACTACGAGTTTACTCATACTTTAGAGTTTCTGCTGGGTTGGTTAAGGCTGATTTGAGCGCTTGGTGACTGACTGTCATCAGGGCAATAATTTGAGCGATCAACCCGGCGGCCAAAAACACCCACCACTCTATTCCGATTCGGTAGGCAAAATTGTTCAGCCAATTATTCATTACATAGAATCCTATCGGCCAGGCAATGATGTTTGCGGATAAGACCAGTTTTATAAAATCCTTGGATAGAGTGAAAGTGATATTGGGTACAGTGGCGCCAAGAACCTTACGGATTCCAATTTCTTTGGCTCGCTGCTCTGTTGAAAAAGAGGCCAGCCCGTAAAGTCCTAAACAGGCGACAAATATGGCTAAAAATCCGAATGTGAGATAGATGTCTTTCAGTTTGTCTTCTTCCGGATATCGCTGCCGGTAATTATCATCCACAAAATAATAGTTAAATTCGCGGTCCGGGAATTGCTCTTTCCAAATAGTCTCTAAGTGGCTCAGGGTAGAGGAGACGTTATGCGGAGTTATTCGGGCTGCAATAAACGCGAATGCTTGTGGATTAACGGAAAGTATCACAGGATTTATCCTGAGTTTTAAGCTTTTATGGTGAAAATCTTTGATTACGCCGATGATGGTCGGCCGAAATTCAGGATTGGACACATCGATTATCTGTTTTCCTACGATATCTGAGCCCAGTCCGAGCTGGCGAGCAAATGTTTCATTCAGGATTACCGCATCGTTTACATCCGTAGAATACTCCCTTGAAAAATCCCTCCCCCAGAGGACTTCCATGCCGAACGTTTTAATGAAATCGTGATCAACGCCGAAGAATGATGCTCTCACCGATGAAGCCGGATCCTTGCCAGGCAGATAGTAGGACCGGTCGCCGGCAAACTCCCCTGGGACGGTGATAGGAAGAGAAACGGAAATGACATGGGAATCCTTCAGAATATTATCCCTGAGAGCGTCATTTGTTTGTCCTCCGCCTCTAATAACAACGAGATGATCCCGGTTGAATCCCAGATCTGTATTCTTGATATAATCGAGTTGCTGCAGAATGACAATAAATCCAAAAATCATGAATATGGAAATGGAAAATTGAAAAACAACCAGAATCTTCCGGAAGGCTCCACTCTGTTTGGCAGGCCCCAATTTTCCTCTGAGAGTTGTCAGTGGCTGAAAAGTCGAGAGTACAAAGGCCGGAAAACTACCCGCAATAACACCTGTTATGATTATGATGATGAGAAGTGCGACAATCGATGGCGCACTAACTAGATTTTCCAGGCTAAACTCTTTTCCCGATAGTGCATTGAAGGCAGGAAGAGAGAGAGCTATGAGCAGGATCCCTATTAATGCCGCCAAGAAGGCCAGAAGACTCGATTCATTGAGAAATTGCTTAATGAGTTGATGCCTATGCGCACCAAACATTTTTCTCAGCCCGACCTCTTTGGCTCGCTTAACTGATTTGGCTGTGGAGAGGTTGATAAAGTTAAAGCAGGCTATGAATAGGACCATTAAGGCAATAACCGTGAAGATGTAGACATATTGGATGTCTCCCTGCTGGGCTATCTCCGCCTCAAAATTTGATTTGAGATGGATATCTGTCAATGCCTGGAGCGGATATCTCCTTGTGATTCCTTCCTGTTTGTAGAGCTCCCCCCATTTTTCCTCCACGACAACCGCAATTTTTTCCTCCACTTCCGCAGCATCCGCGCCCTCAGAAAGGAGAAGATAAGAGAAAGGATTAAAATAGATGGGATCGTTTAAGAAATCAGGGCCGAGGGGTTGATTATCATCCCTTTGTCTGAAGGTATTAATCGAGAGGACGATATTGAAGCGGAAATGAGAATTCCGGGGGACATTCTTGACAACTCCAGTCACTTGCAGATCTTGGTTTCTTTGTTGGAAAGGAACTGATATAGATTTTCCAATAACATCGACACTGCCAAAAATTTGAAGCGCTGTATCTTCGCTGAGCACCAAAGTCAGAGGATTCAGGAGGGCCGTCTTAGGATCACCGACGATAAATTCATGGGAAAAGAGAGTAAAGAAACTCGGATCCGCTGCATAAAATTCTGGAATTTCATAGTTTTTGTCGCCATGTTTAAAGCTAAGCACGCCGAATTGGAAGAGCCTGGTAGAGGCCTCGATCTCTGGCATGGCGTCCTCTAATCCCGGCGCGATGGCCGATGGTGTGCGGGCGAAAACTCGGGTTTCGCCTCCGATTGTGCTGTAAGAGATTGGCCTGTAGATTCGGTCTGCATTTGCATGATATTTGTCATAGCTCAATTCATCATTGATATAGAGGAAGATGAGGATACAGCAGGCTATCCCGATGGCAAGTCCAGAGATGTTGATGAATGAAAATCCTTTGTGTCTCCGTAAATTTCTCCACGCGATTATGAGATAATTTTTAATCATATGAATTCTCCTGTAAACGAATCATGCTGTTGTCTCTAGATGTCACTCTTGAAAGCCTCTCTTTAGGAAACGCATTAATACTATTCTATAAT